>Ga0326733_1000290_pt1 | contig 15311 bp, 17 predicted proteins | sample 14_GP2_308_FD_207946 | JGI IMG/M metagenome (GOLD analysis project Ga0326733, IMG submission 207946) | Glacier ice microbial communities from Ngari, Tibet, China - 14_GP2_30.8 | ecosystem: Environmental > Aquatic > Freshwater > Ice > Glacier | place: China: Ngari, Tibet | collected 2018-07-17 | reverse complement strand
GTAATAAGCTTGACCCTGAAACGGCGCAAAACTTGTTATTTGCGGGCATAGCTACAATTACCACTGGCACTTTAGTGTACGGCACAACTAAGTTTCTGTTTAGAAAGTAATTTCCCCGTAGCCCGTTAAGAGCCCTTAATTTAATAAAATAATAATCAACGAAAGAATTTAGCATGAATTTTAAAAATGTCTTTCGCGTTATAGGTATCAGTATTGTTGTGGTCGGCTTGGGTATTACAACCTATGTGTTAGCCTTAAGCTCTGATAAAGCCGACGAAAAGAAAGTATTCGCTCAAAGCACTATGCTTTCGGGTTTATGGAATAGTTACAAACTTGAATATTGGGAAGCCAGTACCGGCCGAACTTTGGATAAACAACAAAATAATATCACCACCTCTGAAGGTCAAAGCTATACCATGCTTAGAGCTGTGTGGCAAAGCGATAAAGAAACCTTCGATACTTCATGGGCATGGACCAAGCAACAGCTACAGCGTGAAGACAGTTTGTTTAGTTGGCGATGGGGCCAAAAAGCAGATGGTACGTATGGAGTGCTAACCGACCAAGGTGGCCAAAATACCGCTTCAGATGCCGACTCTGACATTGCCCTCGCCCTTGTAATGGCGGCTTCAAGGTGGCAGCAATCTTCGTATCTTGATGAAGCCAAGACTGTTATTAACGCAATGTGGGAAAAAGAAGTACTGGCAATAAACGGCGTGCCGTATTTAGCATCAAATAACCTGGAGAAAACATCGTCGCAAGATGCAGTAATGAACCTTTCGTATTTATCACCGTATGCCTTTAGGGTGTTTGATAAAGTTGATACCGACCCTAAGCACGACTGGATGGCTGTGGTAGATTCATCGTACGATTTAATTAATAAATCTATGGATAGTAAGCTTGATACCGCCAAAACTGCCCAACTTGTTCCAGATTGGATACTTCTTGATAAAAAGACAGGTAAAATACGTGCGCCAGATATTGCGGGCAATTCAAGCCTTACAACCAACTACGGTTTTGATGCGATGCGCACAGTCTGGCGTTTAGGCCTGGATTATCAGTGGAACAATGAACCGCGTGCAAAAACGACACTTGAGAAAATGGATACGCTTGCCAAGGCATGGAAAAATAATAAAACTATCTATTCAATTTACTCACATGATGGCCGGGTAATCTCAAAAGACGAACCACCAGAAGTATATGGTACGGCAATTGGGTACTTTAAAACAGTCGACCCAACGACGGCCGATGAAGTATATAAGACGAAACTAGAAACACTGTACGACCCAAACAATAATAAATGGGCCATTCCAATGAGCTATTACAGCGACAACTGGACATGGTTTGGTATGGCGCTGTACGATAATAAACTTCCAAACCTAGCCGAGGACATCAACTGACATGAACTTTCTTAAAAATTCGGCCGTGAACCCGTTGTTCCTGCTATTGAACATTGGGCTATCGGTCGCATATTTCATATTCATCTGTTTCTTATTCCCAATTGGGAACCCAGTGTTGTTCAGTTTTCTTATTCTTGGTGAGGTGTTTCACTTGTGGCAAGTATTTGGTTACATTCATTCAGTATGGCCTCGTAAAAGGGTGTCTGAATTCGACCAGAACTTCACTGATGCGGTTGCGGTATATATTACCGTTACCGGTGAACCGGCAGATATTGTTGAAGAGACAGTCAAAGCGGCTACCGAAATGGACTACCCAAACTTTAACGTGTACATTTTAAATGATGGTTTTGTTGCAAATCGCGACAACTGGCGTGAAGCCGAAGAGGTAGCCGATAAGTACGGTATAACTTGCCTCACTCGACAAACCCCAGGTGGTGCAAAGGCTGGTAATATTAACCACGCCATGACAAAAACAAAAGAACCGTTTATTGTTGTGTTTGATGCCGACCACGTACCGGTAAAAGAATTCTTGAAGAAGATGATGGGTTATTTTGTTGATGAAAAAGTGGCTTTTGTTCAGTCGCCACAGTACTACAAAAACTTTGAAGAAAACTTGGTAACGGGCGGAGCGTGGGAGCAACAAGAACTATTCTTTGGTGCTATTTCAAAGGGTAAAAACACTACCAATAGCGCATTCATGTGTGGTACAAATATGGCCATTCGCCGCATAGCGCTCGATGAAGTAGGCGGTATGAGTGAATTTAGTATTGCTGAGGACTTTTTGACCTCTTTGTTAATTCACGAAAAGAAATGGAAATCGGTATACGTTGGGGAAGTACTTGCTAGCGGCCTGTCGCCCGAGGATTTCTTATCGTACTATAAGCAACAATTTAGGTGGGCGCGCGGAAGTTTAGAAGTGGTGTTTAGATACAACCCACTGTTTCGTCGTGGCTTAACTTTTTCACAAAAAGTTCAGTATTTGTCTTCAGCTAGCTTTTACGTATCGGGCGTGATTGTATTTATTAATGCCGTCTTGCCGTTACTGTATTTTTACGCTGGTATTGAACCGTTAGCTATTGGTACCATGACGTTGGCATTAGTATTCATTCCGTACATTTTGGTGGTGTTATACACTATTCAGTTAACCAGTAATTTCTCGTATACGTTTAGGGCACTTTCGTTTAGCTTAAGTTCATTTCCTATCCACATGAAAGCGATATGGCAAATTATCATTGGCAAGAAATCTGGGTTTGTGGTTACTTCCAAAAAGGCCGTTAGCGGAAACCATGGTTATTTGGTAACGCCTCACCTGGTATACATTGGGTTGGTTGTGTTTGGTGTGCTTGTAGCCTACCTGCGTGAAGGTTTCACGCCATCGGTACTGTCGAACGTCGCATGGGCATTGTTGTATGTAGCAGTGTTTATTCCATTTATTATGGCTGCTTTTCAAAAAGTTGGTGCAGACGAAACCGTACCCCTTGAAACGCTTAAAAAGGAAAGTGTGTAGTGAAACGTTTTTTTAAAAATTTGTGGCCGAACACTGAGAAGGGGCAAGCCGTTCTTGTGCTAGCAGTGCTTATGGCATTTGCCACTGCGCTAAGTATATTTGTGTTTTCTAAAACAAGTCTTCGCCTAGACGAGGCCCAAAGCCTATTCCAGGTGAGCCGTGATGTTGGCGGAACGTTATATGCGGTTGCCCAAGATGTACACGTGCCGGGTTACCACCTGCTATTGCAAGCATGGACCTTTGTGTTTGGAAACGATATTGTACCCGCCCGATTTCTTTCGCTTGGCTTTTTCTTAGCAATAATACCAATGGTGTACATACTGGGTAAGCTGGTGTTTAACCATAAAGTTGGGCTGTATGCGGCGCTATTAGTAACCGTTTCACCGTTTATGCAGTGGTACGGTTCAGAAGCTCGTATGTACTCGATGCTAGCGTTTATGACCGTGCTTCATTACTACTTTTTTATTAAAGTATACGAAGAGGGCCGCACGCGCCAATGGATTGGCTATATACTTGTGGCTATTTTAGGCCTATATACGCATTATTTCTTTGGGTTTGTGCTACTTACCGAAGCGTTGTTTTACCTACTGTACCGACGGTCGTTTCCGAAGGGCTCACTTAAGAAATTTATTGTTTCAGCCGTTGTAGCCTTAGGGGCCTTTGCGCCATGGCTTTTGTACGTGAGGTCGCTTGGTACGGCCAGCAACACGCAGCCAAGCTTAACCTCACCATCCAGCGGCGATGTGTTTAATACCTATACCCAGTTCTTGTTTGGTTTTCAAGTGGATGCGATGAACACGGTAATTGTTTCACTATGGCCGGTGGTAGTATTGTTGGCGTTCTTTGCCTTGCAGAAGAACCACAAAATTACTCAGCAAGCGGTATTTTTTGTCTTAGCGGCGGTTATTCCGGTTATCGCTGCCTTTGTCATTAGCGTTACAATACGACCATTTTATTTAAGTCGGTACTTAATTGTCAGCCTGCCGCCGCTGGTAATATTGTTGGCGTGGATATTCTCGACGTATCCGTTAAAAGTACGAAGAATTTTACAAACAGCCTTAGTGGCTATAACCCTCGGGCTATTAGCAATTCAAGTGCTGAACCCGCAAACACCCGTGAAGGAAGATTATAGTGTCGCAGTTGGATACCTAAACCAACAAGTTACTGCCCAAGATGTGGTGGTAGTGGCTGCACCGTTTACTATTTACCCTACCGAGTATTACTACACCGGTGCTGCTAAACTGACCACGCAGCCTATTTGGAATAGGTTTGAAAGTGGAGCGGTGCCTGCTTACAACCAAAATACGGTTAAGGCAGAAACCGATAAGAATGTGTTGCCGTATCAGTATGCCTACCTAATGTTAAGTTACGACCAAGGCTATAACGAAAAGTTAAAAACCTATTACAGTAGCCGGTTTGAGCTTGTATCAACCAAAGACTTTTCTGATGGCCTGACAATATATCGTTATAAAATTCGCTATGACCCGCCGATAACGGTTAGCCAGTAAGTACTTAGCTACGAGGCAGGGTATCGATAACGACTTTTTGAATTTTGGTTGCAAACAAGCCTTTATCGAAGCGTTTTGCTTTTCGATGTAAGGTGGCCGGCAAGAAACTAATTGTGTCGGCTTTTTGCATTGCCGCAATAAGGCTGGCGACGGTTTGGTGTTTGAACAGCACACCGGTTTCGCCGTCTTGAACAATGTCGAGGGCGCCGCCTTTGGCGTAGGCAATTACCGGCGTACCGGCAGCTAAAGCTTCGGCAGCTGAGATACCAAAATCTTCTTCATTAGGGAATAAAAAGGCTTTGGCAGATTGCGCTTGCTTTACCAATGCTTCATCGCTAATACGGCCAGTGAAGGTGATGGTTGGACCGGCCAGCTTTTTAAGGCGCTCTGTGTCGGGGCCGCTACCAATAATGGTTAATTGGGCACCTAGTTGGTTGCAGGCCTCGATAGCTAGGTCAAAACGTTTGTAGGGCACATGCCTGCCCCATAGCACATATCCACTGCGTTCGCCTTTTGGTGGTGGCGTAAAACGGTCAACATCAACCGGTGGGTGAATGATGGTGCTTGGTTTGCCGTAATACTGTTTAATGCGTTCTTGGGTAACGGTTGAGTTGGCGATAAATACATCAATGCCGTTAATAGATTCAAGGTCCAGTTTGCGCTGTTGTTTTACTAGCGCCGGAATGAGGGGGCGGATAAAAGGGGTGAGTTTTCCAAATTTGAATTCTTTGCGGAATTCTTCGTAGTGGCTGTAATAATAGCGAATAGGCGTGTGGATATAAGCGATATGTATTTGCCCAGGGCGAGTTTTGCGGACAGCCTTCGCCTCGGCGCTGGAGGTGCTAATAATAATATCAAATTCCGATAGGTCGAGCTTACGAAAGGCCTTAGCACGCAGGGTTGGCCACAGTACGTGTTTGTACCTGAGTGATTTTGGCAGCTTAGTTTGTAGTTCGGTGGTACGTACGTCGATGTGTTTGAAAGCCGGCATATTTTCGGTATCGTATACCGAGGTATAAATAGGCGCTTTTGGAAATAGTTTATGAATTTCCAATAGCAACGGTTCGGCGCCACCCATGTTGGTAAGCCAGTCGGTAACGAGGACAATTTTAGGCGGATGTCCAGGAGTGGACATTATTTCGCACCCCTGCCTTTTAACACTATCCAAAAAGTTTTAAATAAAATTTTAATATCTAGCCAAAATGTCCAGTTTTGGGCGTAAAATAATTCAAGTTCAATGCGGCCTTCAAAGCTTAATTCGCTTCGGCCAGAAACTTGCCATAAGCCGGTCATACCCGATTTTACGCTGTGTAGCAAGGCGCTGCGACCCTGTGCCAACTTTACTTCTTGTGGCAAAATTGGGCGTGGCCCAACCAGGCTAATGTTGCCAAGTAACACGTTAAATATTTGTGGTAATTCATCAATTGATGTTTTACGTAACCAAGCGCCAAAGGGGGTAATGCGTGGGTCGTTTTCAACTTTACGGTTTGCTTCGTATTCTTTTACAAGGTCGTCGCGGCCCATGGCTTTGAACTCTTCGGCGGCATCTTTGCTGCCGTACTGGGCGCCCATGCTACGGAATTTAATCATACCAATAGGTTCAGAGAAGCGGCTGAGGCGTTTGCTAATGTAAAAAGCTGGCCCTCGGTCGACGAGTTTTTTAATGAGGTAAATAATGAATAGGAACGGCGACAAAACAATAATTAATAATAAACTAACGATAAAATCAAAGATTCGTTTAACTATTGCACCCCAGCCAACCAGCGGTGTTTGGTATACCGTAATCATAGGGTAGCCCAAAAACACGTCGACGGTATTTTTGCCCGAATAGAACTCGGATTCACCGGGAATAAAGCTATAGTCGATGTGGTGCGTTTGGGCAGCATTTAATATTTTTTGGTTGCGTTCGGGGGTTTCATATAAATCGGTTTGAATAATGGCCGACACACCCAGTTCTCGAATTTGTTTTAAGGCCAGTTCAGGGGTCGGGAAATAAAGGGCAGTAGATGAGTCGGATAAAATTCGTTTTGGCCCAGCTAAGGCGACCACTTCAAAGCCACTGCGCTTGGTATCGGCTAGGTTACGGGCAATATCACTGGTAGCGCCCGATGAACCAATTAGTAGAACACGCTTAACGCCTTTACCGTACTTGAAACTGATATTACGAATGAGCCGCAAAATTTCACGCTCGAATACAATTAATAAGAACGAAGTAACAAGCGCATAGGCGGCAACTAAACGAGCTGGAAATAGATCTTTATCGCTGACGTATTCGAAACCGATGACTAACAAAATACCTAAAACTGCACCAATAGCGATTTTGCTCCACTCGGCCAGCCGACGGTTGTAAATGCTTGGTTGGTACAGGCCGATGATACCAAAAACGGCAATCCAGGCGGGGATGATGAACAAGAAGGCAAAAAGGTAATCACTGGCTTGAATGTTGTGAAGTAACGGGCGAGGGTCGTATTGCACTCGGGCAATGTAGGCAATAGTGAAGGCAGCAATTAATACTATAGCGTCAACAAGCATGAGAATGAGGCTGTAGAGTTTAGAATTTCGACGAGTCATTAGTGGTGCTATTATAGCATTTTCTGCGTTACACTAAGAGTAATGTTAAAGAAAATATATATTGGCCTTTTGTTAATTGTCTTCGGTGGGGTTGTGTTACATGCCCCATTCTCGGTTGGTTTTAGCACTTTGTTTCCAGATTATGAACTTTTGATTAAATCTTGGAAAGAAATTCTACTGGGTGTGGCGACCTTACTTTTGCCGATACTGCTCACGGTCCATAAACGATGGAATATTTTAAAAGAGCCATTATTTTTGTGTATCGCTGCCTTTGCGGCTTTAAATATTGCCTTAATTCCCCTGTTTTTCACTGGTACCGAGGCTACCCTGGCTGGCATTTTAATTAACCTCCGCTACCTACTGTTCTTTGTGCTGGTATATGTAGCGCTGGTTTTATATCCACAGTATACGAAGCTGTTTATTAAAGTATTTATTGCTGGTGCTTTGGTAGTGTTGGGGTTTGCTGTATTACAGCTGACGGTTTTGCCGAATGATTTCTTAAAATATCTAGGGTATAACCAAACAACCATCATGCCGTTTTTGACGGTCGACCAGAACCACGATTTCATTCGCATAAATAGTACTCTGCGTGGCCCTAACCCGTTGGGGGCATACGCTATGGTTGTGTTGGTGCTACTTTTGGCATTTTGGCTAAAGGCTAGCCGTAAAATTACCAAACGCGAACAAATAGGCGTAGCGATTTTAGGTGTTGGTGGCATTGTAGCTTTATGGGCCAGCTATTCACGGAGTGCAGCGCTAGGGGTTGTTATTGCAGCAGGCCTAGTGCTTTTAGCGACGGTTAGTAAAAAAATATCGAAAACGGTTTGGGTGGTGTTAGCTGTAGTTGCTTTGGCTGTTGGTGGTAGTTTAGTCGCCTTTAAAGATACTGCTTTTGTGTCGAATGTTATTTTGCATGAAGACCCAACTGAGGGAAATAATGTGAATTCTAACGATGGCCATGCCGATTCGCTGATTGACGGTACCAAGCGGGTGATTGAACAACCATTAGGTGGGGGAATTGGCAGTACCGGCTCGGCATCGTTGCTTACCGATTCGCCGTTAATTATTGAAAACCAATACTTATTTATTGCCCACGAAACGGGTTGGCTTGGCCTAGGCTTATTTGTGGCTATATCTTGGTTGGTGCTGTCTAAATTATGGCGCGGGCGTAACGATTGGTTTGTACTAGGCGTGTTTGCCAGCGGTGTCGGCTTGGCCTTAATTGGCCTTATACAACCGGTTTGGGTTGATGAAACGGTAGCTCTTGTATGGTGGGGCTTAGCAGCAATTGCCTTGGTACGCACTCGGCGCTCTGATATACTTTTAGTAGCCCATGACAACAAAAAATAAACAATTTCAACCGGTTCGCGCCTTTGTTATTATTGCAGGCTTGCTTGCTTTAGGAGTGCTTGGTTATTTAGCTTATAAAGAGATAACTAAGGAAGCGACAATGGTTACGCCAATTGCTTCCGGGGCGGGTTCAGCCAACGCTGATGTTATTAAAGAGGCTTCCGATGAAACGCCGATTGTTGCTAATGCTGTTAGTACGTATAAAGTAGCCGCCGATGAGCCACGCATACTGCGTATTAATTCGTTAAGCATATCGGCAAGGGTACGACCAATGGGGGTTAATTCAGCCGGGGCCATTGCAGCACCGGTTAACATTTATGACAGCGGTTGGTATACCGGTAGCGCCAAACCAGGGGCTTCAGGTGCAACATTTATTGATGGGCACGCCAGCGGCGCTACCCGTAAAGGCCTTTTTGCCTACCTTGATACCTTGAAGAACGGTAATGAGGTAAGTATTGAACGGGGCGACGGGCAAGTGTTGACCTATAAAGTGGTGCATGTTGAAACAGTGCCTAAAGAATTGGTTGATATGCAAAAAGTATTACGCACGTACGGCAATGCTACGGAAGGTTTAAACTTAATGACCTGTACCGGAACCTGGATTAAAGATGAACGAACCTACGACAAACGGGCAATTGTATATACCGAGCGGGTTTCGTCATGACCGAGCGTTCTACAAAACGACAAAAAGAATTATTAGACTTTGTGGATGGCTTTATTCAAGAGCATGGCTATGGCCCAAGTTACCGCGAAGTTATGACAGCACTTGGGTATAAATCGGTTTCGACGGTGGCGATTCATATTAACGGGCTTATCGAAAAAGGGTATGTGCGAAAACGTGATAATTCAGCCCGTTCACTTGAGGTCGTTTCGGCCCAATATGGCACTGGTGCTGGCCCAGCGGCAGCAGTAGCTAGCCCTAAAAATGCTGCCAAGGAAAAATGGTTAGTTGATGCGGTGCGTGAACGGTTTGACGCCTATAAACAATCATCCGATTCGGCTACGCTGGATGAACTGTATGTACTTATTGGTGCTTTAAAAGTGCTTGGCTTCGAGGGTGCCTACCAATCAATGCGCTTAAAGCTAGCCGAAGTTGTGAAGCACTAGTATAATAGCTGCATGCTTAGGGAGAAGTTTACCGCCACGAAATCGTGGGCTGCTCGTCATCCACGCCGTTTTACCGCGTACTTTTTAGGTACGGTTTTTGGGCTGGTTATTATTGTTCAGCTTTTATACCCGACGGGCGCACTGGTTCCGTTTAGTTCTATTGAGAATGTGAAACTAGGCGGTGTGTCAAAAACCGAGGCTATTAAAACCCTTGACGAAAAATTTACTGGTTCTGATGTTGCGGTGTATTTAAATAATTCTAACTCGGCCTTTTTAAAAGCGAACCCTGGCGATTTAGGCATTACAACTTCAAACAAGCAGCGGGTACAGGCTATTAATTACCCTTTCTTTTTACGATTGGTACCGACCTCGCTATTTTGGGCGCATGTTTTTAGTGATGATGTTGGCGAACTTCAATACCAGCGTAATGCAGATACGCTAGCCGCTTTTATGACCACTACATTTGGTGATACCTGCCAGCTTGAGGTCAGAAACGCAACGCTGGAGGTAAAAAACAGCGCGCTACAACTGGTCGAAGCTTTTTCAGGTGGCGAGTGTAATTTTGAAGAAGTAACCGCCAAATTATCAGCGGTGCAACCAACAACGAAGGGGGTTAAGGTGAGTATTTCGGGCAACGAGACTAAACCGACTATCTCTACCAAACAGGCGGAAGAACTGGCAGTGCATGTTACCGATATCATTAAAGATGGTATCGAAATTAATGATGGCAAAGATACGCATAAGGTGCCAAAAGAAATTCTGCGGACTTGGCTTGATTTCGGGGTTGTTGAAAGTAAGTTGGACTATTCGTTTAACCTACAGCGGTCGGCTAGCTACTTGGGTGAGCGAATTGCTTCACTGGTAGAAAAGCCAACCGGTGAATCGGTGGTTACGCTGCGAGATTTTGTTGAAGTTAGCCGCGACGTTGGCCAAAGTGGGGTTGTGTTTAACCAACCAGCTATGCTAACTAGTATTAAGACTTCGCTTGAAAAGGGCCAAGATGTTGTGGCGGTTGAAGTTACGACCATTCAGCCAACGGTGAAATACAACCGCACCTATAGCCCTGACGACGCTTCCTTGAACGCTTTAATAAAGAAATATGCCAATACACACCCTGGCACGTATGGGGTGAGCTTCAGAGAGCTGTCGGGCGAACGTCGCAGTGCTAGCTATCGGGCAAGCACTCAGTACACTACCGCAAGTACCTATAAACTGTTTGTGGCCTACAGTACCTTGCTAAGGGTAGAGTCGGGGGTATGGCGCTGGAGTGATCAGATTGACAGCGGGCGAAACCTAACCGAATGTTTTAAAGATATGATTCAGCTGTCTGACAATGAATGCGCCATAGCTTTATTGAAAAAGGTAACAGTGAAAAGCCTCACTGATGAAGCGCGCGCCATTGGCGCAGTTAATACTTCGTTTTTGGTACCCCTTAGTATTAAATCGACCGCCGAAGATGAGTCGCTACTATTAGCATTGCTTGAAAGCGGGCAAATTTTAAGCCAACAATCTAGCCGGGATATTTGGATTGCGGCTATGAAGAAGAATAGTTACCGCCAAGGGGTTCCAAGGGGTATACCATCTGCAGTCGTTGCTAATAAGGTCGGCTTTCTTAATGCCTGGCTACACGACGCCTCAATTGTATACAGCCCTCAAGGAACCTACGTTTTGATTATCATGACCGAATACTCCTCATGGCCTAACATTGCCGAACTAGCCGGCCAAATAGAAACGCTCCGTACAAAGTAGTACAGAGCGTTTTTATTTAAAAAGCTTGTTAAGAACTAAACTTTTTTATCGTTGTCGTTGACATTGATAGATGTGGTTTTCTTGTCCTTAGAATCATCTTTAAGGCCATTGCGAAGTTCTTTCGCAGATGAACCGATGTTACGAGCTAGCTTTGGAAGTTGTGAACCACCGAAGATAACAAGAATAACGATAAGAATGATAATAAGTTCTGGTGCGCCTAATCCGAACATGTAAATACTCCCTAATAGATAAACTGACTACATTAATGGTACCGTGCTATTGCGATTATGGCAAGAGAAACCGTAACTATTAATTAGTTGAACGGCCACCGTATACTGAGGCACCATATCCGAAGTTCATGGATTGCTTAGGTGTTGATGCTGTTGATGTTTGTTTAACAACAGAACTTACTATTTGGGTTACACCTGTAGCGGCAACCAGGCCGATACCAACTGCTTTTAAGAAATCTTTACGGTCTAACTCTATTGATAGAATACGAGCGATGCTTTGCTTGATCATTTTGAAGCCTTTATGTCTTTATTTTTGTATGTTTTTTATTTTTAGTTTGGTTATAGATCTAGATTATGCTTAGTTGAATAAAAAGTCAACAAAATTGTATAAAGCTATTGCTTTTAGTTTTTTCCTGGTATTATATAAAGTATAGAAATAAAGGAAAAATTACTTTGTTACAAAATCAATATACATACAAATACATCGCTCAAGTTCCAGGCTCTGGTAGCCCTAGCTCATATGGTATCGAAACTTACGGTGGTGGCCAATATAGCTGTAGCTCTACCGACCAAATCTGTATCACGGGTGGCCCAGGCGCTCCAAACACCGGTTTCTTAGCAACTTCTAACCCAGTAATGCTTGGTGGCATCTTTATTACCGCAGCGCTTGTTATTGCCGTGGTTGTGTACGCTATCTTTTCAAAGACAAAACGAAACAAGGCAGTAAAGTAACCAATATGGGCTTTCTGGATACTTTACTTGGTGATGTGTTAGACATTTCAAAAACAGTACAAGGTTTTAAAGAAGAGCTCGTTAACGAATTTATAGGCTCAAAAGAAGATATAGGTGAGCTTAAGAACACAGTAAACGAAATCGCCGGCGAATTAACCGGCAAGGGTGTTCCCTCTTCAACTGACTTGAATCAAAAAAATTAAAAACTAAAAAACCGTACAGCTTGTTTTGAACCGTACGGTTTTTTAGTACCCAAAATATATTAGCTGGATTGTGGGCGGAATGGCCGGTAGGCACCCATACCATCAATAGTGAAATTACGTTGGTTTGGTGAAGCTGGGCGAGGCACCAAGCGCGCGGCAGGTTGTTGTACGGGTTGAACCCGTTTGGGAACTATTACCTGGTGATGGGTTGGGCGAATGAAGCCATCCATAGTAAGCGGCTTAGGTAGTTGGTTAGGTTGCGGTTTTATTTGAGCCGACTGCACTAATGGCTGAATTGCTTGAGTAGTTTGCATAGGTTGAAGCGCTGGGCGATGAACCGGCCGTTGGTTTTGAACAGGGGTTGGTGCCTTGTGGCTTTCTGGCTTGGAAGCTGGTGCCGTAACTGAGCCACGTTTTTTGCTAAGCCGCTGTGCAGCTAATTCTTTTTTGCGAAGCCGTTTTTCGGCTCGGCGCTTTTTGAAAATTGAAGACAAGATAATAATGACCCCAATTTGATACACCACCACTACCGGCCCGGCGATGATAGTTTGGTTAATAGGGTCGGGTGTAGGGGTAATGATAGCGGCAACAATGAAACTAATAACGATAACCCATTTTTCAGATTGCATTAACCCACCAGGCGTAAACGGCTTGATGGTGTTGATAAGCAGTAACAGTAGTGGTATTTGGAAGACAATACCAATACCAATAGTGTAGGCGATAACAAAGCTAAGGTACGAATCGGCGGTCAGGGAAGCATCGATAAACTGATCGGCAAAACTATATAAGAATATAAGTGCATTTGGAACAGCTACGAAGTAACCGAAAGCCATACCCGCAAACAATAGTAGGAATGAACCGAAAATAAGCATGGAGGACTTTTTTTGAGCCGTATCGGGAAGTGCTGGGCGAATGAATGCGTACAGCTGCTGAATAAGAATAGGGAAAGCTACGGCGATACCAGAATAGATAGATACCATAAAGATAAAGCTAAAACCACCGGCCGGGTTAAGATATACCAGCTTTTGACCCTTTAAAGGCGAGAGAACAGCATCGATAACTGGGCCTTGAAAAGCATACGCTAAACAAGCGCCGATTATAAAGAAAATAGCCACGATAAAGACCCGTGTTCGAAGTTCTTTTAGATGTTGGCCGGCTGTTACCTTACTCATTCCACGCGTATATAATAATTATATTTTCCCTATCTATAATAGTAGTGCTTTTAGGGAGAACTTACTATTGTTAAAGTTACTACAATAATGCATATAACCTTGGTTATGCTTTAAAGCTTTGCTATACTTTTATTATAAATATGCAAAACCTTAGTATAGCTTCACGAACGACAGGCACTGAGCAAAGGGTAATTAATTACCGCCCCGAACGCCCAGGGTACGATTTTCAGCGACAAAGCGACGCAAACGACGCCGACAGCTTAGACAATACTTATGCAGCTGAGGCCACCCAACAGCTAATTACCCCGTTTAAACTAGCGCCACTTGGCCCCGCCACCGCCAAAGGCCGCGCGGCGAACAACAAACCATTCACCCTCGGCCACGCCATTGTTAGCTTTACAGGCATAATAACCGTGCTGATAGCAGGCTACCTAGCGTACACCACCTGGATTGCATAACAGCCCAAGCCATTGACTGATTAATAGAGGCCAAGGTATAATACCTTTTGTATTCCGACGTAGCTCAATGGTGGAGCAAGAAGCTGTTAACTTCGAGGTTGCTGGTTCGAGTCCAGCCGTCGGAGCCAAGCATAAGCACTATGATGAAAGTCATGGTGTTTTTGTTTTCATCGAAAAGTTGTATAATATATTTGCCTGGTTGTCTGTAAAACTATAGTCAGGCAAATAGCTGGACTACAAGAATGTCAAACTATTTGCCCGGCTATAAGAACCTGCTTACTCGTAGGTAAGGTTGGGCAACGGTATCCAGGTTGAAATTATTATGAAACGCATCTTGCTTAATAATAGTTATAACTTCCTCTATCGTGGTGAGCCAAATAAAGAAGATCCATAGGGTCTTTTTTATTTGGCTCCGTTGTATTCGGCTTGGATATAGCAACTGCACAGGAAGCGATATATAGTGGTGGTTCGATAGCGATTAATAATATAAAATGATCTTTTAGTCTTGTTCTAAGGGACGAAAGTAGGTGGTGTAGTTCAGCTGTCGGAGTAAAGATGAATTTATAAAGCCTGATTATACTAAAATGATTTTTGTTTATTTAATAGTTAATGATTTCTTTTGTTATAGTGAGAGAATGAAAAAGAATATACGAGTTGTCGGTAGTATTATCTCTCACGGGGATAAGGTTCTTATGCTTTATCGCTCAGAAAAAGAAACAGACCCATCATTATGGGGTATTCCTGCCGGAAAAGTTGATGAGGGTGAATCTGATACCCAAGCGGTTACACGAGAGTTGCGTGAAGAAACAGGTATTACTCTTGAGGAGAATGTATTCAACTATCTTGGTCAATTAGATATTGATTACGAAAAGGTGACTATTCAATTTCCTATATTTCATAAAGATTTCACTGTTTTGCCGGATATTATACTCGATCCAGATGAGCATGTAGACTATGCGTGGATGACACCCGAGTCGATTCTAGAGCTTCCCAACTTAATGCTTGATGTTGATAAAATTATTACTGATTTCTGTATCAATAAACTCAAGCTTTAAATATTATAAGTTTTTATTGACTTAATATAAAATAAGTTATATATTAAAATAAATATGGGACAAATATTTACATTTTCAGGACCTAGAGGCGTTGGTAAGACGACTATTATGGATGACTTAAGGGATATTAGCGGTGTTGAGCCGATTGTACCTTTTACTACCCGTGCCCCGCGTGAACACGAAACAGAGGGTCGCGACTATCACTTTGTTACAGATTATGAATTTGATGCGATTCGTCGTACTCGAGGAATGTTTGACGTACTGACACTTCG
>Ga0326733_1000289_pt1 | contig 15462 bp, 12 predicted proteins | sample 14_GP2_308_FD_207946 | JGI IMG/M metagenome (GOLD analysis project Ga0326733, IMG submission 207946) | Glacier ice microbial communities from Ngari, Tibet, China - 14_GP2_30.8 | ecosystem: Environmental > Aquatic > Freshwater > Ice > Glacier | place: China: Ngari, Tibet | collected 2018-07-17 | reverse complement strand
CGTTGCGGGTTATTTATAATTTCTGGCGGAGAGGGAGAGATTCGAACTCTCGGTGAGTTGCCCCACGACGGTTTTCAAGACCGTTACCATAAACCACTCGGCCACCTCTCCAGGTGTAGGTACTTGAGATATATTAACAGATTGAAGGCAATCAGTCGAGAGGTTGATACGCGAGCGCAACAACAAAGATAGTCTTCGCCCCGGCATTAGCAAGTACTTTGGCGGCAGAACTAATAGTCGAGCCAGTGGTAATAATGTCATCAATAATAAGGAGCGGGGTATCGGGGTTTATGGTTGCGGTTTCCAAAATATAGAACGCACCGTCCGCTTCTTGTTGACGTTGAGCTTTATTTAAACGATGTTGGGTTACGCCAGACGAACGTTGTAGTAGGTGAGCGATAGGCATTTCGCGCTTTTGGGCCAACAAGCGGGCAAGTATATGTATGTGGTCATAACCGCGCTGGCGAATATGCGACGAAGCAGTCGGTATAGGAACAATAACAGTGCCTACAGGCAACAACGGTAACCGGGTATCCATAAGGTCGACAAGTACCCTTGAAGCAGCTTTTACATTTTCAAACTTATAGGCATCTACAACCTTTTTCAACACCGTCAATCTTTTACTGACTACCCAGGCTTTACAAATAGGCGTATCGTGTTGTGCGCATATACCTTCTGGACTAATGTCTCCGCACAGAACACATCCTAAAAAGAGTTCGCTAGTGATGTTATATTTACAATTATGGCACAAAGTTGTACCCGTTTTACCACATCCGAAACAGAGGTGTGGGGCCACTTTGAGCAAAAGGGCCTCTATCATTGTATTTTTTACGTTTATACCACCCATTAGGTTGATTATACCGCATGTGCCCGTTATAATACGAGGGACTATTTGTCAAATGAGCCTAGAGAAAGTGGAGGATATCATGGCGCGTAAACCAAACGAAGACCTACTCATCGAAGACGAGCTGGCAGCAGCTTTCTTAAGTGATGACGACCTAACGCAAACCGAAGACAGTAGCACGCCTGCGAGCAACGCTGACTGGGATGACAGCCAAGAAGAATTCTTGGGTCAACTAGCTGTTGATGTATACGAAACCGAAAGCAAGCTTGTTGTTAAAGCTCGTACTGCCGGTGTGAACAAAGAAGATTTAGATGTTAGCATAAGCGACGGAATTCTAACAATTAGTGGTACTCTCAGTAGCGGTGACGATACTGATGCAACTAATTGGCACATTCAAGAATGTTACTGGGGTGAATTTAGTCGCACCTTAGCCCTTCCTGTAAGTGTAAAAGAAGACGAAGTAGAAGCTGTTCTAAAAGACGGAGTTCTAAGCGTTAGTTTCAACAAAATTAAGCAAGAACAAGCTAAAAAGATTCAAATCCAATAGTTTAGATGCTTTATTTAAAATAACTCCTCGTTCAATCGGGGAGTTATTTTTATTAGTACAAGTATGGCGTACTGGCTATTTGTTGCTATAAAAATACCCCGCATGCAAGCGGGGTATTTTGTTGTAGTGTGAACTACTAAACGTTGTTGCCAACAGCTTGTAGTACCCAGTTAACGATTGCGTAGGCTAGGAAAGCCACGATCAAACCGATAATTGCGTACAGAATAGTGTTCTTAGCAGCAGTTACGTTTGCACTGTTACCACCAGAAATTGTGTAACGAATACCACCGTAAATTAGCATAATAACGCTAATTGCACCGATTAGGAACAATAATACATTTACGATTTTTGTAAATACATTGCCATCACCTTGGAACAAGTTTTGCGGTACATTTCCTTCGCCAGGGTTTGCACAATCTAGTCCAGCTTGTAGACCAGTTGCCCCTTCTGGACATACGGCACTTGCACTAGGCGTAAGTGGTGTGAACACGGCCATAAGTGCGAATACAAAGGCTGCGAATACTCCAGTCAATGTTTTTTTTGTTAAAACGTTCATTTTAATATGTTTTCCTTTCTTATGAAATCTACGTTAGTTATAGCAGATTTCGAACGGTTTGTTAACCCCTTAATAACCTCAGAGGGGTGTAATTGCTAAAAAAGGTTAGTAACCCAGTTAACAATTGCGTAGGCTAGGAACGCAACAATAAGGCCAACAACTGCAAAAACAATCGTATTTTTAGCCTTGGTAACATTGGCTGCATTTCCTGAGGATAGTACAAATAGGATGCCGCCAATAATAATAGCCAGTACTGACAGTGCCCCCAGTATGAACAAAAGGGTGTTTACTAATGACTTTACGAAACCGTCGGTATTGTCGGTTTTATTGTCGCATACAGCACTTTGACCGGGGTCAACACCAGTACATGCACCGTCCAGCGCACCAGCTGCGCTGACGGTACTTACCGGCAGGAGGGTAAAAGCACTTATAGCCAACAAAACAAAAGCAGCAATGAAAATTTGTATTTTTTTCATTTAAAACCTACCCATCACGAAGTTAGTAATTGCGAATGCGGCAATTAACACACCCAGCCCAATAACGGCGTAAAGTATCATGCCCTTAGCACGAGTTACGCGGCCTGCATCTCCAAGTGAAGTGGCGTACATAATACCGGCAATAATAATAACAATTACTGCCACGATTCCGGCAATGTAGTACGCCAGGTTAACACCATTGCGCAACAACTCGTCTGCATTAATTTCTGGCACGTTGAATTTATCGTTAATAACCGTAGAGCTTGCCAATGCGCCAAAGATAAGGTTAGTAATTGCAATTGCTCCCATTGAAATAATAAGGCCAATAACGGCATTGAAGATACTTTTACGAGCTTTCTCGATTTGGCTAGCATTACCGCCACCCGTAATGTACAAAAAAGCACCATACATTATAAAGAACAGCGCAATCCAACCGGCAAGAATTAAACCAATTTCAATAATGTTTAAAACAATTTTCCAAATGAAGCCAGATAACCCGCCAGCCACATCATTAGGAGACATGATGGTACATTCGCCGGTACTATCTGTTTTTGTGAGTCCTCGATACCATGGTGGGATACCAAGAAACGCGCGGGATTCACAGTTTACAGGGTCAGCTGCAAATGTTGTCTGCGGTGTCACCACAGTTGCAAAAGGTGATGCAATGAGAAATGCAAATAATCCAGCGAATAAGAAGTTCTTAAGTAGCTTTTTCATATTAGAACACACCTCCAGGAACCAAGAAGTTTAGAAGCGTCCACATACCGGCATAGGCAACAATGCCAATTACCACGTTAGTAAAGATACCCATAGCTTTTTTAACCTGTTCTTGGTTGCCACCCGCCGAAGTATAGAGGACTGAGCCATATACAATACCCGCCAAAGCTAAGACACCAACGCCAGCGGCCATGATGTTAATAGCCGTTATCAAAATACTCCAAAGGCCAGTATTATTAATACCATCCTTGGTAACGTCTACGTTGTCGCACTTAATGATAGCTGTATCTACTTCACATTCGTTGTTGCCCTTTTCGGCTGCAAATACCGAAACAGGAGCAAGGAAAATTGTCATGCCTAATAATAAGAGAAAGCCCGCTATCACATTTCGTATTGTTTGTTTTTTGATCATATTAGTTATAGATTACGAGGTTTTGAGGTATTTTGCAAGCCGTCAGTAGGGTAGACACCCGAAATATTAATGACATAAGCTATTTACAATATTGAGTTTATGTGTTATATTTAACGCAAACAGCGCTTTGTGTAAACAGCTGCTGAATTACAGAAATAGTACGACCATCTTTAATGTAACAAGTTAATAAGGATTCAAGCTTCATATGTACAAACCTATAGCCCCATCTGAAAAAGTTAAAATCGAACGATCTGAACCAGCGTCTAAAAGTAAAAAAGTGTTTATTATTGGAAGTGCCGGCTTAGCATTAGCTGGTGGTATTTTTGTAGGCATAAATGTTGCAAACAATGCCCCCGACAGCAACCCTGTCCCTGTAGCATCTTCAGACCCATTCGAATCTGCTAACCCTGTCGAAACCGAGGCCCCAGTAGAAGAACCGGCTAACTCGGAATTCTACAACTTGCCTACAGTAGCTGAACTCGAAATCAGTACGGAACAATCCGATGAAGAAATTGCTCAAGCACTTGTTAAAACTTTTTCTGATTGGACAATGTCTGGCGCAACTCGTGAGATGTATGATAAACAATTTGAACCACCAAACGATTACCTTAGCCTAGATGACTATGTAGATAAGGTTGCCGAAGCGTATGACCAAGTTTACATTGAAGCTATATTTGGTGAAAATGAAACAGATCCAGCATTTCAAGAGATTATTGAATTCAGAAAATCACAACACAGACAATTACTTATGGGACACTACCAAACATACGGTACCCAAAACGAACAGCCTTATAGGAGTATCCAAAAATTTGTATCTTTAGACAACGTTGCTGTTCTTGAGGATGGAACGGTAAGCTTAGGTGTAACAACCGAACGTGAAGACAATGGTGATAAAAACATTGTTGATGGGACGGGTACAGGTACACGTACGTCTGTAGACTATGTATTTGATAAAAATCTTAACCCGGTTAAAATTAGCAGCCCGCCTAAGTACATCGGCCAATAGATACATCCCTTACTCTTGTAAAGCATAGCCGGTTAGTGTTAAATATCACTAGTTGGTTATGCTTTTTTATACTATTCATTACCAGGTATCGCTTAGCTCCTCTCGTGGGGGTATTTGATGGTTTGGGGTAGATATTTAAAGCGTTCATTTATCGTATCGATAGCTTTTGTTGTGAGTATAGGGGTTATCTTACCGCTGCTCGTTTTGCCTGCAAATGCCGCTAATATTAACAATGTAAGCCCGACAGATGAAGCTAAGTCAACCTCTTATTACCGCACACTCCGAACCTGTATTAACAATGAGATGAATACAACTATTCAGCTTACTGCGGGCGACAATGGAGTTGCTAACCCATCAAAATGGTTTAGAGAAAACGATGCCTATGGCTATGTTTTTCCAAGTGGTAAAATGTATTGTAAAGATATCGCGCCGGATGCACTAGAGTTATGGGGCTGGGGAGGAAATTATTCAACTTTTCTTCGAGAACTTGGCTTTACCTACAACGCATCAGATGCAAAATGGACTGTGGCTAATCGCGATAACCTAAGAAATAAATTTGATAGTGCAGTACAGCAAAAATATTACGGAATTAATTTTGCTGGAGACCCTGTTCAAAGCGGCGCTGCCCGTTACGAGATGTTTTTGAATGTTTTTGCGAAAGCATGTAATGCTCAAGATTTAGGTGCAGTGTCGTCAATTACTAATAGTTCTTATAAAGCATGGTTAAACGAGTCAACCGCAGACAAGGGGACTCGAGTTAGTGGAAAGACGGCGAATGTGCCTGGTACCAAAACCGATTCTTATGTCTACTTTTCAAAAGTGGACGTAATCGAACCCGTTGACGGAAAAGCGATGAAAGTTCCTCACGGATACGCATACCAATCGGCAGATGCTGTAGGAAATTCAAGTTGGGGCAGCAATGATCAAGTTAAAATTTACGGTTATCATAACTCTGCAGTTGAAAGGTCATGCCACGAAATTCAAAAAGGCATAACAGAAAATGCATCTGCATGGTTGGCGTGGGCTAGAGCCCAACCAGTTGAACCAGTACCTCCATTGGTGAACGAAGATGGCACAACACCCGTGAGCGAAGAGACTACTACATCATGTATCCCTGAAGGTGTCGGCTGGATTGTATGCCCGGTAGTAACTTTCTTTGCTTTTATGACAGACTCGCTCTATAACTGGATTTCAAACTACCTCATACTTCAGCCGCTGAACGTGGATACTTCATCGGGCAGCAACACCATGTATATTGCGTGGTCAGCAATGCGTAGTTTTGCTAATGTCGCGTTCGTTATTGCCTTTCTTATTATCATATTTTCACAACTCACTGGTGCGGGTGTTTCAAATTATGGCGTTAAGAAATTGCTGCCTCGACTTGTTGTTGCAGCCATTTTGGTAAACGTTTCTTTTTGGATAGCTGCGATTGCTGTAGATATTTCAAACATTATCGGAAATAATTTATATGACATACTTCGAAACCGTATTCCTGTAGGCGATATTATTATCGAAGCTAATGCCTGGGAAACGCTCGCTGGGGTATTATTGTCGGGTAGCGCACTGACCGCTGGGGTTATTGGAGGTGCGGCAGTGGCGTCCGCTGGAACGCTTGGTGCAATTGGTCCCGTAGCTTTATATGCCTTCATTGTGTTTTTACTTGGGATAGTACTTGCATTAATTATTGCATTTATAATTCTTGCACTTCGTCAAGCACTTATTATTATCTTGATTGTAGTGTCTCCCCTGGCTTTTGTGGCCATGCTGCTACCGAATACAGAAAAGTTGTACGTTACTTGGAGAAAGACGTTGACGACACTGTTGATTTTTTATCCTCTATTTTCACTACTCTTCGGTGGTTCGTATTTAGCAGGTATGATTATTATCGGCTCTGCTTCTTCTGCTGGTAACGATAGTGCAGTTGGAATGACCGTATTAATTGGGATGGTTGTAACCATACTTCCATTATGGCTCACACCTTTGATTGCAAGATTTAGTACCGGTATACTTTCCCAGGTTGCAGGGATTGTTAACAATAAAGGTAAGGGCCTTATTGACAGAACAAGGAAGGTTCGCGACCGAAAAGGCCAGCTTGCTATGCATGAAACTTTTGGCTCATCAAATGCGAGCAAAAATCCATTTTCTAAGGTATACAGAAGAATGCAAAATAGTACACGAACTGATTCTGATAGAAATAAAGTTATCGATAGCAACAACCAATCAGGCTATCTCACTGGTAAAGCCGGCACAGAGATGTCGTATAAGACCGGCCTTGCAAGCCAGAAGGTTGAAGCAGCAGATTCATATAACAAAGCTTATTTTGAGGAATCAAAATCATCATCACAAGCCATACCTGCCGACCACACGCTCGCTACTGAAATTCAACAAGCTCGCGATACACAACAAGAACTCGACATCAACCATAGCCGTACAAATTCGGCAAAGACTGTGCTTCAGCAAGAATTAGCAAAAGAGCTTAGTTCGCGTCCAGGAATGGCTGCGCGTGCCGGTGGTATTGACCTAAGAGGCCAATCGAGGGTTGTTGCCAGTGCTAATGCGCTCATTGCAGATGCTGAATCAAAAGCTATTTCAGCCGAGAAGTCTACTATGATTCGTTCAGACTTTGCCGAGTTGGATACTATCTTGAAAGATACGAGTAACAATATAAGCCCAGAACGACGCGCAGCTGCAGCTGGGCAAATTATGAAAATCGGTAAAGATAGCCAAATCCATGCAACCCTTGATTACTTACAAACTTTGAAAGAGCCAACAGGAAATTTGGATCCTGTTACTGGTAATCCAATTATGAAGACGACTGATGATGGTATTATGATGCAACAGCAGGTAGCGGCAGACATCGGCAACAGGAGACCTATCTCGCTTGGTGCTGGTGATATGACAGCTCTCAGCCAAGGTACATACCAAGGCGACTTTCAATCTAAGGTTGTTGGTAGAATACAAGCTGGTAAACTTTCGGCTGAGACCCTTCATAGTGCAACCGCCGATGAGCTTGAACAGTATATAAGAACCATACCAACAATGCCAGCAGGTGATGCCGAACTAGTTGAGCTGAAAAAAGCTATTGCAGATTATAGAGCGAGTCCAACATATAGCGCTCCAACGAGCGAAATATTGAAAAAAATAAATTCTATAGACAGTCTTATAACGTAGAAACTAAGTTGTTAAGCATAATCAAGGTATACTAAATAAATGGCAACCTACAAAGTACCTCAAGACGTAGAAGCTGACGATAAACTTATCGGGCCGTTTAGCTTTCGGCAATTTATTTACTTGATAATAGTTGTGCTTGCAGGGTTTGCGGCTTGGGGGTTGGCGCAACTTTTTATTGGTTTGGTTATTATTCCTTTGCCAATAATTATTTTTTTTGGGGCGTTGGCTTTGCCACTCCGCAAAGATCAGCCGATGGAAGTGTATTTGGCAGCAATGGTGTCTTTTTATCTCAAGCCTCGACGGCGGCTATGGGACCCAGAGGGGATTGAGACGCTTATTGAGATTACTGCACCAAAAACGTACGAAGACAGCCGAACAAAAAATTTATCACAGGGTGAAGCCGAACAACGGTTAAGTTACTTAGCAAATATTGTCGACTCAGGCGGTTGGGCTATTCGTGGTGTCAATGCGGCACCAAATATGTCAATTAATAACGATGTATTCCTTGAAGCTCAGGGCGCAGTGGATGTACTAGACGCCCACACTTCAATTGCGCAATCGTTCAACCAGATGATGTCAGAAACATCGGCTAGGACTAAACAAGAGGCTGTAGAGCGAATGAAAGCGACTATGTTTGCACCAACACCGCCGCCCGCAACACCTATGCAAACCCAAATGGCTTCTATAGTAATGCCTGAATATAACCCGTATCCAACGGATATTCAGCAGACTGTCATTCAGCCTCTTAATGACCCATCGCATATGGCTGAACAAAATATCGAACAAGTACCGGTTGCACCAATTAAGCCACCTCAGGTTGCCCCTGTTATAGCAACTCCGGTACCTAAAACACAAGTAAGCACTAGCGATACACCTATCCCAGCTGATATAATAAACCTCGTAAACAACGACGATGTATCTATAGCAACATTACAGAGTATGGGTGATCAAATTCATAAAAAACTCGAAGAAGCTTCCGATGAAGTTTTCGTTTCGTTAAGATAAATCGTTCTAAAAGGAGTGGGTAACCAAGGCTATGCCGCCAAACAATTCTTCATATCCTATTCCACCCGCTAACGGGATTCCTCCTGCACCACAAATACCTGGTGCTCCCATTGCGTTGCCACAGCAACAAATACCTCAAGCTATACCAATTGGTTCAACCGCACCAACTAAGCCGACTCCAAAGAACCCTAATTCGACCCAAAGTACTTTGCAGCTTTCAGAGGTTCGCGACGGTATGGTAATTATGGTTGATGGTTCATTTAGGGCCGTTATTGCGTGTAAATCAATTAACTTCGACCTTATGAGCGACCGTGAGCGTGAGGGTATTGAATACAGCTACCAAAACTTTTTAAACTCGCTAACGTTCCCTGTGCAGATTTTAGTTCGTTCACAACGGGTTGATATTGGTCCCTACATCGAAAAGCTGGCAACTATTCGGCGTACCCAAGATAATATGCTTCTTGGTGTGTTAATGGACGATTACATTGGCTTTATGGACGCTTTAGCTCAAGATGCCAACATCATGGAAAAGTCTTTCTATATTGTTGTACCGTATTTCCCACTAGGCGATGCGGCTAATTTAGTTGACCAAGGTAAAGGTTTTTTCGGAAAATTATTTGCTCGGCCAACAAATGGTGTTACAAAAATTGATACTGCTGCCTACCAAAAAGCAAAAGATGAAATTAAAAACCGAATTGATGTAGTGGTTTCGGGAATGTTCCAAATTGGTGTACAAAGCATGCAACTTAATACAAAGGCGCTAGGCGAGTTGTATTACAACTTTTACAACCCCGACACTTCGGTTAACCAACCGCTTGAAAATTTCGATAATGTGGCTACAACTTTTGTTAAAAAAGCACCAAATACATCTGGGCCGGCCGGCCAAAGCCCAACACAGAATGGAGGCTATTAATTATGGCTAAGCAACTTTCAGCAGTCGACGTAGCGGCTCAACAACGCGCCAAAGAGCAAGCCGAAGTAGAGCAAGCATTTTTAAAAGGTGTTTCAACCCTCCGCGATTTAATTGCACCAAGTAGCATTGAAATTCATTCTTCGTATTTTCGACTTGGTACTAAATATGGCCGTACTTTATATGTATACGGCTACCCACGCCAAATTGCTACCGGTTGGTTAAGTTCGCTTATTAACATCGATGAAGTACTTGATGTAAGTATGTATGTGTACCCTGTTGATAGCCAAGTTGTACTTAATAACCTTCGTAAAAAGGTTACTCAGCTTGAAGCAAGCACTTCTATTAATAATGAAAAGGGTCGTACCCGCGACCCAGCCTTGGAAGCAGCAATTAGTGATGCCGAAGAATTACGCGACCAAATTCAACTTGGCCAAGAACGTTTCTTCCGTTTCGGTTTATACGTTACCCTCTGGGCTGACAGCATGGATGAGCTTAATTTTGTGCAACAAAAAGTTGAAACTATTTTTGGGCAACAGTTAGTGTTTAGTAAAGTCGCTTCGTCTCAACAAGAGCAGGGGCTTAATAGTACTATCCCTCAATTATCTGACCAGTTACAAATTCGCCGTAATATGAACACCGGTGCTATTAGTACTAGCTTCCCATTCACCAGCGCCGACCTCACCGACAACAGTGGTATTTTATATGGTATTAATATGCACAATAACGGCTTGGTTATTTTTGACCGTTTCAAACTTGAAAATGCCAACATGATTGTGTTTGCAAAATCTGGTGCCGGTAAATCGTTTACGGTGAAGCTTGAAGCGCTACGAAGTATGATGCTTGGTACAGAAGTTATTATTATTGACCCTGAAAACGAATATCAAAAACTAGCCGAAGCAGTAGGTGGGGCATACATTCGTTTGAGCCTTAACTCGAATACTCGTATTAACCCATTCGACCTGCCGAATGTCATCGATAACGATGAAGCCGATGATGCACTGCGCGCCAACCTAGTTACCCTACATGGTTTATTCCGTTTAATGCTTGGTGGTACTCAAATTGCTAACGGTGTCGCTGTTTCAGCACTAACGCCAATTGAAGAAGCCGACTTAGACCAAGCATTAATTGACACCTATGCCCGGGTTGGTATTACCAGCGACCCGTTAACCCACAATTCAACGCCTCCGGTTATTGGCGACCTATACGACACGTTACTGCACATGGGTGGCACCGGGCCATCATTAGCCCAACGGCTTCGTAAATACACCACGGGTACTTTTGCCGGAATATTCAGCCAACAATCGAATATTGATATTAATAACCCAATGGTGGTGTTTAACATTCGCGACCTTGAAGATGAACTGCGACCAGTTGCTATGTATATTGTACTCAGCCACATTTGGAACATTACCCGTACGATTCAAAAAAAGCGCATGTTGATTGTTGATGAAGCTTGGCAACTTATGAAATATGATGACTCGGCTAACTTTTTGTTTAGCCTAGCTAAGCGGGCACGTAAATATTACCTCGGGCTTACTACTATAACCCAGGACGTTGAAGACTTTATGAGTAGCAAAATGGGCCGGGCAATTGTGGCCAATAGTTCAATGCAGTTACTACTAAAGCAATCGGCCAGTGCAGTTGATGTACTCTCGGATATTTTCAAGCTGACCGAAGAAGAAAAAAAGCGTTTAGCCAACTTCCCAATTGGGCAAGGTTTGTTTTTTGCTGGCCAAAGCCACGTGCATATTCAAATTCAGGCTAGCCCTACCGAACAACAACTAATTACTACCAACCCACAAGCGGCGGTTCAGGCAGCCCAAAACCCTGGATCTAGAGTATAATAAGACTCAATTATGGAGCCTAACCGAAAATATACACCGGATATTGAACCGGATATTCGCCCAGATTTAAGAAGCATACCAGGCGGTGGCGAGACTACCCCTGGGAGAGGCGATCTTAAGGCTGTACCAAACAATCAAACCGCAGATAACCTTTCAGTTGCTGAAGGACGGGGTAATTATAATGCACCTTCGTCAAACCAATCTCAGGCAGCTGATTATCAACGAGAGACCGAAGGTGATAAGGTCGCTAAAGATAATAATGCTATTAAGTCGACGTACACTGGTAAAAATTCTGTAAATCAAAAAATTAGTAAGCTAAAATTTTGGCGTAATACAGGTATTATCGGTGGTGGTGGAATTATTGGAATTGTCATTGCTATTATAGCTGGTATTACCCCGCTTGGTGGAATACTTATTAACCTCGGTGAGGTTGCGACTGCCAACAGAGATACCCAAAACAACATCCTAACTAGAAGGTTGTATAAGGTAATTGATACAAAAATGACCAGCGATGTTACGAGTGGGTCTTGTGACGTCGTAAAAGTTGCGTGTCGTTTTAGCCGACCTTCCAATGCATTTCTATCTCGGCTTGATGATTATGGAATTAAGGCCTTGAAGGATGGGGTACCGGTTGAAAAAACAAGGGTTGGCTATCCTAATGGTAAGCCTACTTCTTATACGTATAAGTCCAGTAGTGGGGCTGATGTGGAGGTTAAAGCTGTTAATTTCGTTAAAACACTTCGAAGCGACGCCGAATTTAGGAAAGCATTCACGTCGGCGTATAATATGCGCTATTTTGGTTACGCAGATTCTTATATAAAGAACCTTTTTTACAAGAAACACGGGATAGACAGAAGCGGAAAAACAACTGCTTCGGTTGATGCAGATGACCCGCAAAAAAGCTTAAAAAGTATTGCAGAAGGGGCCGACCCCGATAATAAAGTTAGGGCAGCAACTACGGCAGAAGAGAAAAATAGTGCCGCCCGAACTGCTATTAACGAAGCAATTGAGGACGAAGCTAAATCGGCAACAAAAAAATTTACTAAGTCCGGTGCCGACCCAGCCATATTAGCTGGTACAATCGCCTGTACTGCTATTAATGCTCCTGGTTTTTTCACAAAAGTTTCTCGATTGTATCAAATGAGACAAGAGATAGCGCTTGCGTCGGCAATTGTACTTACAGCATCAAGCATGGCAAAAACAGGTGATATAGACCCGGTAACAATGTCGACAATAGGGGGGTTATTAACTGCTACTGCGATTTCCAGTGATGGCACCAAAAAATCGGCTATGGATTCATTTGGTATAAAAAACTTACTCTTTAACGATGCGCGCAGTTCGAGTAATTCGTATAAAAAATTTATTCCCGGCTATGGCGCGATGACGGCAACAAAGGGTATAACAGCATTCGCTCAAGCCCCAGCCGTTAAAAGTACATGCGACACTATCTACAGTCCTCAGGCTCAAATTGCAGCCGGAGCGATTGAGGCTGGTATTGGCGCTGCTACTGGTGGAGTGGGAGCTGTTGCAATTGCTGTTTTAAAGGTTGCTGGACTAGGGCTGATAGCAGTACTTGGTGCCGATGCAATATCTGGGTTTGTTGCCCAAGGTGTTCAGTCGCTGTTTAGTCTCGTTCCAGAAAAAACCGTCGCGGCCGTACTAGGAAACGAAGATATTACAAATGCTAAAGGTGAAGATTTAGGCAACGTGCTAGGTGGTGGCATTAACTACTTCTTCAGTAATGCTGCGCTCTCGACAGGTTCAGCGCCACTTACAACCGACCAGCTTGTTGCATATAGTAATCAATCACAAGATACTATGGTTGCGTATGCCGAACAAGAACGGTCTGGAAAAAGCCCCTTTGATGTATCGAGCCCTTACACCTTCTTAGGAAGTATTGTGGCAAACTACTATACGAATGCTTACGTTCCAAACGACAGCCTAAAAAGTATTACATCCTCTTTAGGCTACATGATTAGCCAACCGTTAAAATTATTATCAACAAATACTTACGCTGCAACTGATAATACGGCGGCACGATATAGTTATGCTGAAGAATTCGGTGTTGATACATCAGTGGCTGTTGGGCCATATGGTGAAATGTATGCTGGTATTCCTGTAGAGTTCAGTAATGCTTCTACACTAGACGTTTTAGCTTCAGTAGAAGGCCAATATGAAGAAGCGAGCGGCGCCCCAAAAAGTGATGGTGAGATTCAAGAGGTGCTCGACATGTGTAGTAGCGGCGACCTTATGACTGCTAAAGGATGTACCATTACAGACCAAAAACGGGCTGATAAATCGATATATATGTACGATTTACGCTTAAGCGACTTACTTGATGGTCGAGAATATCAGGCACCAGCCGAAACTCCGGAGCAAATAGCGCCAGTTACAGGAAAGATAGCCCTACCAGTCGATGCACCTTATAGAGTAGGAGATGATTTTGGCCCTCGTCCTTCTCCTTGCCCTGGTTGTTCAACCTGGCATGTGGGCTATGATTTTTCAAAACCAGCCGGTAGTAATGTATACGCCGCACTAGACGGCGAGGTAACACGAGTTGGTGTTGGTCAAAATAATATCGTTTTTGTGAAACACGCCGATGGTTTAATTACTACTTACTGGCATATGAGCCAGATTCTTGCTAAAGCCGGTGATAAAGTAACCGCCGGTCAGGTTATTGGTAAGGTTGGAACTGTCGGGCAATCGACGGGTAACCACCTTCACTTCGAACTTGTTATATCAAGCGTGGCCGATGCAAGCGTGTACGATAGATATACTAAAAACTCAGCAGGCCCGGCGGTGCCCGGAAGCCGAATAGACCCATACCAGTTCTTTAGTTTAAATGGAGTTCCAGGAATTTAATATGTCGCGATTTATACAAAAAATTACATCTTTCGCCATAATTAGTGGGTTAGTTCTGTCGCTGGTTAGTATAACTGGAACTTCAGTAAGTGCCCTAGAGACAGCTAAGTGTGATAAAAGGTTTGATAGCGCAAATAACGTTTTATACTACGACCAGTGCGACCCTGTTTGCAGTCCAAGTAGCAGTACCTCTGTTATTGTTGGTGGTGGCACAAGCTTACCAGCCGAAACTGTTTCTTATCTCGATGGACGTGGAATTAAAAATTTAGCAACTCAAAATCAAGCTCGTTACGATTATGCATCTTCTCAGACAAAGGTTCCATGGCAAGTTATAGCCGCACTTCATTACCGCGAAGCTGGCATGAGCGCTACACAAAGTGTCTATAACGGTGCAGCACTTGGAAGTGGAATAAACGTTGACGGTCAAAACGTTGTCTCCGACGCCAATACAGACGCTACCAATGCCGCTACTACATTCATCGGCTTAGCACAGGGAGTATATAATATTGATGTAACTGCACCTGCAGACTCTATTACACTCGAGCAGTGGGGGAATGCCTTTTTAGCCTATAACCGCGGATATCTTTATAAACAAAATGGCAAAACTTACGACCAATCACCGTATGTTATGAACGGCTTTGATACCACACACATGAATATGAGTTGGGTTGGAAAACCGGCCGACCCGGCTGCAAGTGGAGTTGACGGTAACAAAGCTGGCGCGTTAGCAGTGCTGGTATACCTTGGCGGCGCACAGCTAACTTCAAACTGTAGTACATCGGGTGCAGTTGCTGGAGACATGATTAAAACTGCATTAAACTACGCACGCGACACCCCCGCACCAGATGGCATGACCAGCCCTACTGATGCGAAAGAAACCTACCGCAAAGCCATTGTTGAATTTAATGGTACAACCGCAACTTACCCAGAAATTACCGACTGTGGGCGCTTTATTTCTACTATTTTGCATGCTTCGAACGTTGATGCGAATTTTCCAGCAGTCAGTGTTACCGCCATAATTAATTACATGAATAGTAATAGTAAATATCAGTCGCTTGGCGCGTTAACAATGATGGACATGCAACCAGGCGATATTATAGCAACACCTG
>Ga0326733_1000288_pt1 | contig 15515 bp, 9 predicted proteins | sample 14_GP2_308_FD_207946 | JGI IMG/M metagenome (GOLD analysis project Ga0326733, IMG submission 207946) | Glacier ice microbial communities from Ngari, Tibet, China - 14_GP2_30.8 | ecosystem: Environmental > Aquatic > Freshwater > Ice > Glacier | place: China: Ngari, Tibet | collected 2018-07-17 | reverse complement strand
TACGGTGTTGTACAGGCAGCAATACAACATCCTGCGGTTTGATTTTGCCAGCCAGATAATCTGCATACGCGCGTTCCGGCGCGGGAGCATCTGCCCTTAGTTTTTCGAAACCATTGCATTCTTCGATAACCAGACTGGCGACCCGACTTGCACATCGCGTGAGTTCGATGCGCGCCATCAGGTCGGCTTTGCCGGTACGGCTGATTTCACTGCGCGCCAGATTAAATTCCTGAGTTTCTGCACGAACCTTGCCTTCCAGGTAGGCAGCAGTGGAGCGATCCATCGAATTCTTGGCATTCATTTGCCAGTCAGGTACGGATTTGCCTGCACACGCCGTCAGCAGTGTAATCACGCTGATACATAAAGCGATGCGCGGGAAAGATGAGGTCGAGATCATGGCAGCGTCAACTCCGTGTCACGTGCAAACGGCCATTTGCGGTTGATTTCAGTGACCAGTTGATCGACTTTGCGCAGGCTGCGATCCACATCCGCGCGCAAGACGTCGAGATCGCTGGTGGCAATTTTGGCGTTGGCGCTGATGGCTTGGGCATCCACCAATACCGCATCGACTTTTTTCAAACTGGCTCTGGCTTCGCCCAACATCGCATTCAACTGAACGATGGTGGCCTGGCTATTGCCGTCTTTGCCGAAGATTTGATTATCAGCTTTGACCAGCAAACCATCGACCTTGGTCAGCACGCTATTGGCGCGGTCTAGTGTCGCTACCAACTTTTTGGCATCTTTTTCATTGCCCATCAGTCCGCCCAAAGCGCCGTGTGGGCCATTGAATTTTTCTGTCAATCCCTGCAAATTACTCAGGCTAGTGCTGAGTGCGGATTCCGCAGCGGTCAGCCCGTTCAGGTTTTCAATCAATTGTTTGGCTGACGCGACCAGCAAAGGGATTTCTGCTGCGACATCGCCAACTAATAGAGTTCGCTCTGCACCGGCTGGCAAAGGAGGGTCTGTTGGTACGCCGGTGTAAGCGCGCATCTTGGTACTGCCAACTATGCCGCGTTCCATCGCGAATACGCTGGATGTACGCAACCAGTGCGCATCTTTTTCTGCGACGTCAACGATCATGCGCGCCTTGCCTTCTGTGCTGAGTTCGATACGGCTGACGCGCCCGATCGGGAATCCGGAAAACGTCAGGTCCATGCCGACCACTACGCCCTCTGAATCGTCGGCCAGCAAAACCAGTTCCTGCGTTGACTCAAAAGCGCCGCGTGCATACATTAAATAGGCTACCGAGCCGCAGACCAGTACGATTAGAAAAAGCAGCAGAATAGCCGCCTTGAATTCAAGATTCTGAGGCATCGCCTGCATGCCTGATGGCGGAGGAGGCGGGTCGGGTGCTAGGTCAGAATTATCAGGACGTTCTTGCATGGGTGTCGTATGCCATATAAAAATTAGTAATAGTTACCCATTAGCGAAGCAACTTCAATCAACAGAATAACGAAGAACAATCGCACCATCGCCGCCAGTTCATTGGCGGCTTTGGAACGACTATGCAATGGTGTATCTCGGGTGTCGTAAAGCGAGGACGCCATTGGGCTTAACGATACGGCCATACTGAAGAAGATCGTTTTCAGCAAGAAAATCATCGATACTGCAGGGTTGAATATCTGTCCGACCACGCGCGTATAGCCGGGCAATGCCCAATGCGTAAAACCGTAAATCGACAAATAGGCGAGAATCAGAGAGAGCACGCAACTGACCGCAGCCAGCATTAAAACAGAAAACATCCCAGCGACAGCGCGCGGAAAAAACTCGCGGCGTATCGGGTCTATGCCTTGTTGTTGCAGCAGTGCTAGATCGCCACGCCTGCGCATTTCCGCCAGTTCCACGCCGTCCGGCAGGGTGCGGCGCAATGCGACGAACAATGCTGCCGTCAGCGGGATAAGTTCCAGCACTAAGACTCGCACCACCATTTCCAGAGCGTATTTGGAAAGGCCGTAACTCAAGGCCGTTATGACCACTATGCGAATCAGGATCAGACTGATAAGCGATGACAATACGGAAAACCAGATCAAATTTTGGAAGGTACCAAGCACGATCTGATGAGCAATCGCGTGACGGTTTTCACGGTGATAAGTCGCTGGCGAGATTGCCAGTGTTAATACCAGCATGCTGAACAGCACAATGCGCCAGCCGCTGATAAACCAACGCAAGGTTGTGCGGCCCATGTGCCAGAAAGAGTTGAAGGGGGATGCATTCACAGTCATGCAAACATGGTAGCAGCGAATTGCCGGTCTTTGCATAGCATCATCAGTGTGTGTCGACTTTTGACTTTGGCGCAGGATCACACCACACTGCATCTTTATTGATTGCACCTAGTTAATTTATTCCATAAATTTTTTTACTCCGGAACGCATAGAAAAAACTAGAGCCCTTGCGCAGGATGGCAAGCCTTTCTTCTTTGACGATGGCGATATGCGTACGCTGCATTTCAATGAACAGGTCGTGCAAAGCGCGATGCGTTTGTCCGCGCCGGATGAGCTGGTGATTCCGTACACGCAAGCGATGGCAGGGTTCGTGTCTCTGCATTTGGCACCTACGCACATTCTGATGATCGGTCTGGGTGGCGGTTCGGTGACCAAATACTGTTACCGGCATTATCCGGCTGCGCGTATTACTGCCTTGGAGTCAAATACCGATGTGTTGGCGTTGCGCGATCAATTCATGATTCCACCTGACGACGCGCGTCTGCATGTATTGCATGCGGATGCCGTCTCTTATCTCGAGAAACTCGCGATCGGTTCAGTGGATGTGATTTTGCTCGATGGCTTCGATGCGGAAGGTGCGCCAGGCGCATTGCGTTCGCATGAATTCTTTCTTTGTTGCAAAATGGTCCTTGGTGAGCGCGCTGTATTGATCGTCAATATGGGCGATCAACTTGACAATATTGTCGACACCGTGATGCAAGGGCATCTCGTATTTGGTGCACATCACCACTGGTGGTACAAACTGACTACCGATAACAGTCACGTTGCAGTTGCTGAGTGTGCCGACGAAGACGAAAGCAGCGATGCTTTACTTGGAACTGCTGCACTTAAAGTTGCTGGACAGTGCTCGCTCGAACTTGTTTATCCAAAAAATGCAAGGTCGAAACAATAAGGACGCCACAGGTCAGAACAGTCCGGTCTTTTGTGTTCGAGAATGTAATATGCTATGGAATTATTTGAGCTTCACCGCTGACTTTATTAATCAGTGCCACTTTTTTCTTTTGAAAAACGCTGTAGCTGGCTTACTACTTCTTTGCCGGTTTCCAGTAGTAGCACGTAAGTTTTCTCTGATGCATCATTAATGATTTTGCTGCGCATGCTCTTTTTTCCTCTTTGTCATGTATAAGATATTAAAAAGATGCGTTCGATCTTCAAAGTTTAATTTGCCCACTAATTTGAATATGACTGCACTGAAAAAACGGGGAACTCTTATTCGTTTGCTCTCTCCTATTATTGAGAATAAGACCAGTATAGCAATCTAAAATCCGCGTTAGCGGGAGGAAAAATATGGTCACGAACATCCCTATCCATGCCCGAGCAGCATGTGTGTCGTTACATTTTGTCTTTGACGAAGGCAATAAAACGCGCGGTACAAAGAACAACCAGAACAACCAAAAGAATCATAATCAAACGCCCAGCCAGATAAACCGCCATACGCGTCATCGTTGCGCATGCATTTTGCTTGATTCCACTTCAATTTTAATCGCAGTATTTGAAAATAGTGGGGTGGCACTTGGTCATTAATGCCCTTCGGAAAAAATTCATGCAGTACTTCCCGTTTTTTTCCGGGGCAGAGAATGATGAGGATTTTCCTGATGAGCCACCGCGCGTCGAAATTTTTAGCGCGGAAAAACTTGAAACCCATGCAGCCCATTTAGCTGCGACTCAAAAAATAGGATCCGCACCGAGCCGTATATCGATTTCTGCGATTGCGCGCGAAGATGGTCGTGCTTTGGTCGCAGCTCACGCAGCGATAGAACGTGCTGCTGCAGAGCGACGCTCGATTACTTCTGCAGCTGAATGGCTGCTTGATAACTTGCATGTCGTGGAGGAAAACGTATCCAGCGTGGTCGAAAACATGCCTAGCCGCGCATACAAATCCTTACCCAAGTTGAAGAATGGCGAATACGCCGGTATGCCGCGCATCTACGGTTTATGCTGGGAATTTGCCGCGCATACCGACAATCACTTCGATACCGATTTATTTCTGCGTTTTGTTCGTGCGTATCAAAGCGTACAAGCGTTGACGATGGCCGAGTTGTGGGCTTTGCCAATAGTCATGCGTGCAGTGTTGCTCGTGCATTTGCGTCGCGTAGCGATGCGAGTAGTTAGGGCGCAGGCTGCGCGACAGGCTGCTGATGATTTTTCCAATGATTTGATTGCGATTGCACAAAAAACACCTGAAAAAGAACAGCCGGAAATTGTTTTGCCACCGGGGCAATTGCGCCAGCCCTTCGTTGTGCAGTTGGTGCAAAGGCTGCGTTATCAGCAACCTGGTTTTACACCATTGCTTGACGCGCTCGGTACGAGATTGCTGATTCAGGATTTGACCATAGACGATCTGGTATTACGTGAACACACAACGCAGGTTGCATCCAACCAGTCCATACGCAATATCATTACCAGCATGCGCGGCATTGCAGCTTTTGACTGGCGTGTATTTTTTGAATCGGTCAGCCTGGTTGAGCAAAAACTGCAAACGCTGCCCAACTATGCAGCGCTGGATTTTTTGACCCGTGATCGCTATCGCAATATCATTCAGCAGATCGCATTGAACGCGCACTATTCGGAACAACAAATTGCGGATGCTCTGGTACGCAAGATTGAGTATCACCGCAGTCAGATGCAGCATGATGATATTTTCGCCGACGAACGTGCACTTGATCCTGGTCACTATTTGTTGGCCGGCGGCAGGAAGGATCTGGAGGCGGAGTTGGGCTATCAGCCGCATCTGTCGCAAAAGCTAAAGCGCCATTACATTGCCCATGCCAGCTTGTATTACCCACTGACGATTATTTTTGTTACTTTTATTGTGCTGGCGCTGCCGCTGTTGAGTACACGTGACAATGCGGTATCAAATATTGCGTTGGCATTATTAATCGTGGCAGGATTTTTCCCCGCATCCGATATTGCAATTACCGTATTCAACAAGATATTGATGCGGCTGTTTTGGCCGCGACATTTGCCACGACTTGAGCTGGCAGACATCTCGGAGAGTTTGCGTACTTTTGTTGCTGTTCCTGTCATGTTGACGAGTGAAGAGGGTATTGATGAAGAGGTGCGCCAGCTGGAAGCGCACTATCTGGCCAATCCGGACGGCGAGGCTTATTTCACGCTGCTATCCGACTGGACGGATTCCCGGCAAGAACACATGCCGCAAGATTTATATTTGCTGGAAAAAGCGCGCTCAGAAATCGCCTCATTAAATGTGCGTTACGGCGCTAGTGTCAGTGGGCATACCCGATTTTATATTCTGCATAGAAGACGATTGTGGAATGCAGCGGAAAATCGCTGGATGGGATGGGAACGCAAACGCGGCAAACTTCACGAATTCAATCGTTTGCTGCGTAGTGCGCACGACACATCGTTTCTGCTTGACGATATTCCGTTACCGCGCAATGTACGTTATGTGATTACCCTGGATGCCGATACGCGGATGCCGATAGGTGCCTTGCGCGCGCTGGTTGGTGTTGCCGCACATCCGCTGAATCAGCCGCGTCATGATCCGGACACCGGACGCGTCATTGAAGGTTACGGCATTCTGCAACCGCGTATTACCCCGACCTTGCCTATGCAGCAGGAGCGCACCTTGTACCGTCGGTTCTTCTCGGCGCGCGGTGGGATCGACCCTTACGGCGGTGCTGTCGCCGATGTATATCAGGACGTTTTTGGCTGGGGTAGTTATTCCGGCAAGGGGTTGTACGACGTCGATGCATTTGAACATGCACTCGCCGGCAAGGTCCCGGAAAACACCATGCTTAGTCATGATTTGTTTGAAGGCGCTGTGGCACGTGTGGCCTTGGTCAACGATGTCGAATTGTTTGAAGACTTCCCTTCACATGTAGAAGAAGCCGCAGCTCGTCAGCATCGATGGACGCGTGGCGATTGGCAATTGCTGCCTTGGTTGTTAAATGGTGGCCGTGCATCGATCTCAACGATCGATAGATTGAAAATCGTCGACAACATGCGTCGCTCGCTGATGGCGCCAGCGATTCTGGTCGTATTGGCGACGGCATTCTGTCTTGATTTATCACCGATCTGGCCCTGGTTGTTATTGGGCATAGTCGGTCTGGCCGCGCCATCGGTATTCCAGTTTGTATCTGATCTGTTACCGCATCGCGATGATTTGTCATTCAAGGCACACTGGCGGCGCGGTCTGGCGGTGCTGCCGGACACAATCGCGGTAGTCTTCATCTCGCTCGCGGTTTTAGCGCAGCACGCGTGGCTGATGATTGATGCAATATTCCGCACAATGGTGCGCTTGGTGTTTACACGCAAAAGATTGCTGCAATGGGTTACCTCAGCACAGATCAGAAAATCCAAACAGTATTCGCTCTCCAATTTTGCTTGGCGTGGGCGTATGGGCGTTTTAATCTCTATTGCGATAGCCGGGATTGTCTATCTGGCTAACCCGGATAGCTGGATGATGGTGTTGCCACTATGTCTGTTGTGGGTGTTATGCCCGGCCATTGCGCGGTGGATCAGTTTGCCTCCTGTCGACAAGAAATTCGAACAGCTGGAGGCAGATGAAGAAACAGAGTTGCGTCTGATTGCGCGTCGTACCTGGCGTTTCTTCACTAGGTTTGTGGTTGCTGCAGATCATTATTTACCCCCGGATAATTTTCAAGAAACGCCGCATCCCATCATCGCGCATCGTACGTCGCCAACCAACTTCGGGCTGTATCTGCTTTCAGTCTCCACGGCGCGCGATTTCGGTTGGCTAGGTTTGGGCGACATGATGCAGCGCTTGGAGCAAACCATGAACACGCTGCACAAGCTGCCGCGTTATCACGGTCATTTCTTTAACTGGTATGAAACAGAAAGACTGGAAGTTCTGCTGCCGCGCTACATCTCTACAGTCGACAGTGGCAATCTTGCCGGTCATCTGTTTGTGCTGGCGCAAGCGTGCAAGGATGCACGTGAACAAATTGTGTTGCGCCCAGATGTAGTAGCCGGTATGCACGATACGGTCTTGTTGCTGCGTTTTGCAATTGAAGGCGTTGGTCGTGATCTGCGTACTCAAACTGTTAGCAGCATGGAACTGCGCAAGAGCGCAGAGCAATTTAGCGACATGTTGCTAAAAAATGCGCATGGCCTATCCACTTATGAAGCTTGGCAAAAACTGGCTGAACGTGCGGAAAATATGGTGGATCTGGCACAGGCATTTACTGCAGAAATTCGGGTTGCCGACAACGAAGTGCTGGCTTGGGCCAATGAGTTGCGTGAAGCCGTGCGTACGCATTGCGCGGATTTTGTAGCGATCATGCCGTGGGCGCATCTGGAAGAGCAAGACCGCGAACAAAAGCAGAATGCCGAACTGTGGCAACTGATCAATGCACACATCACTGCAGATATTGTTCTGGAAGATTTGCCTGAGCGTTATGCATTGGTACGCAATGAAGTTGCCGGTTTGTTCTCGTCGCAAAATCGTCTTGATCCTGATGTGATGTCGCAAGATCTGTTTGACGAGCTGGATGCGGTATTGAATCAGGCCACGCTGGTATCGACCAAATGGTTATGGCGTTTGGAAACGCTGGAAAATGCGGCGCGCCAAATGGCGACAGAAATGGATTTCCGTTTCCTGATGTCGCCCGAGCGCAAGCAGTTCTCCATCGGTTACAACGCAGACGAAGGTACTCTGGACGATAGTTATTATGATTTGTTGGCGTCAGAAGCGCGGCTTGCCAGTATGGTGACAATCGCCGAACGACAGGTACCGCCATCGCACTGGTTCCATCTTGGCCGCCGCATGTTGCCGGGGCCGGATTGCCCGTTGCTGGCCTCATGGTCAGGCTCGATGTTTGAATACCTGATGCCGTCGCTGGTGATGTCTTCGCCACGTGGCAGCATGCTGGATCAAACCTGTCGCGGCATTATTGAACGGCAAATCGAGTATGGCAACGAGCGCAAAGTGCCTTGGGGCGTATCCGAATCGGCCATGAATGTGCGTGATCGCGCTTTTACCTATCAGTATTCTGCATTCGGTGTACCTGGGTTGGGCCTCAAACGCGGACTCGAAAAAGATATTGTCGTCGCCCCGTATGCGACCGGTCTAGCAGCGATGTATATGCCGAAAAGTGCTGTTGCCAATTTCCGCCGCTTGGCTGGAATGGGTGCGTTAGGACGTTATGGTTTTTACGAAGCCTTGGACTTCACTCCTGGTCGCCGAGCTGAAAATCAAACCATGGCGATCGTCTATGCGTTCATGGCTCATCATCAGGGGATGTTGCTGGTATCGCTGGGCAATGTCATCAATAAAAATGTGATGCGTCATCGCTTCCACCGTGAACCAATTATTCGTTCCGCTGAATTGCTCTTGCACGAATCGCAACCTCGCTGGATACAGCCGGTCTCACTGGCATTACGCGATGATCTGGAAACGTCGACTGTAGTCGCGCCGGAATCGGGCGTTGCACGTCATTTCAACAGTGCGATGACGGCGACACCCGAAACGCAATTGCTCTCGAACGGGCATTACGCGGTGATGCTGACTGCTGCTGGTTCCGGGTACAGCTTGTGGAATAAGCTGGCGGTTACGCGCTGGCGTGAAGACGCTACGCGCGATCAATGGGGTAGCCATATATATCTGCGTGATACGGATAGCGGCAAATTCTGGTCGGCATGTTATCAACCAACTGCGGTTGAGCCGGATTCGTATCAAGTCAAATTTGCCGAAGACCGCGCGCGTTTTTCGCGCGTGGACGGTACGATTTCCAGCATGCTGGAAGTGATTGTGTCACCCGAAGATGATGCCGAGTTGCGTCGCCTGACGCTGACGAATAACGGTCCGCGTGCACGCACCATAGAAATAACTTCCTACATGGAAGTACTGCTGGCACCTGCGGTGGCCGACGTAGCGCATCCGGCATTCTCAAACCTGTTTGTCGAGACTGAATACCTGCACGAAGTACGTGGCTTGCTGGCATCGCGTCGTCCTCGCAAGGATGGCGAAACACGGCCGTGGGCTGCACATGTGGTGGCGCGTGGGGAAGGCAGCAGTGCAATCGGGATTGAGTATGAAACTGACAGGGCGCGTTTTATCGGTCGCGGTCAAGGCGTCAACAAACCGCGTTCAATCAGCGATGGTCGTCCATTATCGAACACGGTAGGCGCAGTATTGGATCCAATTTTCAGTCTGCGTGTACGTGTGCGTATCGAACCGGGCGAAATTTCACATCTGGTTTTCACCACGATGGCGGCGAATTCGCGCGACGAGATCATTAGTCTTGCGGATAAATATCACGATGGTTCTACTTTTGCGCGGATATCTGCACTCGTGTGGACGCATGCGCAAGTCCAATTGCATTACCTGCGTATAGAACATTACGAAGCGGAGTTATTCCAGCATCTGGCGAGCCGCATCTTGTTCTCCGATGCGTCTTCACGTGCCAGTCGACGTGTGATTCGCGCTATGTCCTTGAGCCATTCGGGCTTGTGGGGACAAGGTATTTCCGGCGACAGGCCGATACTCTTGCTGCGCATGGCCAAGCAGGAGGACCTGCGATTGGTATCGCAACTATTGCGCGCGCAAGAATACTGGCGCATGAAACAGTTGCCGGTCGATCTCGTCATCCTGAATGAAAAAGGGGCGTCCTACGCTCAGGAATTGCAGATGTCGATGGAAAGTATGGTGCGTGCTGCGCAGGCATTTTCTGCACAGCATGAACAGGCTGAGCGCGGCGGTGCATACATCGTGCGCGCCGATCTGATTACCGATGAAGAACGCAATTTGTTGCTGGCGGTAGCGCGCGTGGTGCTGGAAGGCGGGCAGGGCAGTCTCGCTGAACAGATGCAACCGCGTCCTGATAGTGATGTCGATGCGCCTTTCTCGTGGCTGGAGCGTGAAGTAAAAGCCCCGCAAGGCGCGCCTGCCGGACCGGCGCCGCAACTAACCTTGTTTAACGGTTTGGGCGGATTCGATCAAAAGGGTCGTGAGTACGTGATCGTTCTGGGGCAGGATCAGGACACACCCGCACCATGGATCAACGTCATCGCTAACCCTGTGTTCGGCTTCACCGTCTCGGAGCGTGGTGCAGGGTATACATGGGGCTTGAACAGCCGCGAAAACAAACTGACGCCGTGGTCAAACGATCCGGTGTCAGATCCATCCGGCGAAGCATTCTATATACGTGATGAAGAAAACGGTGCCTTGTGGAGTCCGACCATGTCGCCGATACGCGTGCCGAATGCGACGTACACGACACGGCATGGCCAAGGCTATAGTCGTTTTGAACTGACATGCAGCGGTATCAGCAGCGAGTTGCTGCAATTTGTCAGTTGGGATGATCCGGTCAAGATTTGCCGTTTGCGTTTGAAAAACGTGTCGCGCAATCCGCGTCGCTTGTCGCTGACGTCTTATGTTGAGTGGGTATTAGGAGCAGCGCGTACCAATAATATGCCTTTCATCGTGACTGAACGCGATGCAGAAAGCGGTGCGATCTTTGCGCGTAATTCATGGAATATCGAGTTCGGCCAACGTGTTGCATTCGTCGATTTGTGCGGCAGCCAAACTGCATGGACCGGCGATCGCAAGGAATTCATAGGCCGTAACGGCAATATGCAAAAACCGGCTGGCCTGATACTGGATCATAGCTTGTCGAATCGCGTCGGTGCCGGTTTCGATCCTTGCAGTGCAATGCAAACGCTGGTTGAAATTGCGCCCGGTGCGGAAACTGAGATTGTGTTTTTGATGGGGCAGGCGGATACGGCTGAAGGTGCGCGTGAGCTGGTGCAACGTTATCGTGCGGCAGATATCGATGAAGTATTCGCGACCAGCCAGCGCAACTGGAGCGAAATCCTGCATACGGTACAGGTGGAAACGCCGGATCGTTCGATGGATTATCTGCTCAATGGCTGGCTCTTGTATCAAACCTTGAGTTGTCGTTTCTGGGCGCGTACCGCTTTCTATCAAGCGGGTGGCGCATACGGTTTCCGCGATCAGTTGCAGGATACGCAAGCGTTGGCCCTGGTTGCGCCCAAACTCGCACGCGATCAGATTTTGCGTGCATCGTCACGCCAATTCCCGGAAGGCGACGTTCAGCATTGGTGGCACCCACCTAGCGGCCGCGGTGTGCGTACGCATATATCGGATGATTTGATCTGGTTACCGTATTGCGCGGCGCACTATGCCGAGGTTACGGGCGATGTTCAGATTTATGACGAGATGATTCCTTTCCTCGAAGGCGATTTACTACCGCTGGAGAAAGAAGATAATTATTTCGAAGCAAAAATCTCTGACGAAAAAGCCACCGTCTATGAACATTGCGCGCGTGCACTTGATCACAGCCTGCGCGTCGGGCCGCATGGTTTGCCGCTGATGGGTGGCGGTGATTGGAACGACGGCATGAATCGCGTCGGTCACGAAGGCAAGGGCGAAAGTGTCTGGCTCGCGTGGTTCCTGTATGCGACCTTGTTGCGTTTTGCGCCGGTGGCAGAGGCGCGTGGCGATCAGGTTCGCGTAACGCGCTGGCTGCAACATGCAGAGCAGTTGAAAACAGCGACCGAGATGCACGCATGGGATGGCGCATGGTATCGCCGCGCTTACTTCGATGATGGAACGCCTCTGGGTTCGGCCAGTAATGCGGAATGTCGTATCGATTCGATTGCACAAAGCTGGTCGGTAATTTCAGGTGCGGGAGAGACTGGTCGTTCGCAGCGCGCAATGGAATCCGTCGATCAATACCTGATTCGCCCTGGCGATGATTTGATTTTGCTGTTCACACCGCCGTTCGACAAAACCCAGCTCGATCCGGGTTACATCAAAGGCTATTTGCCAGGCGTGCGTGAAAACGGCGGACAGTACACGCATGCTGCAGTGTGGTGTCTGATTGCGTATTCGATGATGGGCAAGGGCGGCCAGGCGCACGATCTGTTCAAGATGATCAATCCAGCCAATCGCACCAGCACGCGTACCGGCATGGCGGCATACAAGGTCGAACCGTATGCAGTCGCAGCTGATATCTATGCCGAATCGCCGCATGTACGACGCGGTGGCTGGACCTGGTACACGGGTGCAGCGGGCTGGTTGTATCGTGCCGGTGTCGAGTTCATCCTCGGCTTGCAGGTCAGGGCAGATAAACTCAGTCTCGATCCATGCTTGCCACCGGAATGGCGTAACGCCAAATTGCATTATCGTTACGGCAGTGCCATGTATCATATCAATGTCGTCAACCCCGATGGCGTCAGCAAAGGCGTAGTGCGGGTGGAGCTGGATGGAATTGCTGTGACGGACAAAGTGGTCGCGATGTTCGACGATGGTGCGACGCATACAGTGACGGTTGTAATGGGGCTAGACAAGCCGACGTAATTCTTAGCCATCGCGGCAGCCCTTGATAGCGGCTGCCGCCTTGTCTTCCCTGTCCTGTTTTCACATCTCGGTACTGAGCTTCGCAGGTTTCCCAACAAGGGAATAGCTAGGTAAAACTTCCGTACATCTCCGCTTTGCTTTGTTGTGACGCTCACCATAATGATGCCTCACGTACCTGTTCCTGTGGGAGCCGTACGCAAACGACAACCGATGAGGATGACACCATGCTGACTGAACGCGAACTTGAAAGCTCCTATCTGGGCCAGTTCATCCCCGTGCATTACCACCACAATATGTTGATGGATCAAAATCGGATGTCGTGCTTCAAAGCTGCGATCAATCATCTGGTTGCTCCTGGTGCCAAGGTGCTGGAGCTGGGTGGTGGCACAGGTGTGCTTTCATGGTTCGCAGCAGCCAAGGCGGAAAAAGTCTGGTGTGTTGAATACAATCCCGATCTGGTAAGGGAAGCGCGCAATTTCTTGTCCAAGAACGTCAATGGACACAAAGTCGAAGTAGTCGAGGCTGACGCCTTTGATTATTTGCCACTTGAACCGGTCGATATCGTGATCTGCGAAATGATCCACGTCGCGATGGTGCGAGAGAAGCAGGTCCAAGTCATTGAGGCATTCAAGCAGCGCTATCTGGAAAAATTCGGTGGCCCTTTGCCGATCTTCATTCCAGAAGCGATGATCATGGCAGTCCAGCCTTTGCAGCAGGATTATAGTTTTGAGGGTTACAACGCGCCTATCGTGCAATTCCGCGAAGCGACTTTTGAGCAAGCGGGCAGCATTGATCTGGCTGCGCCGGCTGTGTATTCCTTGCTGGACTTTACGCAGGCTGTCGGCACCGATATCGCATGGCAAGGTTCGTTTGTGATTGAGCGCGATGGCATCGTCAACTCCTTGCGTTTCGTGACCAAGAATATTCTTGCGGTCGTGATGGAAAAAAACAGCACGATTGATTGGCTGAACCACTACATGACTCTGCCGCTGGCAGCCCCGGTTGTCGTCAAGGCCGGTGATCAGTTATGTGTTAGTTTCGCGTACCGTGCCGGTGGTTCTATCCAATCGCTGCAAGCGTCGATACGCGCAGGTGGCAAATCGATCTTTACTGTTGAAGAACACGCAGAAAGCGTTGCTGCCTGATTTGTAATTGCCGTAGTTGAATAAAAATGGCGAGCTCGCCTTTTTTTATGTTTAACGATGAATTTACTTCAAGACTAGCCAAACCACGGTCAGCAAAACAGCGATGAAAATCGCCACGCCTAACAATGCTGCGACGATGACATATACAGGATTAAGCCCGGTTACATCTTTCTCATAATCAGAACGACGGCGCAGGCCGACAAAAGACCAGAACACCGCGCCCAACGTCGCCAGAAAAGAAGTCTTTTCAGTTTTTTTCTTGATCGGCTCTGTCATCATTTTCCTCTGAAATTTAATTTGGACTACTTGATCCAAGTGCGTAGCGTAGCTTGATTCTAAAACGCAGTTTTCCTGATTAACAGAATACCGATTCCTGATCGCCGTTGGCAGCATCAGATGCGTTTGTATTTTCCGTATCAGATGCCGCTTTGCGCAATTTAATAATTAGACGTCAGCAGCGTCAGCGTCTGGATCAGCATCTTGCACTCATCCGGATTACCAATACTGATGCGCAAGTACTGATTGATGCGCGGATGCTTGAAGTGACGCACGATGATTGCGCGTTCCCGCAAACCAGCAGCCAATTGCTCGGCAGCATAGGACTCATGACGTGCAAAGATAAAGTTTGCAGCAGAAGGCAGCACAGAGAAACCAAGTTTTTCCAGTGCTGTAGTCATCTGCTCGCGACTATCGATAATCGCCGCATTAGTTTTCTGGAAATAAGCTTCGTCGACGTAACTGGCGACCGCGCCGGCCAACGCCACTCTATCCATAGGATAGGAATTGAAACTATTTTTCACACGTTCCAGTGCTTCTATCAATTTCGCATGACCCATCGCAAAACCGACTCGCAAGCCGGCCAGTGAACGTGATTTAGAGAAGGTGCGTATCACCAGCAGATTCGGATATTTATGGATCAATGGAATCGCCGTTTCGCCGCCAAAATCGACGTAAGCTTCATCGACCACCACCACTACATTTGGCTGCTTGATCAGCAATGCTTCAATCGCGGCCAAGGGCAAAGGGATGCCAGTCGGCGCATTCGGATTCGGGAAAATAATGCCACCGCAGGCACGATTGTCGTAATCGGCGATGTCGATTTCCATAACGCTGTTCAACGGTACTTCGACGAAATCGATACCAAATAACTTGCAATATACCGGATAAAAACTATAAGTGATATCCGGGAACAGCAAAGGCTCCGAATGCTTGAGCAGGGACATGAAGGCAAACGCCAACACTTCGTCCGAACCATTGCCGACGAAGATTTCGTTCGGTTGTACGTCGTGATGCGCGGATAGCATTTTTTTCAGTTCGGATGCATCTGGATCCGGGTATAGACGCAGCGAATCTGCGGTTACTGCATGCATTGCCGCCGTCACGGTTGGCGACGGTGGATATGGATTTTCATTGGTGTTCAACTTGATTAAACCCGGCAATTTCGGTTGCTCACCCGGCACATATGGCGTGAGTGTTTGCACAATGGGGCTCCAGAACTGGCTCATGACTGCTTTCCTTTTTGATTGATACTGTCATTTTATCGTGTGCAGTGACTAAATAGAAAATCGCAGTGTTTCAAATGTGATTCGGAGTTGCTAATGCATGTGCTGATTCTTGCAAAAACGATGAAGAGATGACATCAAGCTACAGAGGTTTTCTCAGCTGCAGGCTGATAAATCCGTCTCGTTCTGGTACAGTGCCGCCATGAGTAAATTGACCTTAGACCGCATCCTGCAATCGCAAGGATTCGGCACCAGAAAATACTGTCGCGGCCTCGTTGAGGATGGCGAAGTCAGCATCAATGGCGAAGTCGTCGACAGCATCAAGACGGCTTTTGATACA
>Ga0326733_1000287_pt1 | contig 15518 bp, 12 predicted proteins | sample 14_GP2_308_FD_207946 | JGI IMG/M metagenome (GOLD analysis project Ga0326733, IMG submission 207946) | Glacier ice microbial communities from Ngari, Tibet, China - 14_GP2_30.8 | ecosystem: Environmental > Aquatic > Freshwater > Ice > Glacier | place: China: Ngari, Tibet | collected 2018-07-17 | reverse complement strand
GGCAACACCGCCACCGGGGTGAACGGGCGCGTCGGCAACAACTATCAGCTCGGCATAGGCGGCAGCTGGGAGCCCGACGTTTGGGGCCGCTTGGGCCGCGCGGTGGACGGCGTGTCAGCGGGCGCGCAGGCCAGCGCGGCCGACCTGGCGTCAGCCACCCTCTCGGCCCAGGGTGAACTTGCGGCCAACTACTTCTCACTGCGCCAGACCGATGCGCAAAAAACGCTGCTTGAAGCCACACTGGCCGGTTACCAGCGCGCCTTTGAAATCACGCAAAACCGCTACACCGCAGGCGTCGTCGCCAAAACCGATGTGCTGCAGGCGCAGACGCAACTGGCCAATGCCCGGGCCGACAACGCCGGGCTGGTGCGCCAGCGCGCCCAGCTCGAACATGCCATCGCCGTCCTGGTGGGCGAGGCGCCAGGCAACTTCTCGCTGCCGCCTGTGGTCTGGAAGCCGTCCGTCCCGGACATCCCGGTGGGCCTGCCGTCGACCCTGCTGCAACGCCGGCCCGACATCGCCGCTGCAGAGCGCCGTGTGGCTGCCGCCAACGCGCAGATCGGCATTGCCAGAAGCGCGTATTACCCCAGCTTCTCGCTCGGCGCGTCGGCAGGCACTAGTGCCAGCCGCGTGGCCGACCTGTTTTCTGCACCCAGCCTGCTCTGGTCATTGGGCCTTTCAGCAGCGCAGGTGCTGTTCGACGCGGGCGCCACCAGTGCGCGGGTTGATGGCGCGAGAGCCTCGCACGAACAGTCGGTGGCTCGTTACCGGCAAACGGTGTTGGCCGCTTTTGCCGATGTGGAAGACCAGCTGGCTGCCACGCGGGTGCTGCTCACCCAGCAGGAATTGCGCCGTCAGGCTTCAGAAGCCGCAGACCAGGTCGAGCAGCAGGTGCTTAACCGCTACCGCGCGGGTCAGGTCGGCTTCACCGAAGTCATCAACGCCCAGGTCACGGCACTGAGTGCCCGCCGCGCACTGGTGCAGGCGATGGCGGATAGGCAGACCACTGCGGTGGCGCTTATTCAGTCGCTGGGTGGGGGTTGGCAGGCTGTGGAGTAAGCCTTTATTTGCTGCTCTTTTTATAGCTGCTTATGCTCTTGGAATAACAGCTGGATTTTATTGACAAATCAGTTCAGAAAGAGGTTCAATGGGATTCCACTTTTCCGACACAGACATCTGTATTTGCCAATTCTACCCAAGGCTGCACTGGCACGCCTTGTATCCTGGCTGTCACAGAGGCCGCGCGTCCGGCCCTGAACAGGCGCGTCGCCTCAAGTTTGAATTCCAAGAGCATTTGCCCCGTTTTTGACCGTCTTTGCGTTTGCTCATCTCGTCACCTCCAATATCTGATTTTGACCATCAGTTATGGAATAAGTTTTTCGAGGCACATTCACCGCATCAAGAATGACAGAAAGATCCTCACGGGTTTCTTCGAGCTGTACCAGCGTCGCCTGATGCGCGCCGAGCGGATCCCGGTTCAGCAGCGCCGTCAGAATAGCCTTGTGTCGTGGCAACGATAACGCGTGAGTATCAGGGTGCATGCTGCTGAGCTTGATAGACTCGCGCAACCCGAGCGAGAGCATATTGCCGATGTAGGCCAGCAGGTCATTTCCGGTCGCTTCGGCGATACATCTGTGAAACGCCAGGTCTGGCTCCAACAGCTCTTCGGGCGACGTGGCAGCTTCCATTCTTGCAAAGGCGTCGGCTATACCCTGCAAACTCTCCGCGCTTGCCACTTTGGCCGCCAGAGCCGCTGCTGCCGGCTCGAAGATTCGACGCACCGTCAGTAGCGTCTCAACGAAGTCAGGCTGTGGTTTGGTTTGGATCAACCAGTAAAGTACATCGGGATCCAGTAAATGCCAGTCACTTTTTGGACGCACTATTGCGCCCGCCCGCTGCTTGGAAATCACCAGACCTTTGGCAGCCAGAACGCGTGTAGCTTCCCGCAAGACTGAACGGCTCACGTCATAGGTGGCACAGAGCGACGCTTCTCCGGGAAGCCGGTCGCCGGGCTTCAACTCGCCCGCGAGGACGCTGATTCCCAGATCGCGGACGATCTGGGAATGCATGCTTTTGCGATCTGGAGGCCGGCGATAGCCCAGATCACGGTGTGATGATTTCATCTGGGTAGGTACTGTTGCTGACACATACAAAGTAGCATAACTACATTCAGCTCCGAACCGGCTCCTCAGGCCGGCTTGGCGTTCGTCGTCACGATCACGTTCCAGGACCCCGGCTTAAGGCGAGCTGTCAATCGATGGCCATCCAATTGAACCGCCGTGTTGGGGTTCGGGACAACAGTATTTGGAGCTGCCATGGTATTGGTCGCCTTCATGTCCGCGTGGTGAAGCTCTGAGGCCTCGACAAGGCGCTGTTGGTCGCCCAGACCTCGCAATTCGATGTTAAGGTCTTGTTCGTCGGTCAAATGCCGGTTGAGGGCAAAAATAACCGTTTGACCCGACGCGTCGTCATGCAGCACACTGGCGCAAAGGTAAGGAATCTCAGGAAACGTCTTGGCTTGGTAAGTAGGCGATTGAATTATCGGCCGCAGTACCCGCCCCCGAGCGTAGCGGGATGCCTGTGAAAAGGGATAAAAAATGGTTTGCCGCCAAGCGGGGCCGCCCGGCTCAGTCATGATGGGGCCGATCACGTTCACCAACTGCGCAAGGCAAGCACTTTTTACACGATCTGCGTTGTTCATCATCACGATTAAGGCACCGCCAACCGCCAAGGCATCCTCGTGGTTGTATACCTCTTCAACTAGTCGTGGTGCCTCTGGCCAGCCGGGTTTGCGTTTGTCCGACAAAGTGCGGGACTTGTACCAAACGTTCCATTCGTCAAAGGACAACATGATGCGCTTGTGCGAATGCTTGCGCGCCGCAACACTGTCTGCCACTGCAACAATTTCCTTGATGAACAAATCGGTCTGATCAATGTTGCCGAGAAACTCTGCCGTGGAGTTGTGAGGATTCTCGAAGTAAGTATGCAGCGAGATGAAGTCAACTTCGTCGAAGCAATGATCAAGGACCTTGTCTTCCCAGCTTCCAAACGTCGGCATATCATGTTTGGATGAACCACAGGCCGCCAATTGCACGGTGGGATCCACCATGCGCATTAGCTTTGCTGTTTCCTTAGCCACGCGTCCATATTCATCGGCCGTTTTCATGCCGATCTGCCATGGACCGTCCATCTCATTACCCAAACACCAAAACTTGATGTCATGTGGTTTTTCGTAGCCGTGTTGCCGACGAAGGTCCGATAAGGCCGTGCCGCCTGGATGGTTGCAGTACTCCAGAAAATGACGAGCTTCATCTGGCCCGCGAGTGCCGAGGTTTACAGCGAACATCGGTTCAGCCCCTACCTCCCGACACCAATCCATGAACTCGTTGGTTCCGAACTGATTGGTCTCCTTAGAATACCAAGCGAGGTCCAAACGTACCGGTCGTTGATCTTTGGGGCCAACGCCGTCCTCCCAGTTATAGCCTGAGAGAAAGTTGCCTCCCGGGTAACGCACTATGGTGGCCCCAAGTTCACGACTCAGGGCCATAACATCCCGGCGAAAGCCACGCTCATCGGCTGTAGGGTGACCCGGCTCATAAATGCCTGTGTAGACGCAACGACCCATGTGCTCAACAAAGGTGCCGAACAGACGTCGATCCAAATCGGAGACAACAAAATCACTATCGACGATTAATCGGGTGGAAATCATGGTCAGTTAACTTTCAGTTAGTTTGGTTTAGCGCACGCTGTCAAGAAGCTTGTTAACACGCGTTTCTACGGCCTCTTGAACTTGCACCACCGGCTTTTTGCTTAGCTGCATGGTGATCAATTCTTCAGAAAGAGTGAGCTGAACTGCATGCTGACGCGGAACCGTGTGCGGTAGATTGCGACCTATGGTCGAGATCACGGCGATGTTGCTCCGCATTGGGAGGGCCTTGAAGGCTGCGCTTTCGATTACGGTGCGGTTGGCGGGGAGATGGCCCGTGCGTGCCCACTCATAGTTGTTGTCCCACAGAAACTTCATGAATGTTAACGCCGCTTTACGAGTCTTTTCATCTTTGGCGCCGCCCTTGAGCATGACCCAGCTATGGCCATCCGCATAAACTACGCGTTTGGTAAACAACTTTGGGAACGGAATAACGGTGTAGCCATTGTGTGCGGGTGATTCGGCTTTTTCTGACTGTGCAAGGAAATCGTCAATCCGCCACGTTCCCGTAAGCGCCACAGCGGCTTCACCTTTGAACCAAGCCTGGTTGACCCCGCCGCTATCTAATCCTGGCATCACGTGCCCTTCCGCATAGAGCTGACTCATCAAATCCATGACTTTTGTTGCGTCCTGGGTGCGCAAGTTAAGCTTCGGTTTGGCGCCAGATGAAAACAACTCCGTGTTTTGCTGCAACATCATCGACAAAAAGGTCCAGCTGTTGGTTGGCACTGTGCCTGAGACTGACCACGCGAAATACGGTTTGCCGGTTGCCTGCTTGAACTTACGCGCGTGCTCGAGAACCTCTTGCGGAGAGCTCGGAATCATCAACGTTCCGTCTGCCTTAGTCAAACCGGCCTGCTTAAGCAAGTTGCCATTGATGTGCCAGAGCCAAGAGAACGTATCAAAGGGGAGCCCGTAAGTCTTGCCGGCAATGGCAGTGCCCGATTTAGCGTGGTCAGTGAATTCACTGGTGTTAATACCGACGGATTTAAACCCGTCGTCCAGTGGTTCCACCAGCTTACGAGAAACGTAATCACTGAGCGATGTCTGATGCATCACCGCGATGGTGGGTACGTCGCGAGCCACCATACGAGCTGTCAGCTGGTCGTAGTAGGGACCCCACTCCACGATCTGCGGCTTGACAACAATGCCATCCTTGTTGGTCGCATTGAATTGGTTGATAAGCGTGGTGATCACTCCGCATTCGCCGCGGGCGGCCTTGACGTCGGTGGACTTGCCATAGTCGGCTTCACACGCGCCAAAGAAGCGCGCGAGCGTGATCTCGGTTTTTGGCTGTGCGACCGCCGGCTGCAGCAAGCTTGTTGCCAAGGCCAGTCCGGTCGAGATTGAAATAAGTAATTTATTCACAACAGTCTCCTTAAGTAAAAGATTGCGCCAAAACAGACGCAGGGTTGATAAAAGCAAGAAAGAACTTTTTGGCCATCACTTAACCGGCTTGCCTGAAACGCCGGCGACAATGTACTTTTGAAAAAAGAGATAAAGGATAAAAACGGGCAGTCCAGCAAACACAGCCTGTGACATCAGATAACCGATGCCTTCGGACTGACCGAAATTCGTCTGCGTGGAGGCCAATCCCAAAGTCAGCGTGTACATCTCTGGTTTAGACGCCGAAATCAGCGGCCACAGGTAGTCGTTCCACGCATGCAGGAAGGTGAAGATGCCCAGCGTTGCCTGCGCCGGCAGCGACAGCGGCAGGATTACACGAAAGAAAATCTTCAACCGCGATGCGTTGTCCAGCATGGCCGCTTCCTCAATATCCCGGGGGATGGCCTTGAAGTATTGCGTCATTAGGTAAACGCCAAAAGGCGTCGCCAAACGTGGCAAAATCAGCGCCGAGAAGGTGTTGTGCAGCTCCAGATCAGCAAAGATTGTGTGTAGCGGCACAATGATGGCTTGCTCAGGCACTGTAAGGCCCGCGAGCACCACAAAGAAGAGGATATTCTTGCCCGGAAACTCGGTGCGCGCGAAACCGTAACCGGCGAGCGATGCAAGCACCAGCATCGCAAAGGTCTGCAAAACTGCAACGATAACGCTGTTGATCGTCCAGCGAAAGACAGCCGAAGTTCCCAAGATGTCGAGATAGTTCTTCAGAGTGAACGGTGGCGAGAACATTACATCCGTTCTGACGGTCAGGAATTCGTTGGGCTTGAATGAAAGGGCGAACACCCAGACGAGCGGTGCTACCCAGATGATGGCTAATGCGATGACTGCGCCCAAGATCAGTCGATCGCCCCATTGTTTGCCTACGATTCTTTGCATGATTGGTCTCCTGGCCTTCAGTAGGCTTCTTTGCGGCTGGACACCCAGACCTGTACAGCCATGGCAATCAGCATAATTCCAAATAGCACTTGAGAGGCTGCTGCGGCATACCCGAGCGTCCAGTGCTGGAAGCCCGCCTCGTAGATAAACTGCACAATCGGACGGGAGCTGTTGTTGGGTCCGCCTTGTGTCATCAAGTGGGCTTGGCCGAACAGTTGAAACTGCATGATGACCTGGACGATGGCAACCAACGCCAAGGTGCGACGAATGGCCGGCAATGTGATCGAGACCAGCGTGCGCCACCGGCTGGCGTTGTCCAGCGCGGCGGCTTCGTAGAGTTCATGCGGAATCTGCTGGAGCGCCGCCAAAAAAAGCATCATGGGAAGACCGATGATCCACCACACAGTTACGCCGGCAATCACCGGTAGCGCCCAAGTTTCAGATGTTAGTAACAACAGTGAAGGTAGGCCGATCGCGTTGGTGATGTTGGCCAAAAGACCGTGATGTGGCATCAGCACCAGTTTCCACACTAGAGTAACTATCGTCACCGACAGCACCGACGATCCGAAGAAAATTGCACGCAGCACTGCGCCTGTTAGGCCAGGCCTGTTCAACGCCAATGCCAGCGCGAGACCGAGCGCGACGAACACCGGCGTCGACATGAATACGAAGTAGAAGGTGTTGCGGACCGCACCACGAAAGATGTCGTCCGCCCACAGCTCCCGGTAATTCTTCAGACCAACAAATTCAGTCGTGTGTGACAGCATGTCCATTTCCTGCACGCTAATCCATATGCCCTTGAACAAAGGCATCACCAGCAGTAGCAGATACACGACCAGAAACGGAAGAATGAACATAAAATTCCCCCAGCTTGATCCCGGGGATGCGCCTTGATTCAGCTGCCGATGCAGAGCAGCAGCCACAGAGCTCTGAACTACTACGCTCATGGCGAGCTCCGGGGCGCGGCGTGGTGGGCGGCACCCGACTCATCGAAAAGGTGGACTGCGGCGTCATCGAGACGCAGGCCAACCGTGTCACCGGGCGCTATCAGGCTGTCACGGTGTGCGTGGGCCACGACTATTCCGCCCGACTTGAGGGAAATATGGGCGTGCGTCTGGTCACCCAATCGCTCCACAACTTCAGCTGTGCCAACCAGCACACCGAGTGCATCGGCGTGCTCAATGGATATTGCCTCCGGACGGACCCCGAGTTCCAGTTTCGCGTTAAGTGAAAGCCGCGCTTCGGACACGGTTGTCTGCAACAGCGTACCGTCAGGCAAGCGTACCGCTACTTGACCGCCATCCCCTTGCGCACGTGTCACATCGAGGAAATTCATTGCCGGTGAACCGATAAATCCGGCAACGAAACGCGACGCAGGGTTGCGGTAGATATCCATCGGCCGACCGACCTGTTCAATTTGGCCGCGATTCATCACGACGATTCGGGTGGCCAGCGTCATAGCCTCCACTTGATCGTGCGTGACAAAAATCATGGTGGCCTTCAATCGCTGATGCAGCCGCGCCAGCTCCACGCGCGTGCGGGCGCGCAAGGACGCGTCGAGATTGGAGAGGGGCTCGTCAAAAAGGAATGCGTCAGGTTCCTTGACCACCGCACGGCCGATCGCCACGCGCTGACGCTGGCCGCCAGACATCTGTACGGGCTTGCGGTCCAGCAACTCCACCAATTCGAGCATGCGTGCGGCCTCATGGACGCGGCGGTCGACCTCGTCTTTAGGCACACCGACGTTGCGCAGGCCAAACGCCATGTTGTCGTAGACGGTCATGTGCGGATAAAGCGCGTAATGCTGGAACACCATCGCCACATTTCGCGCGCCTGGTGGCAATTGCGTCACATCACGACCGGCGATGTGAATTTCGCCTGCAGAAACAGGCTCGAGCCCGGCAATCATGCGCAGTAGGGTGGATTTTCCGCACCCGGAAGGCCCGAGAAATACAAGAAACTCCCCGGGCTCTACTTCCAGCCCCAGGTGCTTGATCACCTCGACATTGCCGTAACGCTTATTCACGTTAATGATGTTGATGCCTGCCATATTTGTCTCCTGTCGTCGCTGCCATGTTCACCAGGCCACAGCCTGAATAGAAGATCCGTCTACTCCCGGGCAAGGGGTAGCGGGCCTAAGACCATCTGTTATTTAAATGTGTGGTCAATGGGAATGCGACGGCACTTCCGAACCTCGCATTCCCACCAGGAAATCGAAGTCACACCCTTGATCAGCCTGCAAAACGTGCTCTACATACAATTTTCGATAGCCACTACGGTCGGCCTGAATCACCTGCTTCGCGGCCGTCCAGGCAGCGAGCCGGGCAATCAGTTCCACCTCGTCGACGTCAAGGTGCAGACTACCGGTTTCGCAGTCAAGCTCAATCCAGTCGCCTTCACGAACGACGGCCAGTGGCCCCCCCGCTCGGGCTTCAGGCGAGATGTGCAAAACCACGGTGCCGTATGCGGTACCGCTCATGCGCGCATCGGAGATGCGGACCATATCCGTCACACCTTGCGCCAGCAGCTTAGGCGGTAGGCCCATATTGCCGACCTCTGCCATGCCCGGATAGCCGCGCGGCCCGCAGTTTTTGAGAACAAGGATAGAGGTCGCTGTCACATCCAGTTCCGGATCTACGATGCGGGCCTTGTAATCATCCAGGTTCTCGAACACCACTGCACGTCCGCGATGACGCAACAGGTGTGCGCTGGCGGCAGATGGCTTGAGTACTGCGCCACGCGGCGCCAGATTGCCACGAAGGATTCGGATGCTTCCATCGGCAACCAACGGCTTGTCCCAAGGCCGGATGACCTCGTCGTTGAACGATGGCGCATCCTTTACGTTCTCCCACAGGCTCTTTCCGTTGGCGGTCAACGCATCAGGGTGAGGAAGGCAACCTGCCTCACCGAGCCGGCGCAATACAGCAGGCAGCCCGCCCGCGTAATAAAACTCCTCCATCAGATAACGGCCCGAAGGCATCAAATCAACCAGCGTCGGCGTACCACGACCGATGTTCGTCCAGTCGTCTAGTTCGAGGTCGACACCAATGCGGCCCGCGATCGCTTTCAGATGGATCACGGCGTTGGTCGAGCCTCCAATAGCCGCATTGGTGCGAATCGCGTTTTCAAAGGCTTGGCGGGTCAAAAGTTTGGACAGGCGCAGGTCTTCCCGCACCATTTCCACAATACGCATGCCGGACATGTGTGCAAGCACATAGCGACGCGCGTCGACGGCCGGGATCGCCGCGTTGTGCGGCAGAGTCACCCCAAGCGATTCGGCCATGCAGGCCATGGTGGACGCAGTGCCCATGGTGTTGCAAGTGCCGGCCGAGCGCGACATGCCTGATTCCGCCGACATGAACTCGTGCATGGTGATAGTGCCGGCCTTGACCTGCTCTGACAGCTGCCACACGGCCGTGCCAGACCCTATGTCGCGCCCCCGATGCTTGCCATTGAGCATAGGGCCGCCACTTACCGCAATAGCGGGGATGTCACAACTTGCAGCGCCCATCAGCAGCGCTGGTGTAGTCTTGTCGCAGCCCACCAGCAGTACGACGCCGTCAATGGGATTGCCACGGATGGACTCTTCTACATCGATGCTGGCTAAATTGCGCGTGAACATCGCGGTGGGTCGCAGATTCGACTCGCCGCTGGAGAACACCGGAAATTCAACCGGAAAACCGCCCGCCTCAAAGACTCCGCGTTTCACATGCTCAGCCAGCTTGCGGAAGTGCGCATTGCAGGGCGTCAGCTCAGACCAGGTGTTGCAGATTCCAATGATCGGCTTACCCTCGAACTCGTGATCCGGGATGCCCTGATTCTTCATCCAGCTTCGATACATGAATCCGTTTTTGTCTTCTGTACCAAACCATTCTGCTGACCTGAGCTTTACGGGAGACTTCGACATTTAAACCTCATAATCTTTACCGACGATCTAATATAGTCATACTATTCATTATTTTTCTCGGTAAAAACCCCTATCAACCGCTATTTGATTCAAATTAAGTAAGACTACATAATTCAAAAGGACAGAACACTAGTATTTTCAGTTTCACGCCCAGCGGGCTTTCGGATAGTCAATTCAACGTAAAAAATCGCCCATGACAGCCTTTGCCCAATACTCCAGCCTGACTGACAAGACAGTGCTCGTCACCGGTGGCGCCACCGGCATTGGTGGCTGCCTTGTCGAGCAATTCGCCTCCCAAGGCGCGAAAGTCGGCTTCGTCGACATCGACACTGCAGCGGGATCGGCGCTGGCGAGCGCACTGGCGGGCGCGAGGCACGCCCCGCAGTTTTTCGGCGCAGACCTGACAGACGTCGCCGCGCTGGAGGGCGCCATCGAGAAGGTGCGCCAGAAGTTTGGCCCCATCACGGCGCTGCTGAACAACGCAGCAAATGATCGCCGTCATAGCCTTGACGAGACCACATCAGAGGCGTGGGATGCTGGCATCGCTGTGAATCTAAAGCACCAGTTTTTTGCCGCCCGAAACGTTGCGCCGGACATGCGGCAGGCCGGTGGCGGCGCCATCGTGAATTTTGGCTCAATCAGTTGGATGTTGAAACAAGGTGGCATGCCGGTCTACACCACGGCCAAAGCCGCGGTGCAGGGCCTGACACGCAGCCTCGCCCGGGATCTCGGGCCGTTCAATATCCGGGTTAACACACTGGTGCCGGGCTGGGTGATGACAGACAAACAGGTGCGTCTGTGGATTGACGACACAGCACGCGCAGAAATTAAGCGGGGGCAGTGCATTAATCGGCCATTGCTGGCGGAGCACATAGCCCACATGGCGCTCTTTCTGGCTGCGGACGACAGCGCCATGTGCACGGCGCAAGACTTTGTGGTCGACGGAGGTTGGACGTGATTGCACATCTCCTAGTTGACGCCAAAGCCCGACTGGGCGAATGCGTCCTGTGGTGCGAACTTTCCAACTCACTGTACTGGACCGATATTGAAGGCTACTCCCTGAGTTGCTGGCACGTTACAGACGGTCGCTTAAAGCAATGGGCGCTGCCCCAGCGCGTCGGTAGTTTCGCGCTGTGCAAAAGCACAGCCAAACTTCTGCTCGGATTGGCGTCCGGTATCGCCCTATTCGACACGATAAGCGAAACCTTATCACTCGTCGTTCCCGTCGAGCCCGAGCATCCTGCGACGCGCATCAACGATGGTCGATGCGATCCGCAGGGGCGTTTTGTGTTCGGCATGTTCAATCAGACAGTAAATGGCGGGCCGATCGGCCACTTCTACCGCGTCAATGCCGACTTGACGGTGGAGCGGTTGCCGCTGCCACCGGCCTCGGTCGGGAACAGCATTGCGTTCAGTCCGGACGGCGCAACGCTCTACTACACAGATTCGCCGACACGTACCATCTACAGCGCCAGCTACTTTGCAGATGGGCGTATTGGCTCTCCGCGGCCATTTGTGCGCTTGTCAACAAGCGATGGTTACCCCGACGGATCAACCGTCGATGCCGACGGCGGCCTGTGGAATGCCCAATGGCAGGGCGGCTGCGTCGTGCGGTATGACCCTTCAGGCCAGGAATCCGCACGTTTTTCCATCCCTGCATCGCAGCCCACCTGCGTTGCGTTTGGCGGGGCCTCGCTTGATCAACTTTACGTCACTTCGGCACGAATCGGTTTAAGCGACGAGGTTCTTGACACGGAACCGCAAGCGGGCGGCGTTTTTGTTTTGCGCCCCGGCTGGCAGGGTCTGCCGGAGCATCGGTTCTCATGCGCGTAGGTACCACGGCCCTGATGAACGACAAGACGCATTCGGCTATCGCCCCCAGCATCTCCCGACGTGAATTCGGCCACCTCGCAGATGGCAGGCTCGTTTATGAGTACACCCTCGACAACGGTGCGGGCATGTCTCTTAACGCCATCAATTTCGGTGGCATCGTCACCGCGCTCCGGGTTCCGGATCGCCACGGCCATATCGACAACGTCGTGCTTGGCTTTGCGTCGCTGGCAGCTTACGAGTCGCGAAACCCGCACTTTGGCACGATCGTTGGTCGCTATGCCAACCGGATCGCCAGGGGTCATCTAACGATTGACGGTGAATATTTTCAGCTGGACGTTAATGATGGCGTCAACACCCTGCATGGCGGGTTGGGCGGTTTCGGTACACGCTGCTGGGACATAACGCCCCAACCAGCAGAAAGTGACGGTAGCGTCGCGCTTGAACTCAGCTATCTCAGCGAGCACCTCGAACAGGGCTATCCGGGTCAGATGCGCGTTCAGGTCCGCTACACGCTGACGGCCAGCAACGCATGGCGCATCGACTACCGCGCAACCTGCGACCGCACCACGGTCGTCAACCTCACTCATCACGATTACTTTAACCTTGCCGGTTCGGGCAACGCCCTGAACCATCTTTTGACCGTTCCGTCCAGCCGGTATTGTCCCGTCGACGCTGGCTTGATTCCGGAAAGTATTGCGGATGTAACCGGCACCCCCTTCGATTTTCGTGAAGCGAAACGGGTCGGCGATCACATTTGCGCGGGCGGCGTGCAACTGGTCCGAGCTCACGGTTATGACCACAACTGGTTGCTCGATCCAGTGGATCAGCCAGGCTTGCGTTTTGCCGCGCGGCTCGAGGATCCATTCTCGGGTCGGGTGATGGAAATAGACACGACCGAGCCTGGATTGCAGTTTTATTCAGGCAACTTTCTTGACGGAAGCCTGATCGGTGCGGACGGTCAGACTTACCGGCAAGGCGACGGTCTTTGCCTAGAAACACAGCACTATCCCGACTCTCCGAACCGCCCTGAATTTCCTTCCACCCAGTTAAGACCTGGCGAAGTCTATTTGAGCACGACAGTGCATCGGTTTGATATTTGTAACCACTTCCCTTGACAGGATGATATGCCCGCCCTCAAATCCGCACGCTTCAAAGGCGTCTTTCCGGTAGTGCCGACCACGTTCACAGAACAAGGTGAACTTGACCTCGAAAGTCAAAAGCGATGCATTGATTTCATGATCGATGCAGGCTCGAACGGCCTGTGCATTTTGGCCAACTTCTCGGAGCAGTTTGTGCTGTCAGATGACGAACGCGACGTGCTGACTACCACCATCCTCAAGCATGTCGCAGGCCGAGTACCGGTGATCGTCACCACCACGCACTTCGGCACGCGGGTGTGCGTCGTGCGCAGCCGCCGCGCGCAGGATGCCGGCGCCGCCATGGTGATGGTGATGCCGCCCTACCACGGTGCGACCTTACGAGCGAGCGAGGAGAAAATTTACGAGTTCTACGCAGCGCTGTCAGATGCCATAGCCATCCCGATCATGATCCAGGACGCACCCATGAGCGGCACGCCACTGTCTGCGGCCTTTTTGGCACGCATGGCTAAAGAGATCGGACAGGTCGCCTACTTCAAAATTGAAACAGCTGGTGCCGCCTCCAAACTGCGCGAGCTGATTTGTTTGGGCGGCGATGCGATTGAAGGTCCTTGGGACGGCGAAGAAGCCATCACCCTGCTGCCCGACCTGGACGCAGGGGCAACCGGTGCGATGACAGGCGGTGCTTATCCGGACGGCATACGCCGCATCGTTGATGCCTATGCCGCAGGCCGCCGGGGAGAAGCTGTCGAGGAATACACAAACTGGTTGCCGCTGATCAACTACGAAAACCGTCAGGGTGGCATTCTGACCGCCAAGGCTCTGATGCGAGAGGGTGGCGTCATTGCATGTGAGGCACCTCGTCACCCTTTTCCCAGCATGCACCCAGTAGTGCGTGCTGGCCTTATTGAAACCGCCCGTCGCCTCGACCCTATGGTTTTTCGCTGGAGAAAATAATCCTCGCTTTTCGCCCCCTTAAAGACATTCATGACCAACTTTCACCAAAACCTTATCAACGGCGAGTGGCTTGCTGGCAACAGCGTCAGCGCCAACCTGAACCCATCTAACCTGTCTGACGTGATCGGCGATTACACGCAAGGCGATGCAACGCATGTAGAGCTGGCCGTACAAGCCGCGCAAGCAGCCTTTCCTTCTTGGTCCCTTTCCGGCATCCAGGCCAGGTCAGATGCGCTCGACAAGATCGGCAGCGAGATTCTGGCGCGCCGTGAGGAGCTGGGAACTCTGCTCTCGCGCGAAGAAGGTAAAGCAAAAGCAGAAGGTATAGGCGAAGTCACCCGAGCAGGCCATATTTTCAAGTTTTTCGCTGGTGAATGTTTGCGCCTGTCCGGTGAAACCTTACCCTCAGTGCGACCCGGCATCGGTGTGGAAATTACCCGCGAACCCGTCGGTGTTATCGGTCTGATCACACCCTGGAATTTCCCGATCGCGATTCCAGCTTGGAAGATTGCACCTGCGCTGGCCTTTGGCAACTGCGTTGTCTTCAAACCGGCAGACCTGGTGCCGGGCAGCGCCTGGGCGCTGGCCGAGATCATTTTCCGATCTGGTATTCCGGCTGGCGTCTTCAACCTCGTGATGGGCACCGGCCGGGTGATTGGCGAGGCGCTGGTCAACCATCCCGGCATCAACGCCATAAGCTTCACCGGCTCGGTCGGTGTAGGCAGCCGAATTGCAGAGGCCTGTGTCAAAAGCCTGAAAAAAGTGCAGCTGGAAATGGGCGGCAAGAACCCACAGGTGGTGCTCGACGATGCCGATTTGGCCCAGGCGGTGGAGCTGAGTGCCCAAAGCGCGTTCTATTCCACCGGCCAACGGTGCACGGCCTCGAGCCGGCTGATCGTGACCGACGGCATCTACCCGGCTTTTGTCCAGGCCCTGCAGCAGCGCATGGCCCGCATCCAGGTCGGGGATGCTTTGAACTCGGGAACCGACATCGGTCCGGTGTCCTCCCAAGCGCAACTGGAGCAGGACATGAGCTACATTGCGATTGGCAAAGCCGAAGGCGCCATATTGTCGTTCGGTGGTGAACGTGTCGCCTGCCACAGCGGCAGCGGCGCCGAGGGGTATTTCATGGTCCCAGCGCTGTTTAGCGAAAGCAGCGCCAGCATGCGCATAAACCGCGAAGAAATTTTTGGCCCTGTGGCAAGCGTGATTCGCGTGAAGGATTACGAAGCGGCACTAACAATCGCCAATGACACGCCGTTTGGCCTGTCAGCGGGCATTGCCACCTCTTCGCTGAAGTACGCCACCCATTTCAAACGCCACAGCCAAGCCGGCATGGTGATGGTGAACTTGCCCACAGCCGGCGTGGACTACCACGTGCCATTCGGCGGACGAAAGGGCTCAAGTTACGGCCCACGTGAACAAGGTCGGTATGCGCAAGAGTTTTTCACAACGGTAAAAACGGCGTATGTGCTGGCATAAGAAGCTGGCGGGGCGGCGTTGCCGACACCCGCTTGCAGCACCTATCCGCTATTTTTTCGATAGCTGATTGCGCCGTCTGCAGAGTGATAGAGGCACGCTTATCTTTATAAAAGGTCAAGCGCGCAGGGTATCTGCGAAGTGCTCGGCACAGGAGCTGGCCTGCCTCGCATCCCGGATTAAGTCCGGGATGACAGACCAGGCAGGGATCAGGAAGCCTTGATAGCAGCCACAAGCCTCTCGGCACAGCCCAGCGCCT
>Ga0326733_1000286_pt1 | contig 15598 bp, 12 predicted proteins | sample 14_GP2_308_FD_207946 | JGI IMG/M metagenome (GOLD analysis project Ga0326733, IMG submission 207946) | Glacier ice microbial communities from Ngari, Tibet, China - 14_GP2_30.8 | ecosystem: Environmental > Aquatic > Freshwater > Ice > Glacier | place: China: Ngari, Tibet | collected 2018-07-17 | reverse complement strand
ATGGAATTCGGCGCAAGGCCTAGGTGATTTCAACGCGGGCCTGCTGCAAGCGGCGTTAAGCGGCTCCGGCTTTTTTCTAATGGCCTTGCTGGCCAACCAACTGGCGGTGCGGCTGGCGCGAGAAGAAAAACTTGTCGAAAAGAGCCAGGCAGCTGCTCGCATGCAAGTTCAGGTCAATGAAATGGTGGTGGACGCATTGGCCGAAGGCGTGCTGGTGATGGACACCCACGGCATGGTCCGCTCTGCCAATCCTGCTGCCCGGCGTCAACTGGCTGGACAGGAAATTTCCTGTTTGGCTCCTTTCAAGCTGGACGCCCAACCGGCCTGGCAGCCTTTGGTTGAATTGATGCACCGCACGTTTGAGAAACAGTCTGCCCAAGAAGGCAACATCAGCCTGGTATGTCCAAAATCAAACACCCGGCGGCTGCGGGTTCGCTCGCGGCTGACGCTGTCAAAGGACGGACCGCAGGAAAGCCTGTGTGTGATGTTTCTGGCAGACCTGCGTGAACTGGAAGCGCGGGTTCGTATTGACAAGCTGGCTGCCATGGGACGCATGTCGGCAGCGGTGGCCCATGAAATCCGCAACCCGCTGGCCGCAATTTCGCAGGCCAATGCACTGCTTGAAGAAGACCTGGTTGATTCCGGCCAGCGCCAGCTGACCCGGATGGTTGGGCAAAACGTACAGCGGCTGGCGAAAATCGTCGACGAAGTTCTTAACATTTCGCATGCCCAGCAAGAAATCCCAATTCCTCAAAATACCACCGTGCTGCTTGACGACGCCGCACGGCGCATTGCCGATGACTGGGCACGGCAAAATGCGGCTTCAGCCATGCTCCAAATCAGCACCCACACGGTCAACGCCGCGGTTTGTTTTGACGACGACCATTTGCGGCGCCTGCTGATCAACCTGCTGGACAATGCGCTGCGCTATGCCAGCGGTTCGCCCCAGTCGCTTGAAGTCAGCACCCACTTGGTGACCCCGGCTCAAGCCAGGCTGGCCATCTGGAGCGATGGCCAGGCGCTTGAAGAATCGGTGCAAAGCCACCTGTTCGAGCCGTTTTTTTCATCGGAAAGCCGCTCAACCGGGTTGGGTCTTTATATTTGCCGCGAACTGTGCGAGCGCTATGGCGCGCAGATTGGCTACCAACGCGTGCTGCGCGAAAGCATCCCGGGAAACGAATTTTTTATCACGTTTCAACCGGTCTCCCGGTTTCTGCCCTCAGACACATCAGAAATGTCCTGCCTGGATGCGGCGCTTGTCTGAAGGGCCATGACCTTGCAAGCTTATCCATCGGCGCCTGCGCGCGTTTTGATCATTGACGACGAACCGGACCTGCGCACGCTTTACGAGCTGACCCTGCTCCGCCAGGGCTATCAGGTGGAATCAGCCGGCAACCTGCTGCAGGCCCGCGAGCAACTCAAGTCAAGCCGGTTTGATGCAGTCATCACTGACATGCGCCTGCCCGATGGCCTGGGACTTGAATTGCTGCGTGAACTGGCTATTGAGCAGCGCACCGAGCGCTGCGTGGTGATCACAGCGCACGGTTCAGCTTCAAATGCAGTTGAGGCACTCAAAGCCGGCGCTTTTGATTACCTGACCAAACCGGTTGATTTGAAGCAGTTCCGCAGTGTTGTGGCGTCCGCCGTGCAGGAAACTCGAAATGTCGCCCGTGCAGTGGTCAAAAACGAGGTGCGCGCGGCAGCATGGATTGGCGCATCGGTTGCTGCCCCTGCGGCACTGCTAGGCATTACCCCTGATGCAGCAGTGGCGTTGCAAAAGCTGGTCGGCGAGACGCCGGTCATGCAGGCTGTGAAATTGAGAATCGTGAAAGTGGCGGGCAGCATGGCGCCGGTGCTCATTCGGGGGGAGTCCGGTACCGGCAAAGAACTGGTGGCGCGCGCCGTTCACGGTTGCAGCCACCGGGCCGCCGGTCCGTTTGTCGCGGTCAATTGCGGCGCCATTCCTGAAAACCTGTTGGAAGCCGAGTTTTTTGGCGCGCGCAAAGGCGCTTACACCGGATCAAACCAGGATCGATTGGGTTACTTTCAGGCGGCCAAAGGCGGAACGCTGTTTTTGGACGAGATTGGCGATCTTCCGCTGGCGATGCAGTCCAAGCTGCTGCGGGCGATTCAAGAAAGAACAGTGCGCCCCTTGGGCTCGGCACAGGAAGACATGGTCGATGTGCGCATCGTCAGCGCCACCCACAAAGATTTGGCAGTCGGTGTGGAAGCCGGCTCTTTTCGGCAAGATTTGTATTACCGGCTCAATGTGATTGAAATCGTTGTGCCGGCGCTGCGCGAACGGCTTGATGATTTACCAGCGCTTTGCAGTGCCCTGCTGGCAAGAATTTGCAAGGAGTCGGGATTGGAGGTGCCCGCACTCAATCCAGCCGTATTGATGCGGCTGCGATCATTGCCGCTCAATGGCAATGTTCGCGAGCTGGAAAATATCTTGCACCGGGCAGTCGCTTTGGGAGAAGACAGCCTGCCCCAAGCCGATGGGCCCACCCCACAAAATGTGGTGATTCCAGAAAATCTGCAGACATTTTTAGACGAGCAGGAGCGCCGCATCCTGGTGACGGTATTGCAGGAAACCGGCTTTAACCGAACGGCTGCAGCCGCCCGGCTGGGCATGAGCTTGCGGCAGATTCGTTACCGGATTGACCGCCTTGGCATCACCCTGCCTGGGGATGATGGAGCCGCCGAAGATCATGAAAACGCTGCCTGAGTCAGCAGGTGCACAGTGCAGTGCCAGCCTGTGGAGTGGTGGCTGGTATCGCCATGCCCGCGCCCTGCCTTCAGATAATTTTGGCCCACGGCCAGCTGGGCTGCAAATTGACCTGATCGTGATCCATTCCATCAGCTTGCCGCCGGGAGAGTTTGGCAATGACAATGTTCAGCGCCTGTTCACCAACCAGCTTGATTGGAACGCACACCCTTGGTTCGATGGCATTCGGGGCATGCAGGTTTCAGCCCATTTTTTTATTGCCCGCAACGGTGCGTTGTGGCAGTTTGTCAGTTGTGTAGACCGGGCGTGGCATGCCGGCCAGTCGGCTTACCGGGGGCGCAGCCAGTGCAATGACGACTCCATCGGGATTGAACTGGAAGGCCTTGAAGGGCAAACCTTTGAAACGCAGCAGTACGAAACCCTTGCGAGTTTATGCGCGGCACTTTTTCAAGCCTATCCAATTGAACATATCGCCGGGCATGAACACATCGCCCCGGGTCGCAAGCGGGATCCAGGAGCTGGATTTAACTGGTGTGAATTAAAAAATTCGCTGGCATTGCCAGACCGGTGTCTGCCTTGACTCGCCTTAAAAAATCAATTTATTGCATCTGACTGACTCGGCGAGCTTGCCAGCTCGACAGCAAAAACCTGCTGACAGCCGCGCCAGGGCATGAGGACGCTTGCCAAGTCCTGCGCAGGCATTCATGCCAACAACAATTCCAATAAAACCCATGCGTTTGTCAACTCGAAATTACGATGAAAACCCTTAAAGTTTTTTACAACAATTTGGCGTCAGTACACTACCGGTAGTGGTTGCAGGACGCTTAGACACTAGGTATAGTGGCAAACGAGTAGGTGAGGCAACTTGATTTAAACGCCTGACATGAAATAAATCCACTGCTGGATCGGCCAGTTTTCTACCAACTCCGAATTCTTGCAGGCTCAAAAAATCGCTGTTCAATACAGCAAAAATCAAAAGGAAATCATGCAAACAGCACCCTATGCAGTACCGCAACGGTCCGACATTTCAACCAGTCATTCAGGCCAAACCAGCGGCACGCTGGCTTCAAGCACCCTGGCCAACTACCAGATCATTCGGCGCAACGGATCGGTTGTCGCGTTTGAGCCGCACAAAATTGCCGTTGCCATGATGAAGGCTTTTTTGGCAGTTCACGGCACGCAGGGAGCGGCATCCGCCAGCGTTCGTGAAACCGTCGACAGCCTGACCCAAACTGTGGTGCGCGCATTGATGCGTTCGCGCCCAAGCGGCGGAACTTTTCACATTGAAGATGTGCAAGACCAAGTCGAGCTTGGGTTGATGCGCGGCGGTCATCACGAAATTGCCAGAGCCTATGTGCTGTACCGTGAAAAGCACAATCAGGAACGTGCCAAGCAACTGCAGACGCAGGCAGCAGCGGTGGCTCCATTGCTTCACGTTATCGACAACGGAAAACGGGTGGCCCTGGACATCAGCAATCTGCAGGCATTGATTGCAGCGTCTTGCGCCAACCTTGGCACGGGTGTGAAAGCCGAGCCGATCATGGTGGAAACCATGCGCAATTTGTACGACGGCGTGCCCATTGATGAAGTTTATAAAGCGTCGATCCTGGCGGCCCGTACCTTGATTGAAAAAGACCCGGACTACACCTATGCGACAGCCCGCCTGCTGATGCACACCATCCGGCGCGAAGTGCTGGGCGAGGAAGTTGACCATGCCGCCATGGTGACTCGCTACCCCGGCTATTTCTCGGAGTTCGTTGCAAAAGGGGTGACCAACGAGTTGCTTGACAAAAAACTACAGCAATTTGACCTGGCCAGGCTAGGGGCGGCGCTCAAGCCGGAGCGTGACCTGCAATTTGATTACCTGGGCTTGCAAACCCTGTATGACCGCTACTTTTTGCATGTGCGCAAGCAGCGCATTGAACTGCCACAGGCTTTTTTCATGCGGGTGGCCATGGGCCTGTCGCTCAATGAAACAAACCGCGACGAGCGGGCGATTGAGTTTTACGAAATTTTGTCGTCGTTTGACTTCATGTCGAGCACCCCCACATTGTTCAATGCCGGTACCCTGCGCTCGCAGCTGTCGTCGTGCTACCTCACCACGGTGGCCGATGACCTGGGCGGCATTTACGACGCCATCAAGGAAAACGCGCTGCTGTCAAAGTTTGCCGGCGGCCTGGGCAATGACTGGACACCGGTTCGCGCCATGGGCGCCCACATCAAGGGCACCAACGGCGAGTCCCAAGGTGTTGTGCCGTTTTTGAAGGTGGTCAATGACACCGCCGTGGCGGTCAACCAGGGCGGCAAACGCAAGGGCGCGGTCTGCGCTTACCTGGAAACCTGGCACCTCGACATCGAGGAATTTTTGGAATTGCGCAAAAACACCGGGGACGACCGCCGCCGTACCCACGACATGAACACGTCGAACTGGATTCCTGACTTGTTCATGCGCCGGGTGATGGAAAAAGGCACCTGGACGCTGTTTTCGCCATCCGACACACCGGATCTGCATGACAAGTTTGGCAAGGACTTTGAAAAAGCTTACAACGTCTATGAAGCCCAAGCAGCGCGCGGCGAACTGAAGCCATCGCGCACGCTGCAAGCCACTGACATGTGGCGCAAGATGCTGTCGATGCTGTTTGAAACCGGCCATCCGTGGATCACTTTCAAAGACGCCTGCAACATTCGCTCTCCGCAGCAGCATGCCGGCGTGGTGCATTCATCCAACTTGTGCACCGAAATCACGCTCAACACCAGCGAGACCGAAACCGCCGTTTGCAATTTGGGCTCAATCAACCTGGTCCAGCATTTGAAGGATGGCGCGCTTGACCATGACAAGCTGAAGAAAACCATCACCACGGCCATGCGCATGCTGGACAACGTGATCGACATCAATTACTACGCGGTGGAAAAGGCTCGCCACTCCAACCTGCAGCATCGCCCGGTCGGCTTGGGGCTGATGGGTTTTCAAGATTGTTTGTATGAGCTGCGCGTGCCCTATGCGTCGCAGGCTGCTGTCGAATTTGCCGACACGTCGATGGAAGCCATTTGCTACCACGCTTACTGGGCTTCGACCGAATTGGCCAAGGAACGCGGCCAATACGCCAGCTACAAAGGCTCGTTGTGGGACCAAGGCATCTTGCCGCTGGACACGCTGGACATGCTGGCCGCAGAGCGCGGCGGTTATGTGGAAGTGGACCGCTCGTCAACCCTTGACTGGAACGCGCTGCGCGACAAAATCGCCACAGACGGCATGCGCAACTCCAACTGCGTCGCTATTGCCCCGACCGCAACCATTTCAAACATCATCGGCGTTGATGCCTGCATTGAGCCGTGCTTTGGCAACCTGTCGGTCAAGTCGAACCTGTCTGGCGAGTTCACAGTGATCAACCACTACCTGGTGCGCGACCTGAAAAAGCTGGGCCTGTGGGACGATGTGATGGTCGTGGACCTTAAGCACTTTGACGGCTCACTGCGCCCGATCGACCGGGTGCCGCAAGACATCAAGTCGCTGTATGCCACGGCTTTTGAAATTGAAACTTCGTGGTTGGTTGAAGCCGGCTCGCGCCGCCAGAAATGGATCGACCAGGCGCAATCGCTCAATATTTACATGGCGGGTGCTTCAGGCAAAAAGCTTGACGAAACCTACAAGCTGGCTTGGGTGCGCGGACTGAAAACCACTTATTACCTGCGCACCCAAAGCGCCACGCATGTCGAGAAATCGACCGTGCAGGCAGGCAAGATGAATTCGGTGTCTTCGGGCCCTGCCGCCGCTGCCATGGGCATGAGCGCCATTGACCGGGCGGCGGCGTCAGCGCAAGCGCAGATGGCAACGTCTGCGGCAACCGACGTCAAGTTTTGCGCGATTGACGATCCAGGATGCGAGGCCTGTCAGTAAGCCCGGCGCCATCGCGAAATATCACGAAATATCACGAAATAAATCTGCAGCGGTTGCAATGAACACTGTCCATTTTTCCATGCTGCTTTCATAATCTTCAACTATTGGAATTTCCTATGCTTACCTGGGACGAAGAAGTCAAACCATCTTTGCAAACGCCTGTCTCTAGCGACCTGCCAGTCAGCCGCTCTGCGGATATTTCGGCTCTGCCTGTTGCGCCTATTGCGCCTTCCGCCTCCGCTGCAGAACCAATTGTCGAAGCGCCGCCGACTTTGGCCAAAGCAAAGCGCGTCAACGCGTCCGACAAACGCATCATCAATGGCCAGACCGATGTCAACCAACTGGTGCCGTTCAAGTACAAATGGGCCTGGGAAAAATACCTGGCTTCGTGCGCCAACCACTGGATGCCGCAAGAAGTCAACATGACCCGCGACATCGCATTGTGGAAAGACCCGAATGGCTTGACCGACGACGAGCGCCGGCTTGTCATGCGCAACCTGGGATTTTTTGTGACAGCCGACTCTCTAGCTGCCAACAACATTGTTCTGGGCACCTACCGCCACATCACCGCGCCTGAATGCCGCCAGTTTTTGCTTCGCCAGGCTTTTGAAGAAGCCATTCATACCCATGCCTACCAGTACATCACCGAGTCGCTGGGCCTGGACGAAGGCGAAATTTTCAATGCCTACAACGAAGTGCAGTCCATCAAGGACAAAGACCAGTTTCTGATTCCGTTCATTGACGCAATTTCTGATCCCGACTTTAAAACTGGTACCCCGGAAGCTGACCAAACTCTGCTGAAGTCACTGATCGTGTTTGCTTGCTTGATGGAGGGCTTGTTCTTTTATGTGGGCTTTACCCAAATTTTGGCGCTGGGCCGGCAAAACAAAATGACCGGTGCTGCCGAGCAATACCAATACATCCTGCGCGACGAATCGATGCACTGCAACTTTGGCATCGACCTGATCAATCAGCTCAAGCTGGAAAATCCGCATCTCTGGACGGCTGAATTCAAGGCCGAGATCAATGCCCTGTTCATGAAGGCGGTTGAACTCGAATACCGCTATGCCGAGGACACCATGCCGCGCGGCGTGCTGGGCCTCAATGCGTCAATGTTCAAAGGCTATTTGCGCTACATCGCCAACCGGCGGGCCACGCAAATCGGGCTGGAAACGCTTTTCCCCAATGAAGAGAATCCGTTTCCCTGGATGAGCGAAATGATCGATCTGAAAAAAGAACGCAATTTTTTCGAAACTCGAGTGATTGAATACCAGTCGGGTGGCGCGCTCTCCTGGGATTGAGATTGCAAGATCGACAAAAGCACAAAGCCACAACAACAATGATTTTTAAATTCGCAATAATTCCTGTCAGCAACCGAGTTTGTTAAGGAATGATTGCTCCGGTGTTTGCAGCATGGTGCCAGTGACCCAAAGGCCCAATGCTGCGAATCGTTTTGCAGTGACCCGCTGCAAAGTGCTTTTTGCAACCTGATCGAGGAGAAAACCATGGCAACTGCGAAAAAACCAGCGGCAAGAAAAGCCGCTCCCGCGAAAGTACCCGCAAAAACAGCAGCAGCTGCGTCCGCACCCGCCGCAAAAAAAGCGGCGGCAAAACCTGTGGCGAAACCGGTAGAAAAGCCTGCTGCCAAAGCCGCTGCAAAGCCGGTAGCGCCGTCCGCTGCCAAGCCGGCAGCGAAAAAAGGAGTGGCTGAAAAAGCATCGGTTGCAAAGCCAGCAGCAGAAAAACCAGCTGACAAAAAGCCACCGGCTGCAAAGGCAGTGCCTGCAAAAGCACCTGCCGCAAAAAAGGCTGCTGAAAAGGCACCGGCGAAGTCGGCCGCTGCTGCTGCAAAGCCAGTGGCCCAAAAGCCTGCAGCTAAAAAATCAGTGGCGGAAAAATCGCAGCCAAAAACTGTTGAAACAGCCAAAACCGCCAAGAAGCCCGACGCAAAAAAGCCAGTGAAAAGCGAAAAATCCGAGAAAAAACCAGCAGCCAAAACACCCGCTGTCGCTTCTACGCCGTCTGCTCAGACGACGATCAATCCTCAAGCGTCATGGCCATTCCCAAAAGGCAGCAAGCCTTAACTGCATTACGGTTTTTAGCCCTTGCACCCCAAGCCCGATGTCGCAGGACATCGGGCTTTTTCAATGGCGAAAAGCCAAGTGACACCCAGGCAAGTCATAGAAAACATCTCACTTGCTATAATTTTAATAGCTGATGACGCCCGCTCTATATGCGCAAATCGCTTATTTCATTCATATTTAAGGTGTAGTTTTGTCCACCTTGGCTGGCAATCTTGTGCGCACCCACGCGGTTGCCCAGCGCTGCAGAACGAACCAGCGACCAGCCCTGCTCCAGCCCAAACAACAGTGCTCCGCGAAAGGCATCGCCGCAGCCCGTCGGGTCGACAACGGCTTTCGCCTTCACCGGCGGCACCACGGTTTTTTCCCCGTCAACCCAGACTTCGCAACCCTCGGCGCCCAGTGTGACCGCCAGGCCAAGCACGCGTCGGGACAGTTGGGCGCATGTCAGGCCAGTGCGGTCGCACAACATTCGGGCTTCGTAGTCGTTGACAGCCACCCAGGACGCAAGCTCGACAAAGTGGGCCAGTTCCGCGCCGTCGAACATGGGCAAGCCCTGGCCGGGATCAAACACAAAAGGAATTCCTGCCGACTTGAACTGCTCAGCGTGGACCTGCATGGCCTCACGGCCATCGGGCGAAATCATGCCGAGCTTGATGTCGCTGCGCGCCTCGATCCGGATCGTGTGGGCCTGCATCATGGCGCCAGGGTGAAAGGCGGTGATCTGGTTGTTGTCCCTGTCGGTCATGATCATGGCCTGGGCGGTGTACAGGTCCTCGATTTCGCGAACGAATTCAGTGCTGATTCCCTGCGCCTGCATGCGCGCCAGGTAGTCTGCCGCGTCATTGCCAACCGCTGCCATCGGCAAAGGCGTGCCGCCCAATTGTTTGAGACTGTAGGCAATATTGCCCGCGCAGCCGCCAAACTCGCGGCGCAGGGCCGGTACCAGGAAAGACACATTGAGGATGTGCAACTGGTCGGGCAGTATTTGCTCGGAAAAGCGCCCCTCAAAACTCATGATGGTGTCAAAAGCCAGCGAGCCACAAATTACAGAAGCCATTGGGTTCTCATTTCATTTCAAGGATAAAAAGCCAGGATACGGTAGCTTGCCACCGGCAACAAGCCAGCTTGCACCAGTGGCAAAACCGTTTGCTGACCGACATCGGCAACCTTAAAGGACATGGCACCTGCCAGGTCGGCATAGGCGGCAAGCGTCGCGGTACCGGTTGAGAAAGCGGCAGAAGTGGCAAATGGGGCAGAGGTGGCGGAAGTGGCAAACTGCGCCGGCATGATCACGCGGCGCACCAATGTCTGGTCAGAGCTGTCAGTGAGCGTGACTTCCAGTGCCGGGAGTTCCACCGCAGCATCGCCAGTATTGCGAAAAACAAAAGCCAGCCGGTAGGCGTCAACGCCCGTTTTGCTGAAACTGGCTTGTTCAATCACGATCGAACCCATGCGGCGTAAGGGCCGAACTTCGCAACCCATCACCATGCAGGTTGCCTGCAGCAAAGGCGCAAGTCGGGGGTCATGCGCAGCCAGGGCATCCTTTTGCCGAAATATTAATTGCAGCATCAATCCAGCAAACAGCGCTACGCAAATTAAACCCAGCACAGCCCGAACCCGCCGCGACTGCCAAAAGTCCCGCTGACGGCTTTCCCGCATGAAATCGACATCGACATCGTGGATTGCTTCAGGCTCCTGGGGGGTGGTCACCGCCTGCTGCAACGGGCCTTGACCCGCAGGCTCTGCCAAATGTGGCAGCAAGTGCAAACCCGCATCAAACACTTCGGCGCATTGTCCGCAGCGCACCCAGCCATGCGCCATTTCAAACTGTTCAGCCGCCACTCGAAACAGGGTTGCACAGGCGGGGCAGCGGACAATCTGGCTCATTGACGAGTCCAATCAGTCAAAAAATCACGGCCGGGAACAGGCAGCCTGGCCAGGCACGATGCCACACCGGCTTAAAACCGCGCTGTCATCAAAACCCAACCTTCTTGCGCGTCCTGCACCTCAAGCCGGCAGTAAGGCAAATAAGCAGCTTTCAGCTCATCGGTCTGGCGTTCCAAAATGCCGGCCAACACCAAAGAACCACCTTTTTGCACATGCCCGCACAGCAGCGGTGCCAGCACGCGCAGGGGCGTGGCCAAAATGTTGGCCAGTACCGTGCGGTAGCTGCCAGTGGCCATGTCGGGCAAGCCAGTTTGCAGATCCACATGGTTGGCCTGGGCATTGGCGCGGGTCGATTCAACAGCGGCCTCGTCGATATCGACCGCATCAATGTCCAGTGCACCAAACTTGGCTGCGCCAATGGCCAAAATTCCTGACCCGCAGCCATAGTCCAACACACGGCCCAAGGATCCATTCGCAGCGCCGTTCTCAGCAATCCAGCGCAGGCACATGCGCGTTGTCGGATGGGTGCCCGTGCCAAAAGCCAGGCCCGGATCAAGCCGGATCACCTGCCTGGCCTGGGCTGGTGGTTCGTGCCAAGTCGGCACGATCCAGAATTCGGGCGTAATTTCAACCGGCGTAAATTGCGACTGTGTCAGCCGGACCCAGTCCTGGTCCAGCACAGCCTGCACCGCAACCAGCCGGCAGCCGTCAAAAAAATCCTGCGCCTGCAGCAAAGCAGCCGCCTCAACCGCCAACGTTTCAGTGGCAAAAAGCGCCACGACGCGCGAGCGCTCCCATCCAGGCTTAGGCGGCGGCATGCCAGGCTCGCCGAACAGAGCTTGTTCTGCAGGGGTGTGCGCATCCGCATCTTCAACCGACACGCTGAGCGCATCAAGCGCTTCCAGCGCATCGCTCAGGGTTTCAACCTGAGCAACAGGGGCCAGCAAAATCAGTTCAAACATCATGTGTCTATGCCAACCTGCTCAAACCGAGATTGAAGCATTGTTTTTCGCAGCCCGCAGATACCAGTGGCTCCCTGGCAAGGGGAGCACAGTACGAAAAGTGATAGGCATTGACGCGTCATGTTCGCCAGCAGGGGCCGTGGAACCGGCTTTGCCGGGCCACAGGCGCAGTGGCCCCTCGGGGGGCAGGGAGCTACACGCAGTGAGCGACCGTGGGGGCCTCATCTGTTTCGCTTTGAAAGCCACTCTTCCAAATAGTGGATGTTCGTGCCGCCGCTCATGAACTTGGCGTCCACCATCAACTCGCGGTGCAGCGCAATGTTGGTGTTGATGCCTTCGACCACGGTTTCGCCCAACGCGGCGCTCATGCGCGCCAAAGCCTGCTCGCGGGTGTCGGCATAAACAATGATCTTGCCGATCATCGAGTCGTAATTGGGCGGCACAAAATAGTTGGAATAGATGTGCGAGTCCACCCGCACGCCTGGCCCACCCGGCGGATGCCAGTTGGTGATGCGTCCCGGCGATGGGGTGAACTTGTACGGGTCCTCGGCATTGATCCGGCATTCAATCGAATGGCCCTTGATCTCGATGTCGCGCTGGGCAAAAGGCAAGCGCTCGCCGGCTGCCACCATGATCTGGGTGCGGACAATGTCAATGCCGGTGATCCATTCAGTGACTGGATGCTCGACCTGAACGCGGGTGTTCATTTCAATGAAATAAAACTCGCCATTTTCGAAAAGAAACTCGAATGTGCCGGCTCCGCGGTAATTGAATTTTTTGACAGCCGCCACGCAGCGCGCACCGATGCGCTCAATCAACTTGCGGGGAATGCCGGGCGCCGGTCCTTCTTCGATGACTTTTTGGTGGCGGCGCTGCATCGAACAATCGCGCTCGCCCAGCCACACCGCGTTTTTGTACTGGTCGGCCAGAATCTGAATCTCGATGTGCCGGGGGTTCTGCAGGAACTTCTCCATATAGACCTCCGGATTGCCAAAGGCTGCAGCCGCTTCGGCTTTGGTCGTCTGCACCGCGTTCAGCAGCGCCGCCTCGGTATGCACCACCCGCATGCCTCGCCCTCCGCCGCCGCCAGCCGCTTTGATGATGACCGGATAGCCAATCTGCTTGGCAACCCGCTTGATGAACGCCGGGTCCGCAGGCAAGGCACCTTCAGAGCCGGGAACGCAGGGCACGCCGGCTTTCAGCATGGTTTGCTTGGCCGACACCTTGTCGCCCATCAGGCGAATCGATTCGGGCGTAGGGCCAATGAACTTGAAGCCGCTTTGCTCGACCCGTTCGGCAAAGTCGGCGTTTTCGCTGAGAAAGCCATAGCCCGGGTGAATGGCCTCGGCATCGGTCACCTCAGCGGCTGAAATAATTGCCGGCATGTTCAAGTAGCTCAGCGCCGAAGGAGCTGGCCCGATGCACACCGCTTCGTCAGCCATTTTGATGTATTTGGCTTCGCGGTCGGCTTCGGAATAGACCATGACCGCCTTGACGCCAAGTTCCCGACAGGCTCGCTGGATGCGCAAAGCGATCTCGCCGCGGTTGGCGATCAGAATTTTTTTAAACATGCAGTGAACTACCTGGTCGGGCCAATCGAGACGGCCCTCGGGCCGGTTGGGCAAATGAAATGGGTCAGGCCCGCTTGATTGATCTGGCTTACTCGATCATGAAAAGCGCTTGGCCGTATTCCACAGCCTGGCCGTTTTCAGAAAGAATTTTGGTAACGGTACCGGACTTGTCAGCCTCGATTTCATTCAAGATCTTCATGGCTTCGATAATGCACACCGTGTCGCCTTCCTTGACCACCGTGCCAATTTCGACAAATGCGCTGGAACCCGGACTGGAAGATCGGTAAAAAGTGCCCACCATGGGCGATTTGACCGCATGCCCGGCCGGCTCTGCTGCCAGCGGCGCTACAGGCTCGGCTGGTTGCGCGGGTTGTGTGGATTGGGTGGGTATTGCCTGCGACGCCATAGGCATCATGGCCATTGCCGGCTGTTGCATCATCATCGGCATGCCGCTGGCCTTGACGATGCGAACCTTGCCCTCAGCCTCGGTAATTTCAAGCTCGGACACGTTGGACTCAGACACCAGGTCAATCAGGGTTTTGAGTTTTCTTAGGTCCATAGATTCTTTCGAGCGATGTAGAAAAGCTAACCAGCTTTGAATTGCTCTGTTCAGACAAGCGCATGAGCATAGGCAAATGTCGAGCAAGCGAGCGAGAAGTTAAGCACCTTGCCGAATTTCCTTCTTTCGTCGCTTAATTTGTTTTATATCGCCTTACTGTGCCTATCAAGCGCTTAACAGGTGCCAAAGCGAAAGGGTCGGCTTCCCAAGAAAATAGAGTGTACCTCAAGGAAAATCTGAAATCGCATGTATCCATCCTGGATTAAGCCATCCCTTGGTCAACCAAAAACCGATGCTAAGTGAGCCGTGAACAGCCGTCCACTGGCATTGACTGCGCTGACAAAGCGGTTTGTGCGAAGGCGCTTTTTAAGTAAGTTTTGTCCATTGCACCAGATCTTCGGGGGCAACTTTGCCGATTTTGCGGTGCAGCAATGCGCCTTTTGGACCAAAAACAACCGTAAACGGCAAACTGCCCGAACGGTTGCCGAGCGATTTGCTCAATTCGGTTCCCCCCAGACCGGCCATGCCGACCGGAAAATTCAGCGGCCGGGTTTGTAGCCAGGTGCGCACTGCGCTGGGCTGGTCAACCGCCAGGCCGACGATCTGAACGTTCTTGTTTTTATTTTCCTGATAGAAAAAGTCCAGCAGCGGAAGTTCTTCCACGCAAGGCGGGCACCAGGTTGCCCAGAAATTAACCAGCAGCAATTTGCCACGAAAGTTACTCATCGGCAGCGGTGTGCCGGCTGGCGTGTCAAAACTCATGGCCCAAAAAGCTTCTGCCGCTGTGGTGACAGGTGCCGCATCAACGGTTTGATTGGGTTCAAACTTCCACCAGGCGACACCGGCTCCTGCCAGGGCCGCTCCGGCTGCCGCGCCGCCATACAGCATATGTCTGCGATTCACTTCTTATTCTCCCGATGAAATGGATAACAATTTTTGCACGGCCGCCAGGTTGCCACGCGGCGCACGGCCTTTGGCGTCCGGGCGCAGGGCACCGCGCAGGTCGTCGTGGTCATACACCATCAGGTGCACGCCAATATTTTCCTTGAGCGGCTGGCACAGGCTGCTGATTGAAAGCGCTTCCACGCTGCCGCCGGTAAAGCCGGTCACGGTGCGCGGCTCGTAATCGACGTTGTGTTCAATCAATGCAATTTCGGCTGATTTTGGATCGTCGCAAAACAGCTGCACATAAATGTCAGACAGCCGGGTGGCGGTGCCGTGCCAGACCGCACCGGCCAGATGCGGCCTGAAGTCCGCCATACGCTGCATCCACACTAGCGCCAACTGGCGCAGCGCAACCAGTTCGGCAGGCTGGGTATCTGCGCAAAACAGGTCAATGTATTCACGCACCGCATCTTCCATCTGGTCGTTGTCGGGCAGTGCTGTGCGCGCCGGCAGGGAGAGTTGCTTGAGCGCACGGCGCTTGGCCGGGCCATATTCCAGCCCTTCTTCAACGACCAACGCAGCAGCGGTGGCGGCGATTTCGGATTTGAGGGAGTGCTGCATCTGAGTCGGCTGGCAGGCGGCCAGCAGCAAAGTATTAAAAAAAGAACGCCAGTCAAAAGGCAGGCCGGGTGATTGTGCCCAGGTTGGGCAGTCGACGGCGGCAAAAGTTTCAGGCCCCTGCAGTTGCTATCAAATAAATAGCTGCCTGCGCATTATCTATATGCGCAAAACGCATTTTTTGCTTAAAAGTCAGCGACTAGACAGTGCTTCTTTAAAATAAGGCGATGCACATACATATTTTGGGAATTTGCGGTACTTTCATGGGTGGCCTGGCCGCGCTGGCACGGGAGTCCGGGCACAAAGTCACAGGCTGCGACACCGGCGTGTATCCGCCCATGAGCGATCAGTTGCGCGGCCTGGGCATCGAGTTGATTGAAGGCTACGGCACTGACCAGATGGCAAT
>Ga0326733_1000285_pt1 | contig 15608 bp, 18 predicted proteins | sample 14_GP2_308_FD_207946 | JGI IMG/M metagenome (GOLD analysis project Ga0326733, IMG submission 207946) | Glacier ice microbial communities from Ngari, Tibet, China - 14_GP2_30.8 | ecosystem: Environmental > Aquatic > Freshwater > Ice > Glacier | place: China: Ngari, Tibet | collected 2018-07-17 | reverse complement strand
GTTTATGGCACGGTGCCATGAAAAGCCGAAAGGGGCAAAATGTACCTTGCACACGTACGCCGAATCGCGTCCCACGCTACATTCGTGATCGTTTCGAAGGTCAACAAGTTGACCCGGCGGGACGAACGAATCATTCGTAAGTGGCCGGACAAGATCAAGTATCTGGGCTATCTCCGTGGACAAGAGGTTAAATACGCCCCGGCCTGTGAGGATTACCACGAAGTCGTACCTGGCTACAATCGTGGCCCTGCGCTTGTCCGTGCTCGTACGGATAGCAGGGGAAAGATCGATTCACTTACCAAGAAAATATTGGCAATGGAGAACGATCTTGCATGCGCGCACATTCGGGCCAACAACCGTCTTTAACAGACGATAGCCTGAACCTGGCGCCGCGCCTTTCAGGCAATCCGGGAAAATCTCCCGAATAGGCCCCCGCAAGGGGGCCTATAACTTGCCAAGCCAATTAGCTACCGCCCTTCAGAAAATGTTCATAAATACGCTAGAGCGGCGGATGTCGCCAGCGGTATTGACATTGCATAGTGTTTATGCTAATATAACCACATAACTAATTAAAAACAAAAAAAACAATATGTCATTATTTCCTTACCTCCAGCTACAACCAATTGATCCTCAAGAGGATGGTACTATTAGCGACCTCGATAAGTACGAGGTAGATGAAAACTTCGACCTGGATAACGACCCAGACGGCGAAACACTTATACAAGAATGGACTGAAATCACTCAAGCCATGCGCGAAGAAGAGTGATATACTTAGTATAGTGAATTTACCACAAACAATTACCGACGAAGCATTTGACCAACTGGTTACCAAAGCAATGAACGAACTACCCCAAGACTATATTAAGGGGCTCGATAACGTTGCTATTGTTTACGCCGACTGGCCCGATGAGCACCAAGCCAAAAAATCTGAGCTAAAGCCGGGTAGCTTATTACTTGGATTATATGAAGGCATCCCCTTAACCCAACGGGGTTCAGGCTATACCTTTGTATTACCCGATAAAATTACACTTTTTAAAACCCCAATTTCTATGGTTTCCGATAGTGAAGAGGCGATGGCCGAACAAGTAAAGCGCACGCTTTGGCACGAAATTGCCCATTATTATGGTTTGAACCACCACCGTATAGATGAGCTTGAAGGCTTTGACCATATGCACGAGAACCACAAGCATTAACCCCTGTTGATGACGCTTATACTTATTAAATAACATAGTTTACAAAATACAAACTCTCTGATATAATACTATTTATAATTAACTCTTCTGAGAAGAAGATTAAAAGAGAGTGTGTTTTAATGCAAGAAATTAATTTGTATAAGCTATTAGCTTTTTATACAAAAAATTGGTTGTTAATACTGTCACTAACATTGGCAGGCCTTTTAATTGGGGTTATTTATAACCAGTTTATTCAGGTGCCTATGTATAAAAGTAACGCGACACTGCTGTTTATTAACCCAGGTGCGTCGACCTCTTCTCAAGACGCAACACTGTTAAACAACTACGTACAGCTGTTCGAATCGCGCCGTGTGCTTGAGCCAGTAATTAGTGAACAGAAGCTTGGGGTAACATATGACCAATTTAAACCATCGGTTGCAGCTGTAAACGAAAAGGGAACTGAAGTTATTAAGTTAAGTGTTAGTACAGATAGTTCTGAAAAAAGCCAACGCTTCCTTAAAGCCGCTGTGCAATCGTTTAAAAAACAAGCCGAAACACTGTACGGTACCGATAAACTGCAAGTTGTGGACAACGCTAGCGATGCATCTCGACCGTATAACGTAAACAAGGCTTTGCAATTGGCAATTGCTACCGGTGCAGGCTTTGTACTATCGTTGATAGTATTATTCTTCATTTTTGACGCTAAGGGTGGCGTAATGCAACTAAAAGCTGCCAAAGTAGCCAAACCTGCCAAAGTAGAAAAACCTAAAAAACGCACACCAACCAACCGCCCTTTAGTGCGTCGCTCTGTAGTGCTTAATGGTATTAAAAAATACTTTACTGAATACAAAGAAAATTTGATGATATCTGCAAATGTAGAAGAGGCGATTTTTGAAGGTTCAATTACACCACCAGCTGACACGTTAACAACACAAACTAACCCAACTAAAAAGACTAACAATAAGTAAGACCGCGTAAGGTCAGGAGCGCCCAATGTACAAACAATACGGTAAACGCACACTCGATACTGTGTTGGCTATGGGCGCACTAGCAGTTTTTGCAGTACCAATGCTGGTGGTAGCCGGCTGGGTAAGAATAGATTCAAAAGGACCGATACTTTTTAAGCAGCTACGCTCTGGGAAAGACCGCGTACCTTTTATGGTTTATAAGTTTAGGACAATGAGTACCGATGCACCCAGCGACGTACCAACGAGTAGCTTTAGGGGCTCACGTTCATACATAACACGTTCGGGAAAAATTATGCGGAAGCTTTCGTTGGATGAACTACCGCAACTGTTTAATGTTTTACAAGGCAATATGAGTGTTGTAGGGCCGCGACCAGTTGTACTGAAAGAGACTAGCCTATTAGGGCTTCGCGAACCTCTTGGTGCTAATACTGTTAAACCGGGTATAACAGGCTGGGCGCAGGTGAACGGTCGTGATGAACTTAACGATGTTATAAAATCACGCATGGACGGTGTGTATGTAGAAAACTTTGGTTTACTTATGGATTTTAAGTGTTTGCTATATACTTTCGCCGCTGTTTTGTCTTTGAAGGGGCATAAAGAAGGGCATGAGCAGGGTGATGTGTCTTTGTTAGATTCTTATTTAGCTGTTGATGAGGGTAGGGTGTGACAAAGTTCTCAGTAGTAATGCCGGTTTACGCGAAGGATCAACCGGAATGGTTTGAGCAGGCTGTAGAGAGTATCATTGGTCAGACTTTAGTTTCTGATGATATTGTTATTGTTGTCGATGGCCCACTTACTGATGAACTCGAGCGTACTTTAAATAAGTTCAACAGTGACAATGTGTCTATTGTTAGGATAGAGAAGAACCAAGGCCTTAGTAATGCCCTGAATGTTGGAATCAACAAAGCAAAATACGACCTTATTGCGCGCATGGATTCCGATGATATTGCAGTATTGGATAGATTTGAGTTGCAAGTCGCTGAATTCTCTAAAAATCCCGAGCTAGGTATTCTGGGTGGTCAGATTGCAGAGTTTACCGATAGTCCGAATGAGATTGTCTCTTATCGTAAAGTTCCAATAACGCATACTCAAATTAAAGAGTTTGCGCGTCGCCGAAGTCCGTTCAACCATCCAACGGTTATGTACAAAAAGTCTGTCATTCAGAACCTTCATGGGTACGATACGACTGCTATACGGATAGAAGATTATGATTTGTGGCTGCGCGCCATACATAGCGGCGTCGTTTGCGGTAACGTTGAGGCTGTTTTGTTGAAGTACCGTTCAACAACCGATGCTATGAAGCGTCGCAAGACTCTAAAGTCATTTAAGAGTCATATTAGAGCCCGCGCTAGATTCTACTCAAGAAATTACATCTCATTTTCTGATTTTTCTTATGGCGTAGTTACGCAGACCATCCTATTTATTCTACCAAGTAGCGTCGCTGATGCGATATTTATTAGGGCTGTCAGGGTTGAGAAGTGAAATCTCCTAAAGTCTCAGTGATAATACCTGTTTACAATGCCGAGAAAACCATCGGAGGTATTTTAGAAAAACTTATCACTCAACAGTATAAGAATATTGAGATTATAGTGGTTAATGACGGGTCAAAGGACGGTAGTCTTAAGATTCTTAAAGATTTTTCAAGGAAAGATGACCGTGTTTTATTGGTTGATCAGAATAACGCAGGCGTAAGTGCCGCGCGTAATGTCGGCACGAATAAGGCTACGGGCGAGTTCGTACTTTATATTGATTCGGATGATGATTTTAGTGAAAAACTTATAACTAAGTTGATTGCATCTTCTTCTAAGGATGTTGATTTTGTGATGTGTGGAATGAGTATTAATGGCAGGGTAGTTGTAGCTCATAGTGCTATTGTAAATGGTTGCAAGTCTATTATTTCGTATGTACTAAGTTCGCTCCTTGCTAAGAATTTATTTTACGGACCGTACTGTAAGTTGTACCGCCGCAGTATCATTGAAGACTTTGACGTAGAGTTTCCTGAGAAGGTGAAGTACGGAGAGGACACTATTTTCGTGCTAAGTTACCTTCGTTGCATCAATAACATGACTGTACTAGGTGAATCCTTATATGAGTACAATTTTCAGCCGACTGGTCTTGCCACTGCTAATAATAGGAACGCATCGTTTCGCAATGCGCGGACTAAGTCGTTGAATGAGTTTGTTGCGGCTCGATTGACACTTACCGGAAGAGTACTATACTTATTGCTTCGAGCTCGATGGAGTGTCGCTTATTTAAAAGCTAGATTAGGTAGTGCGTAAAGATGAAGAATAGGGTTGTGCGCAATGCTCGAATATTACTGAAAACAGTATTTATTTTAACGATAGCCGCGATATATGCAACTATATTTTTCTCTTACCCAGAGATGAGTAATGTGGGTGTTGTTGTTACGAACATGACAATAATAATATATGCTACGTATCGATCGTTTTTTTCCTTGCGTTATAACTTTTCGATATATCAATTCTTTTACATATTCTCATTGTTATTTATGGGGTTGGCTCCTTTGGTGCAGTATAAGCAGTCTGTGCAAACTGTTGGCGGCTATAATATTGCGGATAACACGTACATATTAACCAATATTGTTATGCTTGCGGTGTTTGTTTTGATAGATTTCATATACCAACATAAGCATAAGCGATTAGCTAAGAAATCAACTGATACAAAAGAACAAGTTGGATCGCTTGCTAGAAGGTTCAATATAAAGGACAACTTGAAACTAAGAATGCTTTTATTAGGGCTGTCTCTCGTATCACTGGTATACGCGTTCTTTATTAACCAAAATGATTTAACGGGACTATTCTATAGAGACATATTTATCGATAGGGTAGAGATTGAAGATAATATGACTATGATTTTGGCGGGCATTTTAAGGCCTTTGTCCATTTTTGCATTCATCTTCTATTACAAGATTGGAAAAAGCAAACTCTTCAAGATTACGTTGTTTATTCTTGCTCTGGTGACATGTTTTCCGCTTGCTTTGACTAGATTTTTGATAGGTGCATATTGGATACCTGTAGTTATTACCGTTTATAGCTCAATAAGTAAGAATAAAATTCTTGGATACTTGTACACTCTAGGGTTATTGATACTATTTCCTATATTTGAAGTTTTTAGGGCATTATCGATCTATCTAGAGCGGGGAACACTTGCCGGGGCATTCTTTGAAAAAGTTTCGGATGCCTTTTCGTCGATGGCATATGATTCATATCAATCTCTGGCATTTGTAATACAGAATAATTTTGTCACTCTTGGACAACAGCTGACTGGGGTGTTGGGGCTATTCATACCAAGGTCTTTATGGCCTGATAAGCCTATCGGTAGTGGGTTTACTATTTCTGAGCAATATAACTTAGATTGGGATAATATTTCAATGAACTTTTTCGGCGAGGGTTATGTAAATTTCGGCTTTATAGGTGTTGTTTTATTCGCCGTTCTACTAGCGATCGCTATGAGGTACCTCGATCATAGATATTGGACAAGAGTTGCTAAAAACGGTTTACTATTCCCAGTTGTCTACTTAATTATTCTTGGTATATTTGCGTACATTATGAGGGGAGATATGATCGGCTCCTTCACTAGTACTATTGGTGTAATTATCTCTGCTACTTTAGTTTATTTTGCCATTCGAATCGCAAAGAGGGTTCAAGGATGAAAATGGTTTCCATAGTAGTGCCGATTTTTAACGTCGAATATTACCTAGAGGAATGCATCGAATCGATATTGTCTCAAGATTATGCCGATATAGAAGTGATTCTTATCGATGACGGATCTACGGATGGATCGGGTGATATCGCAGGTAAGTATGCGAAGGTCGATTATAGGGTCAGGGTTGTTCATAAGAAGAACGAAGGTGTTTCAGTTGCACGAAATACTGGCTTAAAGATTGCCCAGGGTAAGTATGTCGTATTTATTGATGCGGACGATTACATTAGTAGCAATTTTGTTCAAAGGTTGGTTGAAGATATCATCCGAGCTAAGGTATCAATAGTTACAACTTCTAAGGCGCACGTGTTGAGTGATGCTTTCGTTGAAGATATGGAAACTGTAGATTCGCATGATGCTGTTGAAAGAATGTTCTACGGTTCACTTGAAAAATCGGACAACGGTGTTCAGTTATTTGAGAGAGAATTACTAATCAGGAACTCTCTTCTATTCGATCCGTCCAAGAAAATTGGTGAGGATTTTGATTTTCTCGTAAGAGCACTTATGAGGACGGATAGAGTTGCTGTAGATTACAGCAAAATGTATTACTATCGACCGAATCCTGCTTCTACTATGAACCAGAATGTAAATATAGGATTAATGGCGTCAGCATCTGGATTCTCAAGTTTAGGCGATAGTTTGGTCGGTGTATGGCCAAGCTTGAAGCCGGCTATTGACGTTAAAAACTTTGGTGACTCAGTGTCCTTGCTAATGCGTAGTTATTATGTGCGAAGCGAGTGGACGGATGATTACGAAAAATTAGGGTATAATACGAGAAGTTTAAAGTGGGCAGTGCTAGTAAATAGAAAAGCTAGAAAAAAAGTTCGAGTCGCTGCGCTTGCGTACTGCGTTCTAGGTAACAGATTGGCCACTATGGTGTTAAGGAGAATCAAGAAATGAAAAAAATTGGTATTGTAACGTTTCACCGTTCGCATAACTGTGGATCAATCTTGCAGTCTTATGCGATGCAGGAGGCTATAAAGAGCTATGGATATTCTCCTGAGTTCATAGATTTTGCTACTAAGGGTCAAAAAGAGCTCTATTCAGTGTTCAGGCCTCTAAGATTCACCTCGACAAGGATTTTTGCTAAGAGTGTTTATAAAAACGGACTTGGTGCTATTCTTCATGGTCGCGCGAAGCAAAACTGGACAAGCTACGATAGGTATTTGCTTGAGCACCTGAATGTTTCCGAGAAGTCATATACAGAGAACTCAGAGTTGGTTGAAGCGAATATGAGTTATGATAAATATTTAACTGGATCTGACCAGGTCTGGAACGTGTATATCGACGATTATGATGAAGCGTACTTCTTAAACTTTGTTCATGCGCACCCGAAGATTGCCTATGCGGTATCGCAGGGCGCTAAGGATATTGCTATGTATTCGAAAGACCCAACAAAAATAGCGGGTTATATCAAAGCAATAGATACTGTTTCGACTCGCGAAGAGAATGGTCAGAGGTGGCTTGAGAAATTGACGGGTGAAAAGTATCCGGTCGTTTTGGATCCAACGCTACTCCATTCACAAGGTGTATACGCAAGTATCGAAGAAAACCATGGCGTGTTGGGTATTAATAAGAATGAATTTATCTTCGTCTACGCTACACCTTTGTCTAGCGAGTACTTGAAGCTCATAAGAAGTTATGCGAAAAAGAATGGACTTAAAATTGTTGTTTGGCATAATGATATTTGGCTAAGGCGCCTAGGCTGGTTTACTGGTGTTAAGTGCCCTCGGCATCAGAATCCTGGAAAGTATCTAGACCTTATAAAAAATGCAAAGTTTGTGTGTACTTCCTCGTTTCATGGTGTGGCATTTTCTACCATCTACCGTAAGAACTTCGTTGTATTAGAAAACGACGGCATGCGCGCTGGTGATGATGACAGGATGACTGGATTCTTGAAGAGGCTCGGTCTTTCTGGTCGTATTGTTAATGAAACTGCGTTCGATATGAAAATGAGTGAAGTGATCGATTATGCTAATTTTGAAGTCGAACTCAAAAAGAACCAAAAAATTTCGCACGACTTTTTAGATAAAGCATTGAAAGACTGAATCTGAAATGAGTAAGACGTCATACCTTGCTAAAAACACCCTACTGATTGCAATCAGTAGGGTGTCTACGCAGATGGTGATGTTTTTCATGTTGCCGCTATACACGACAACACTTACACCAGGTGAGTACGGTACCGTAGATTTGATAATTACCTACGGGGCTTTGTTTGCGCCGCTCATTATGCTAAACGTTCAGCAAGGTATTTTTCGTCATCTAATTGATGCTAGGACCGATAGCCAGATGCAACGAAAAGTTATTACGAATGCACTTGAGATAGTTATCGGGACTTCATTACTAGCTGCTCTTGTGTTTCTTGCTGTGAGTTATTTTGTAGATATTCCGTTGATAGCGAGTATCGTGTTCTACTTCTTTTCGTTTATAGTGGGGGATTTGGTTGTTCAGATTGCTCGTGGGCTTGGCAAGACCAAGGAATTTGCAATCACGGGTATTACACAGGGACTTTTAACAGCAGTGTTAAGCCTCGTATTCATGCTTCCGTTAGAAATGGGGATGAATGGAATGTTGCTAGGAATGGCGATCGGTATGTTGCTGCCAGCTATAATTTTGGCGGCATACATTGGCGTTTATCGTTCAATTAAGGTCTCTGCTCGTGATAGCACTATAAAGAAAGAGCTGCTCGCATTTTCATTACCACTTATGCCTAATACCATTTCATGGTGGGTGTTTAATGCGTCAGATCGTACAATCATTTCATTGGTGCTTGGCGTGGCTGCTAATGGTATTTACGCAGTAACGAATAAGTTCGCTAATATTGCCAATAGTTTTAGCTCAATCTTCTATATGTCTTGGAGTGAGTCTGCGGTACTTGCTATCAACGACGCAGATCGTGATAAGTTCTTCTCGAGTGTCGCCAATATGATGCTCAAGACATTTAGCACACTGGGAATTTTAATAATGTGCGCAACGCCAGTGATTTTTCCATTGATGGTAAACGAAAGTTTCAGTGAAGCCTTGTTGTATCTACCTGTGTTGATATTAGGTACGGTATTTAATACGGTAGTGAGTTTTTATTCGGCGATTTATGTAGCGAAAAAGCTTACTAAACAAGTAGCCAACACATCCATAATAGCTGCCCTAATAAACTTAGTGGTTATTTTTGCACTTATTTGGTTTATTGGTATCTGGGCTGCGGCAATTTCTACTGCGGTAGCGTATGGAGCGATGGCAGTATATAGGCATTATGATATGAAGAAGTATATGGAAATTACTTATGAGCACGGCTTATTATTGAAGTTGGGGCTGCTTTTTACTGTGGTAACATTACTTTATTATATGAATAATGCGGGTGCTACTATTTTAAGTTTAGTAATTGCCGTCGGAGCGGGCTATTGGCTAAATCGTAAAGAGATGGGTAAGATAAAACAGGTGGTCCTGGGAAGAATAACGAAGTAGCTAGTTGTTAAATACTTTCTTTTATTATTAGTGATGGTTGCGCTGAATTCTTGATTATCTCTAAGATTTGGTAATCCCTGTCGCCACGATTCACTTCGTATTCGTTGATATCTAGATTTTCAAGGAGAGGGTGTGAATATAGGGGGAGTATTACGTGTTCGGGGTTTGAGTCATCGATCTGACTATCAATCACAGAGAAACCTGTAATTTTTCCGTTCTTCAAAATTACGTATTGCTGAGTTGGTTTCATATCTACCATAGGTTGCACCTTCTGTTTGTGCCGGGAGATATAGCTTACGACTTTATGTATATTCCATTATACTAAATACTAATGTCTCGCAAAGAACTTATTCTAAATTACACCCTCCTAATCATCTGGCTAGGTATTATCTTCTTCCTCTCCAGCGAGCCTAGCAGTGCCTCCTCTGTTCGTAGTGGCGTAATCGTCGATACCCTCAAAACGCTCAACCCATCTGCTGCCGATACGGAAAATATAACCTTCTTAGTCCGCAAAACCGCCCATATAACCGCCTACTTCATCCTGGGTGTACTAATGTTCCGCGTAGTTCGTATGTTCAAGCTACCATCACGAAAGGCTGTGTTGTTAAGTGTGGTGTTGGTAGCCTTGTACGCAATAACCGACGAGCTTCACCAACTGTTAGTAAACGGGCGCAGCGGGGAAGTGCGCGATGTACTTATCGATACGGTCGCCGGTGCTTTAGGGGCGGTGGTGGCATATTTGATTATTCGAAAATTTGGCTTGCAAAAGTACCGTCTATCTCGCTTTAAGAAAGTGTAATGTAAAACTCAATTAACAGGGGTCAAACTGTTTTGAATAGTCAACACTTTCTGCTACAATAAGTAGAATGAATATGCTTTCAACGGAAATGAAAAAGCGATCTGCGGCCGCAGCTTTCGGCTCTTTGCGGGCTGAAGGCTTAAAACCTAGTGCAAATGTCCAAAGGCAGGCACAAAAGTATGTAAAGGGGAAAATCACTAAACAAGAACTGCGTTCGTCGGTTCTTCGTGAAGTGAAATCAAAGCTCAAGGCTGCTTAATGCCATACGATATCGCTCTCGATCCGTATATAGATCCTAGCATTGGTATCCTTCGTAATAAACTAGGCGCAAAAACACAAGCTAGGCTTGATCGCGCCGAGGCAGAAATTACCTATATTATCATCCTAACACTTACAAAAGGGTCTTCTCCTAGTAGCCTTACCTTTGATGTAGATCTCCTAAAAGACATCCATAAAGAAATTTTTGGTGACATTTATGCTTGGGCAGGGGAGTTTCGAACTCAGGACATAAGCAAGGGTACTTCCTTTTTCGCACATTCCGAGCATATCGATTCATTCACGACGGGTACGCTTAGCGGTGTGGCTTTCGACCCGCTGCTAGCATCAAGCGATATCGCGGTTTTTGTCGAAAGAATAACGCATTATTATGCAGAGCTTAATGCCGCTCATCCCTTCCGAGAAGGTAACGGTAGGACAATTCGTACCTTTCTTCGTCTTTTGGCATTGAGCCATGGGTATGATATCGAGTGGTCTGGACTTGACCAATTACAAAACATTCGCGCTTCACAAGATTCACTAGCCTCAAATAACGATACTATGCTCGAAATGATGACCAAGCTTGTTGTGAAGTTATAACTCAGACCTAGCCAAAACTCCAAAAATAAGGTATAATATACCTAAATAGTGATGGAAAAATTTAAACTAAATTTACGTAACAAAGTAGTGTTGCGACGGGCCAGTAGTACCCTGGCAATTGTCGTGGCTATTAGTTATGTCTTAGCGGTGTATGCTGCCTTTACAACTAACCTTGTTCCCGGTAAGTATCTTGGGGCGCTCTATCTAGTAAGTTTCCTTGCAACCGCTGCACTGGTGTATGGCCTTGTCTCTAAACGAGTATCGAAGCGTGTATCTAAACGAAGTGGGTACAAACTTCGCGTACTATTGCTTGTAGTAGCGCTTGTGGGCACAGTGCTTAACCTGTATGTGTATTCGGTTGGTATGGCCACCAGCTCTTTTCTAAACTCTACTCAACAGGCCGGTCAGTCGTACGAAGAATACGCCATTGTCGCGTTAAAAGATAATAACATTTCGTTAAATATTCCAAACCAGCCAACGGGTATTCTTAAAAGTGAACCGGATATCGCGTTAGTGCAGGCAGGGGCAACTAAGCACACCAAGGCCAGTTTCCAACAATTCGATGACCCTACTAGCATGGTTTTGTCGCTTCAAAATAACAACGTCAACATGGTTATTTTGAAGACATCGTACGTTCGTACTCTGCAAGAACTGAACAACAACCAGCTGTACCTAAGCTTGCAAATTTTAGCAACTTTTAAGGTCGCCACAACCACTACCGAGGGCACTGTAACGGGCGATGTTTCGAGGCCATTTGCAATCTATATTAGCGGTATCGATACGTATGGCGATGTATCTAAAACATCACGGAGTGATGTGAATATTTTGGCGGTTGTTAACCCTAAAACGCACCGTATTTTACTGGTAAATACGCCGCGCGATTATTATGTGCAGCTGCACGGTACAACGGGGGTAAAAGATAAGCTTACCCATGCCGGTTTGTATGGCATCGACCAATCGGTTGCAACCCTTGAAGATTTGTATGGCATCGACATAAAATACAACATTCGTATTAACTTTTCGTCGCTTGTAAAGCTTGTTGATACCCTCGGTGGGGTGGATGTAGATTCTGAACACAATTTTAGTGCAGACGGCTATACCTTCACCCAGGGCGTTAACACTTTGGACGGCAAAAGCGCGCTTGCATTTAGCCGAAATAGGTACGCCTTTGAGGGTGGCGATAGAACTCGCGGCGAAAACCAAATGCAGGTCATTAAAGCGATTATTTCTAAAATCAGTAGCCCAGCAACAATTCTTAAATATCAACAAATTCTAGGCGATTTGCAAGGCACCTTCCAAACCAACATGAGCACCGAAAGCCTGACTGAACTTATTCGAAACCAAATTGACTCGCTTGCCAAATGGAACGTTTCTTCAAGCAGCGTCGATGGCACCGGAACTTCCGATTACACGTATAGTATGGGCCGCCAAAAATTGTACGTAATGATACCCGACCAAACCAGCCTTAACTCTGCAAAGAATTCCATACAAAGTACGCTCGGGCAGTAGTAAATACCTTTCTAATGCTGTTATACTGTGGCTAATAACTTATTTGGGTGGGACTGAATAGGGGGAAAATGCGAAAAGTGTACAGGCGGGCAGCAATCTCACATGCTAAACAAGTAGCCTCTGTTTTGCTTTTTTCACTTTTTGTTGTGTGTATCTTTCCTGTCGCAGCCAGCGCTCAACAGGCATCGCCAGCCGTTACGGTTACTGAAGTTACGGCCGATGACACCCCAGCAACAGGCGGTGAAGAAGATGCGCTTTTGACCGTTCAAGACCCTGGCGAGCCAACTGCCACATCTCCTCCCGACGATCACGATATTGTATGGGAGTGGGCACCACCAAAGGATGGCCTAACCCCTGATGCGCCAGTAACTGACCCTGCTGAACCTGTTGAGCCTACCGACCAACCAGTCGAGCCACCAACCGAGCGCCCAACAGACATCATTAAATACGGATATCGGCTTACGAATGAAGGCATTCTAGTAATTACCGAAGAAGTAGAGTCTAATATAAACACCGTAACTATTAAGGTAATCAATGATGGTAATTATAAATTTGAGCTTTGGAGCATAAACAGAGAAGCGAAGCTAAGCGCTGGTGTGTCTGGAAACATAACAATCACTAGCCCGGTTCCTATTGTCCCAATCTTTGCCCCACTTGAAATCCCTGAACCAATTGGCGCTGCGCCAATTGTAGCTGTAGCAAGTATTAACAATACGTCTACTCGTAGTTCAACGTATTACATCCCAAATGCCACTCCGGTAACCTCTACGGATACATCAGTCTCAAACGTTAACGTGCTATCGAGCACCGATACTAACAGTAGTGGTTCACAAGCGGATACGGTAGCAGCCGTGAAGCCTTCAGCCCAAGGTTGGGTAATAATTGGTTTGCCGTGGTACATTTGGCTACTTGTTGTCGCAATTATTTTCACGGCTTGGCGCTGGTTCGCGATGGTTGCTAAAAACAAATCATGATTTTTACTATCGTACAACGAAGTGTTAAAATTATAGGATACTATTTCGGGGGTACTGTAAAAATGAAAATTCTAGCGATACAAGTGCTTATTAAAAAGACATCATTATTTATGGTTGCTTCTATGATTGCAATTAGTTCTTTAGCCACTGCGCTGCCATTTATCTTTGCTCCAGCGGCAGGGGCGGTGAGCGGGAGTGAATTAGTGTACGATGCTTTACCGAACATTGACCCTCAAACCAGCTACGCCGGGCATAATTATCAAACCAGCGAGACTTCGCAGTTGGCAGATTCAATCAAACTTGGTGGCTCGAACCGTGTACTTGAAACGGTGAGCGTGACGCTTCATAGCGCAGCAGAATTTTTAGACTACAGCAGCTATACTGAAAACATTAATAGCTGGTCGCAAGAAGTGACTGTGCATGTGTACAGCAATCACCTTGGCGAAAATGGCATACCCGACACTTGGCTTGCTACTAGGGTCCAATCTTTCGATATTCCCTGGAGCCCAGAAGGAAGTGTGAATGGTGTTACGGCTAATGTCGTCTTCGACTTCACTACGCAAGCAAGCCTGGTGCTTCCTGACGATGTTATCGTCGTCGTTGCCTTTAACACTCAAAATTATGGTGCAGTACCAGCAATCAATCCTGGTCCATACGACTTACTTAGTGTTGCAGTGCCACAGAACCAACTACCAACTGTGGGCACTGATGCAGATGTTGATAGTGTCTTTTTGGACAGTACCTTTGAAGGCCGTATAGCTGGCCTGACTGCTAAATCAGAACAGACGCCTAAGGGTACGCTGGCGTTACGGGTTACCGCAACTGAATTCGCGCCGGTTACAACCGGACCAGTAGGTCCAGGCACCACCACTCCTGGGAGTGATGCTGACGCTGATGGGGAACTACCAGCCGCTAAAGACGATACGGTAGTTATCGCCGTCGTCAACCCAGTTGTCCCGTCGATAATTAACCCATCAACCTTTGCTGGTATTATTGTAGGTAACTCTCAACCAACTGATGAATTGGATGGCGAAGCCGTTATGGGCAACTCAACGAATACCGTCACAACAACAGCTGCTGCTACCGTCGATTCTGAGGCCAACCAAGGCACGTTCCTTGGTGTGGGTTGGTACTGGTGGTTACTAGCTATTGCCACATTAGTGACGCTGGCCTGGTGGGCAACTTCAGCAGCTCGCAACCGCATCACCCAGTAGTGCAGGTTGTAGCTTTTTGCTATACTGTAGGCACAACGTGAAAACAAAACAAAAACAGCTTAAAAAACCTCAAACAGTGCACGCCAAAGTAGTGCACCACGCAAAGCGTATACTTGTGCCACACAAGGGGAATGGGTTTCGGCCGCACCTTATTCGGGCGCATGGCCTAGTAGCGGTGCTTATTATTGCCATCCTGGCGCAGGCTGTTTATAGCTTTGCAACAGTTGGTAATTTCCAAGTTTTAGGCCGCACCTCGAACATTCAAACCTATGATTTATTGGCCGATACTAACAAAGAGCGCGCGGCTGAAAGCCTTGGCCAGTTACAGCTAAGCGATAGGCTTAGCCGAGCTGCTTTTTTGAAAGCTCAAGATATGCTTGAAAACAATTATTGGGCGCACACTTCACCAAGCGGCGTACAGCCGTGGAAGTGGTTTGGCGATACTGGGTATAACTACAGCGTAGCGGGTGAGAACTTGGCCAAAAATTATCCCACTGCCGACACAACGGTGCAGGCCTGGATGAATTCTCCAAGCCACCGCGAAAATATTATGAATGGTAAATACATCGATGTTGGCTTCGCGGTTGTCGATGGAACGCTTGAAGGCCAGGCAACAACGCTGGTTGTGGCATTTTACGGCGCACCGGTAACTCTTGCGGCTGTTCAGGGCACAGCTGGCGCTCCAGCATTATTCTCAACCCCTGCTTTACAAGGCGCAAACCCGGCCGAATACTTTGGTACTGCGTTGCAATCTCTCAGCCCGGTAACTATTGCCATCCTCGGCCTCCTTGCGGTTGTCGCCATCGTTGGCGTTGCTGCACACCATTACCGCAATCAACTCCCTAAAACCTGGAAAAAAAGCTGGCGTCTACACCACGGCATGTATACATTCGTCGGCACACTTGTGTTAGGTGCTTTAATTATCTTGGCAA
>Ga0326733_1000284_pt1 | contig 15647 bp, 10 predicted proteins | sample 14_GP2_308_FD_207946 | JGI IMG/M metagenome (GOLD analysis project Ga0326733, IMG submission 207946) | Glacier ice microbial communities from Ngari, Tibet, China - 14_GP2_30.8 | ecosystem: Environmental > Aquatic > Freshwater > Ice > Glacier | place: China: Ngari, Tibet | collected 2018-07-17 | reverse complement strand
TTGAGGGTGGAACGGGGCACCGCGCACATGGCTCATCCGCTGGGCTTCGATGTAGTCGGCCAGTTCACCGGCGATGTAGCTCGGCCCATTGTCGCTGAGCAGTCTGGGTTTGTGACGCACATGGGCCCGGTCGCAACCTGATCTTGGCGCTTCAGGATTTGGGTCTCATCTTCGTTCCTTCGTCACTACGACGAGACCCAAATCCTCCTTTAATCACAACCTCAAATCTGGGCCATAGGTGCTGACGGGGAACACTCTTGGCCATCAAAACTGTAATTCTTGTCGTCGATCACCATGCTGATCTTGATGTCAGGCGCGTCTGAGAGGACAGGTTTGTTGGGATCTCCTTTTTCAAACCGCGTGCCAACCACACTGCTCAGCACCATCACGTTGTTCTGAACGTTCTCAATCAAAGCGAATTTCAACGGCTCCTCTGGCACAGGGTCAGAGTCCTCATTCCCCAAGCGAGTGATCGCCCGCCATGCGATGTTGGCCAACACATTCAGGGCTTCCTCTTGTGTGCATGGCAGCTTGTCGATGACCGAATGAATCCTGCGCCCATGGTGAAGCGTGTTCCTGATCTTTGTGAGGGTGGTATAGAGCTCGTCGTGGTCTGCGTCTGGCGGCGAGACGCTACAGATCAGATCCTTGATAGCTTCTGTTTCAAAGCGCCTTCGAGTTGGGGCCTCGCCACACGCTGAGCAATAGAGGTCTGTCCCACATTTCGGGCATTTGTGGGCAATTTTGCCGGTTTCTTTTAGCGAACCTGCCGCAACCTCAACAGCAAACCAGAGATACATAAACTGCTCTTCTGGTCCCTCTGCTCCTCTTCCTAATCGATACCAGCGCATCACTGTTTGGCTGACGTCATCGTCGTGCATTGCCATCATGCGTTCAGCGGTGTCAGCAAAGTCCTTGCCAAACGCCGGAATGCTCACTTTGGCGCGGGATGTCGCATAGTAGCGGGCTTCACGGTCGATCAAGCCCGGCGTCCAATCAAGTGCGCGGATGACCGTCATATCGTCGAAGCGTGCCCCAGTGGTTCTTGCCAGCGCATTGATGACGATAGCCATGTTGTCCATTGCCTGTTCGCGAGCATTGTCCAAGCTGTCCACTTCGAAGATCATTTCGACACGTAGGGCATCTCTAGCGAATGGTCCGGCTCTAGGATTGTTCTGGATTACTACCTCAAACCGTCCAGACGGGTGATTGAGGGTGAACTGCTCAGCGGGATCGCTGAGACAAATGGAACTATCGACGAGCAATTCCGCTATCGCGCGCATTTCCTACCCCACAACTATTCTTTGTGCTTTCTGAGACTGCGAATTTGACACCTTTGCCGCTTTCAGACGAGGCCGCTTAGATGCGCACTGTCTAATGTCCGCAAAGGGTCGAAAGCGGACATACCCATTACGTGTGGGGAACGCGACAGCGCTCAGCGCCGCTCCACCGAATTTGTTCGTCTCGTCAATGTGACGTCCTACATAAATTGGGTCCTCGCCACCCGGATCGCGCCAATTAGCCAAGCCTCTGAAAGGATTGCCCTTCCACAGGGTTTGCTTGACGCAGCTTGTATCTACGTTGACTCCGAATCGCGTGTTTTGCTTGAGCAAGAGTCAAGTATGCCCCAGAGCGATGTGGCCAGAACCAACGCCTTGGTTAGCTCGTTGCCTCGCTCATCTTCAATTAGGCCCTACAGAGCGGCCTGATATTTATGTGGGATAACTGCGATTAAAATGCACTTGCGACTCAGCGGCTTGCTTGACTCAGTCAAGTAAGAGCAAGGACAGCCTCTTGATCACCGCGTCACTCCGGTTCGAGGACTATCCTACAGGTTAAATCGCGCTTCTGGGCGGTCAGCTTTCGCCTAACCCCACGACGGATGTGCTCATCAGCGAGATCGCCGAATTCGTCTTGCGCCAGATCGGCCCCTTCATGTCGCATCTGTGTTGCAGGGAACTGCCGGAAGCAATTACAAACTCGCGGAAAACTGCGGAAGCCCACGGGAATCCGGCGCAACACGGAAATAGCCGTTTCTGGGTCTCCATAAAGCCCATAAAGTGCTGAGATTACGTGTAAAGTGGCTGGATGCCCGACGAGGATTCGAACCTCGATTAACGGAGTCAGAGTCCGGAGTCTTACCATTAGACGATCGGGCAGCGCCGGGCGGGCGAATAGGAAAGCGGCGGCTTGCTGTCAACGCCCACCGCACTGCGCCTTAGGTTGCGCTTGGCCTGCGCTTGGGCCTACACTGCGGCCAAGTCAGTCGCACGGGCATGTCCGCGCGATGCAGGATAGAATGGGCATACCCTACATGGCGCATCAAGCCGCCGCTTCGCCGACAGAGGTCGCACTCGACCCCGGCGTGGTGAGTCCTCGAACGGCCCTGGACAACGTTGCCGAACGCCGCGGACCTCGCCGCACGTACGGTGCGCTCGATCTGGGCACCAACAATTGCCGTTTGCTGATCGCCCGGCCAAGTAGCGGCGGCTTTACCGTCGTCGATGCATTTTCGCGCATTGTCCGGCTTGGCGAGGGGCTGGGCGCGAGCGGTGTGCTAAGCGATGCCTCAATGGATCGCGCCATCGCCGCACTCGGCATTTGCGCGGATAAATTGCGCCGCCGCAACGTCACGCTTGCCCGGTCGGTAGCGACCGAAGCGTGTCGCCGCGCGCGCAATGGCGACGACTTCGCCCAACGCGTGCGCCGCGAGACCGGGGTCGTGCTCGAAATCATCCCGCCCAAGGAAGAGGCACGTCTCGCCGTCCTTGGCTGCCACAAACTGCTTGAGCCGGGCGGCGGTCCGGCGCTCATCTTCGATATCGGCGGCGGGTCGACCGAGCTCGTGCTGGTCGACCACGGTGCCGACGATCTGCCGCGGATCATCGCCTGGTGGTCGGCGCCGTGGGGAGTGGTCTCTTTGACCGAGACCGAGGGCCGCGAAGCGCTTGAAGGCCCCGACCGCATCGCCGCGTACAAACGCATGCGCGAGCGTGTCCGGCGCAGCTTCCACCGCTTCGTCGACATGCTCCCCAAGGATGCCCAGGACATGCGCCTCCTGGGCACCAGCGGCACCGTCACCACGCTCGCCAGCGTCCACCTTTCGCTCCCGAGTTATGATCGTCGCGCGGTCGATGGCCTGCATGTCCCGGTCGACGACATGCGCCGTATTTCGACGATGATCGCGGAATTGGACCTTGCCGGACGCTCGGCCTTGCCTTGCATCGGGGCGGAGCGCGCGGACATGGTCGTGGCCGGCTGCGCCATCCTGGAAGCAATCCTCGACATCTGGCCCGCCCAGCGCCTCGGGATCGCCGACCGCGGCATCAGGGAGGGCATCTTGCGCTCGTTGATGGCACGCGACGGATACGAATTGTGAGCCCGGCCGATGAGTAGGGGCGGGGGCGGGGCGCGAACCCGCGTCAAGACATCGCGCGGACGCACCGCAAGCTCGAACCGCTGGCTCGCGCGCCAACTAAACGATCCCTACGTCCGCAAGGCCAAGGCCGAAGGTTACCGCAGCCGCGCCGCTTATAAATTGCTCGAATTGGACGAGCGCTTCACCTTGCTCAAAGGCGCCAAGGCGGTGGTCGACCTCGGCATCGCGCCCGGCGGCTGGAGCCAGGTCGTGCGCCGCCGCGTGCCCGGCGCGCGCGTCGCTGGGATCGACCTGCTCGAGACCGAACCCATCGACGGGGTGGAAATCCTGCAAATGGACTTCATGGACGACGCGGCGCCCGCGGCCTTGCGCCTGGCGCTCGGCGGCGAGCCCGACCTGATCCTGTCGGACATGGCGGCAAACACCGTCGGCCATCCGCAGACCGACCATTTGCGCACCATGGGGCTGGTCGAGGCGGCGTTGATGTTCGCCACCGAAGTGCTCCGTCCCGGCGGCGCATTCGTCGCCAAGGTGCTGGCCGGCGGCGCCGACCACGGCCTGGTCGCCGAACTCAAGCGCCACTTCACCACCGTCAAGCACGCCAAGCCCCCCGCCAGCCGCAAGGGTTCGTCCGAATGGTATGTCATCGCCCAAGGCTTTAAGGGTCGCCCCCAAGAGCCAACCAAGGGCGCCGATGACGACTAATTATGCGGGCAGGGCGCCCCTTCCTCGCGTTCGACCTGGATCGTCGAATGACCAATCTCGAATCGCTCGCGAAGCAGCTCGCTGACCTCTCGCAGGAAGACATCCCCCGGGCACCCCGCCGGCATCACCAGGTGACACGTCAGCGCAACATCGGTCGTGCTCAACGACCAGATGTGGAGGTCGTGCACCTGAGTGACCCCGGTCAACCCTTCAAGCACGGTCCTGACCTCAGCCGGCGGAATATGTTCGGGCACCCGGTCGAGCGCCATGTTGACCGACCGGCGCAGCAACCCCCACGTGCCCGCCAAAATGACCGCGACGATCACCAGGCTGGTCACCGGATCGATCCACTGCCATCCCGTCTGGAGGACGAGCAGTCCCGATATCACCACGCCGGCCGACACCGCGGCGTCGGCGGCCATGTGGAGGTAAGCGCCGCGGATGTTGAGGTCGCGCTTGCCGCCCCGCGCGAACATCAACGCGGTGACCCCGTTGATGATGATGCCGATCGCCGCGACCGCCATCACGGTTTGCCCGGCAACGGGTTGGGGGTCGTCGATCCGCTGCACCGCCTCGAACGCAATGGCGCCCACCGCCACGAGCAGGAACATGGCGTTGAACAAGGCCGACAGGATCGACGAGCGCCGAAGCCCGTAAGTGAAATTGGCACTCGGCTTGCGTTTCGACAAGGCCGCGGCGCCCCATGCCAGCACCAACCCCAGCACGTCCGACAAATTATGTCCGGCGTCGGCCAGCAACGCGACCGAGTTCGACACCAGTCCGTAAAATGTCTCGACCGCGACGAACCCGAGGTTGAGCAATATCCCGATCAGGAACGCGCGGCCGAAATCGGTCGGCGCATGGTCATGGCCCTGATGCGTCGCCTTGGCATGACCGTGATGATGAGTGTGATCGTGAGCAGCCATTGAACCGGTAAATGCCCCGCCAAAGAGAAGAGCAACCAGCGCTAGAGAGGTGGCGCAACCAGCACCAGCGCCAAAACCACCCTCGCGGGCGCGGTCAGGCGATCCACGGCTCGAGCTTGAGGTGACGCGCGGCGAGTTTGGCCTGGCCGATGCGGACCAATTGGACGATCGTCGAAACCGCGCTCCAGGCGGCGCATGCGACAAAGGCTGCGGCTGGAGCGCCGATCACCAATCCGATGCTCATGATGAGCAGGATGATATTACGCCGCGCCACCACCAGCCGGAACGCCGAGTCGAACTTCGCGTAAAGAAAGCCATTGAACCCGAACATCACATGAAACGAAATTTCTATCGCCCGACCGACGACGTAAGCGCCCAATATCAACCAGCACGCCGCCCAGATGATCTGCGCTGACGACGGGTCGATCACCGACAGGCCGTGCGCCAGACACAGCCACCACAAGGGCGGATGAACGATATCGGTCCCATGATCGAGCAAATTGCCGATCCGCGACGACGTCACCGTAACCCGCGCGAGCTTCCCGTCGACCGTATCCAGGAATGTCATCGTCCACGCCGCGACCAAAGCGGCGGCGATATCGCCGACATAGAATAACCAGCCGGCAAGCACGGTCAGGACCATCCCGGCGACGGTGATGCCATTGGGCGGGATATGCAGCCTTGCCGCCAGTCGGGTCGCCACAAGTGCCGGCGCGGGCCAGGCATATTTGGTCACGATGTCGGTCACGCCCTTATAAGCGTTGTCGAACAACAGCCGCTCGGCTTTGGGCGCAGGCACATCGCCAAGGCTGAAGGCAAGCATCCTGGAACGGCGCCGAAGCTTGCGGACATAATGGTCGCCAAGCGCAGAAACCCGCACGCTTTCAAGGCCCGGGGTGTCGCCGGCGAGCATATCGCGAGCTTCTCCAACCCCCGTTTGATCGACCGCCACCGCCAGCGCTCGGCCATTGGCGTCGGCAAGAGCGGTCCCCTGATTGGCCAGCAACCAGTTGATCGCATCGGCATCGAAAAGCGCGTCCGCCCGAACGACGACTGCAAGAGGATTATCACCAAGCTGGCGCTTGATCCGTTCGACGGGAAGCAGTCCGAACACCCGCCCGGTGCATGTCCCAACTTGTTCGATCAAGACCTTATCACGATCGCGCGTCGGCGATCGCATCCTTGAGCACGTCGTAACCGACCGCCGAATTCATCACCCGGTCCCCAACCACGAACAACGGCGTTCCGGTCGCGCCAAGCTGTCCTGCGACCTCGAAATTGCGTTTCAGCGCGGCTTCCTGCTCGGCATCGTCCTGCGGCTCGGGCGCGACCCCCGCCGCGGCTGCGGCCTGAGCCAGCGTCGCCGGGGTTGGATTGCCCGCGGCGTTCAACCGGTCATGGAAAACGGCGAACCTTCCCGCCTTGGACGCCGCCAGCGCTACGCGCGACGCCGCCAGGCTCGACGGGCCAAGCACCGGCAGTTCGTGAAACACGACCCGCAAGTCCATGTTCTCGGCCAAAAGCCGGTCGATGTCGGGATTGGATTTGCGGCAATATCCGCAGGCATAGTCGTAATAATAAGCCAGCGTGATCGCGGGCTTTGCCGCACCCTTCCAACTTGAATGATAAGGAGTTTCGATGGCGCTGCGTTGCGCGGCGAGGGTCGGCGCATATTGGCGGTCGCGCAAGGCATCGGACGCCTCGACCAATATGTCCGGATGACCGACGATGGCATCGCGGACGATGCGTTCGCCAAACAAGGCCGGCCCGGCAAGGGTCAACATCGCCGCGGTCAGTCCCGCCCCGAATATTCCCCCGACTATCCCTCCGCCAATCGCCGCGCCCCAGCGCGATGGCTTATCTTCCGTCATCGCGCCTGTTCTTCTTACTCTTCTTGAGCTGCGTCTCGGACACCATGGCGATATCCTGCGCACGAAGATAGTCGGGGGTCCCGGTCTTGAGCCCCATCATCGCAGAGCGGGCCGCGGCGAGCGCCAGTTTCGTCTCGCCTTCCAGATTCTGTCGCTCGGCCGTCGCCAGGCTGGCACGCGCGCGATCGCCCTCGCGATCATAGACGATCCCAAGCTGATACCAGGCGAAAGGATTGTCATTATCGCGATTGACCGCATTCTTAAGGACCTGCTTGGCCTCGGCGAACTTGCTTTGGTCTTCGGTCGCAATCAGGGCATGGCCAAGCATGACCGCGATCATTGGCTGGTCGGGCGCGCCGCTGACCGCTCGCCGTAAGGGCGCGATTGCCGCAACGGGATGACCGCCTTCAAGCAAGACCTGACCCTGAAGCTCGAGGAAGAAGGGGTCGTTGGGGCTGACCTTGAGCAGGGCATCGGTCTCGGCGGCGGCCTTTTCGGGGTAAGCACCGCGATGGTAAGCATAAGCCCGCGCATAATGCCCAGGCACGCTCTGGTCGCTCTCAGGGTAAAGAGTGGTGGCGCGGCGCGGGTCGACGAAGCCGATCAGCTTGGCCTTGACCCGCTGGAATCGCGCCTCAAGTGCCGGGTCGGTCTTGCGCTGCCACGCCGGATCGGCACGATACACCTGCTCCAGGCTGGCAATGCGCTCGCTCGACAGCGGATGGGTGCGGCCGTAACTATCCTTTTGCGGGATGGCGAGGCGGAATTCCTGATTGCCAAGCTTCTTGAAAAAATCGAGGCTGCCCTGACCGTTGACGCCGGCCGTCGACAGATAAGACGCGCCGGCAAGATCGGCGCTTGATTCCTGCGCCCGCGTAAAGCTCAACAAATTGCCCATCGCCGCCTGCTGGCCCGCCAGCAATACACCCATGGCCGCATCGCCCGCGCCGGCCGCCGCTGCCGCTGCCGCCAGGACCAGCGACAGGATGGTGATTTTGGTCGCCGCCCCCTGGCCCTCATACGAACGGATCGCATGCCCACCCGCGACATGACCCAGTTCGTGAGCGATCACGGCCTGCAGCTGATTGGCATTGTCGGCCGCGACGATCAGTCCGGTGTGAAGATAAACCACCTGCCCGGCCGACACGAAGGCATTGATCTCAGGATCGTTGACCAGCACGACCTTGACGCTGGCGGGATCGAGTTTTGCCGCCTGGATCAAGGGCTTGGACAAATCGCGAAACAACATTTCGGTTTCGCTGTCGCGAAGCAAGGATTGCGCGGCAACGGGCTGCGCCAGCGCAAGGCCCAACGTCAGCGCGAGCACGGTTAAGCGGGCCGTCCGCCGGGCACTTATGGTCATGGCGGATGATGTCCCACCTTTTGGCTGAACGCCAGATGAAAGGCGGCCCGAAACAATTGTCTCGGACCGCCGTTTCATGTTCTGATTGCAGTGGTTCAGCCGCCGCGCCCTTCAGCCAAAGGTACGCTGCCACCAACCACGGCGCGCACCCGATCCATCGCTCGCTTCTTCCCCGCCGCCATCTTCATTGCTCGCTTGCTGGTCGCTTTGGGGACCCGCATCCTGCGGCGCCGAAGTTTCGGCAAGGGCTTCCTGCGATGCCGAGCGTTTGGCGATCGCTTCCTGCGGCTCGGCGACGGTGGCCGGGGCAGAGACGTCATCAGCCGCCGGAACCGCCTTCTTTGCCCGTGAACGCCGCTTTGGCGCCGCCGGAGCAACCTCTTTGCTGATCTCGGCTGGAGCGTCGCCAAGCGGAAGCTCGTCCACCTGCGCCGTTTTCACAGCAGGCGCTGCGGCGTCCGGCTTGCGGGCGCGGGGACGACGCCGAGTCTTCGGCTTGTCCTCCTCCACCGGCTCCACCACCGCAGCCGTTTCCTCGACAATGACCGCAACGGGCTCGACGATCGGCGCTTCTTGGGCAGCCGAAGTTTCGATCATCGGCGAACTGTCGGCGTCGACCTCGTTTTGCGCGGGTGAATCATCCGCCACTGCGCTATCCGCCGGTCCATTATCCGCCGATGCGCCGTCCGAACGACTGCGGCGACCACGACCACCGCGACGACCGCGGCGCGGACGCTGACGCTCCTCGCCGTCTTCGCCTTGTTCAGGCTGCCCGTCCTCATTCTCGACCATCGCCGGCTCGTCGCCCTGTTCGTCGAGTGGACCCGCATCCTGCTCACCGCCCTCGGCATCACCAGCCTCGAGATCGGCGTTTTCGCCACCCTCGCGCTCGCCATCGCGACGGTTGCGCCCGCGGCCACCACGGCGGCGGCGGCGCTTGCGGCGCGCCCCCTCATCGTCGCCACCATCGCCCGCTTCGCGTGCTCCATCGGACCCGTTTTCGCGGCGAATAGGCCTCTCCTCGGCCTCGTCTTCATCCGCGTCTTCGTCATCACCGCCAACCTCTTCGATGTAATCGTCTTCATCGTCATCGATGATCGGTGCGGCAACCGGGCGGTCTTGTGGGTTGGGCCGAGCGCCCGAGCTTTCGACGCTCATTCGCGCACCCTCAAACGCTTCGTCGATGATGACTTCGACCGTCACGCCATAACGAAGTTCGATCTCACCAAGTTCGCCGCGCTTCTTGTTCAGCACGTAGACCGCCGCTTCGCGTCCGGCGCGCAGGACGATGCGATCGCCGCGAGCACGCGCGGCTTCATCCTCGATAATCCGCAAGGCGCTCAAGCCCGACGACGATGCAGTGCGCATCAGTCCTGTGCCTTCGCAATGCGGGCAAGCCTTGGTCGATGCTTCGAGCACGCCGGTGCGCAACCTTTGGCGGCTCATTTCCATCAGACCGAACGAACTGATCCGTCCAACCTGGATGCGCGCGCGGTCGTTCTTCAGCGCTTCCTTCATCGCTTTCTCGACTTTGCGATTATGGTTCGACTGCTCCATGTCGATGAAGTCGATCACGACCAGCCCGGCCATGTCGCGAAGCCGCAGCTGACGCGCAATCTCATGCGCAGCTTCAATGTTGGTAGCGAACGCCGTTTGCTCGATATTATGCTCGCGCGTCGAGCGGCCCGAGTTGATGTCGATCGACACCAGCGCCTCGGTCGGATTGATGACGAGGTAACCGCCCGATTTTAGCTGCACCACGGGATGGTACATCGCGGTCAGCTGGTCCTCCACGCCATAACGCTGGAACACCGGGGTCGGATCACGATAAGGGGTGACCCGCTTGACGTGGCTTGGCATGAGTAGCTTCATGAAGCCGCGTGCCGCTTTATAGCCTTCTTCGCCTTCGACGACTACTTCATCGATTTCGCGATGATAGAGGTCGCGGATAGCGCGTTTGATCAAGTCGCTATCGCGATAGATCAAGGCCGGAGCCGAACTGGACAGCGTCTTTTCGCGGATCTCGTCCCACAGCCTAGCGAGATAATCAAAGTCCCGCTTGATCTCGATCTTGGTCCGCGACAGCCCGGCAGTGCGGACGATCAGGCCCATCGTCTTCGGCAGGTTGAGGTCCGACATGATCGACTTCAACCGCTTGCGGTCGGCACCGTTCGAAATCTTGCGGCTGATACCGCCACCATGGCTGGTATTGGGCATGAGGACGCAATAGCGGCCGGCGAGGCTGAGATAGCTCGTCAGTGCCGCACCCTTGTTGCCGCGTTCCTCCTTGACGACCTGAACCAACAAAACCTGGCGACGCTGAATGACGTCCTGTATCTTGTAACGGCGACGCAGATTCTGGCGCTTCGTGCGAAGCTCATCGGCGGCGCTTTCGTCGACTGGCGAGCGCGACGAGCCGGTACCGACTTCTTCTCCGTCATCAAGACCAGCATCATCGTCCGGGACGATATCGTTCAGTTCGTCGTCATCCTCATCGCCGTCCCGACGCGCCTCGTCATATTCATCGCCATGTTCGGCAGCCCGAAGACGCTCTTCTTCAGCGGCGTGCTCGGCTTCCTCAGCTAGCAACGCATCACGATCGGACTTCGGGATCTGATAATAATCGGGATGAATTTCGCTGAAGGCGAGAAAGCCGTGGCGATTGCCGCCATAATCGATGAAAGCCGCCTGGAGCGATGGTTCGACCCGCGTAACTTTCGCTAGATAGATATTCCCTTTGAGCTGCTTGTGCTCCTCGGACTCGAAGTCAAATTCCTCGATCCGGTTTCCCTTGGCGACGGCGACCCGAGTTTCCTCCGGGTGGCGCGCGTCGATCAGCATGCGCATTGACATCATTGTATCTCCGGGCGCGCAGGCCGGGCGGTGTCGACCGGCGGCGCGCGATTGAATAGACCGGCGGGAATGCCCAGCCGGCGGGATGTTCGAAAATTGCTGCTGCTTCATGCGCCATCGCGGTTTCGAGCGCGAACGACACTCCGCCACGCTCTTTGCCGAGCATGGGACGGGCATCGTATGGCATCATGGAGCGTCAACCTCTAAAGCCGCCCATCATCAGATGGTCGCGGCAACCGCCCGCGCCAAAGTGTGCGCGGACACGTTGGGTTAGCACTGCGCAAGGCACGCCGCAACCATCACCAACCGGCAATTTTTTCTCATAAATGAACGAATTGACGCGGACCAGTCACCCCACCGATAAGACGGGTTCGGGTCAGGGAGGCTTCGCTTGAAGATGCAAGGCAGGCGAGGGACCATTTTGCTCGCCTTGTTCGTACTTGGCGCCGTCCTCGCCATCGGCTGGCTTGTGCTTCGATCGCCCGCCGACAAACATTCGTCCGGTCCCGTGCTCGTCGGCGAGGCGCGTCGCGGGGGCCTGACGATGGTGCTGCCCGCGGCGGTCGCCGACGTTCGCATTCGAGAGGCAAAAACTCCGGGCCGTCCGATCGTGCTGATCGATGCTGGTCATGGCGGGCGCGATCCCGGGGCAACGGGTGTGTCAGGCACGATCACCGAAAAGGCATTGACCCTCGTCATGGCGACCGAGCTTGCCGATCTTCTTGAAAAAAGGGGGCGAGTGCGAGTCGCATTGGCGCGCGAGGACGACACCTATCTGACGCTCGATCAACGGGCGGCGATTGCGCGACGAATCGGCGCCAGCCTGTTCGTTTCGCTGCACATGGACAGCGCGCCCAATCCGCTCGCGCGCGGCACGACCCTATATTCATTATCCGATGTCGCTTCGAGCGAGGAAGCGGCGCGCTTTGCCAACGCTGAAAACCGCGCTGGTGAGAGGCCTAGCAGCGCAGCCGACGGATCGCTGCGCTCGATCTTGTCCGATCTCGCACTGCGTGGACAGATGGAGCAATCGGCCGAGCTTGCGCGGCGGACCGTTCGCCGGGCCGCCGGGCGCGTTGCGCTTCGGCCGCGGCCGCATCAGTTTGCAGCCTTTCACGTCCTTCGCCGCGCCGACACGCCGGCCTTGCTTGTCGAAGCAGGCTACATCAGCAATGTCGAGGATGAGGGCCTGCTTGTCACGTCAGCGGGGCGCCTGCCGCTGGTTCTCGTGCTCGCGCAAGCGATCGAAGCCGATCTGGCGGCCCGTCGATTGCGCTGATCCGGTGTCTTTCGCCGTGCGATGATAGGCGCTATTGCCACCCCGACATGCCTTCGCTCGCTTTGCCATCTCCTGACCTCGTTGCGCTCAATAGCCGCGTCCGGGCCCGCTTTGATCCGATATTCAAGCGTCGCTGGGTACGCCGCACTGCCTGGGCCATGGTCGTCGGCTACGTTGTCTTCGTGGCGCTGTGGCTATTCTTTGCCAACGGCCTGCCAACATCAGAAAAACTAATGTCATATGAGACTTCGCTGCCCACCAACGTGCGCGGCTATGATGGCTCTCCAATCGGCACTTACGCCCGCGAGCGTCGCGTCGAGTTGGCGTTCGACGAATATCCCCCACTCATCCTCAACGCTTTCATTTCGGCCGAGGATAAGACATTCTTCGAGCATGGCGGGCTGGACTACCCTGGCCTTATTGGCGCGGTTGTTGATTATACGCGCAAATCGGTCAGCGGCGGGCGAGCACGTGGCGGTTCAACGATCACGCAGCAGGTGGCCAAGGCGTTGCTTCAGGACGATGCTTATTCGATCACCCGAAAGGTTCGTGAGGCAATCCTCGCATTTCGCCTCGAATCGACGCTTTCCAAGCAACAAATCCTTGAACTTTATCTCAACCAGATTTTCCTTGGACGCAATGCTTATGGGGTTCAGGCCGCGGCGCGGGCGTATTACGACAAAGACGTCGTTGATTTGACCCTGTCTGAAGCGGCCTATCTGGCAGTGCTTCCCAAGGCTCCAAGCAATTACGATCCACTTCGCGCTACAAAAAAAGCCACCGACCGGCGCAATTATGTCCTGCGTGAAATGGTCGGCAATGGCTATATTGCCGAAGCGGCACGCGCCGACGCGGTAGCCACCGGATTGGGCACGATCCGTTACGGAAGCAATGCCAAATTCCGCGAGCAAGGCGGATATTTTCTTGAAGAGGTGAGGCGAACGCTCCTCGCCAAATATGGCGAAACCGCCGACGATGGCCGCAACAGCATCTATGCCGGCGGACTGTCGGTGCGCACCTCAATGATGCCGACGATGCAGGATGCTGCCGCCGAAGCATTGCGCGAGGGGCTGGCGGGGTTCGATGGCGGCCGTGGATGGCGGGACAACGGCCTTACTATCTCGACCAGCGGCGATTGGGCGGCCAGATTGCGAGCTGCGCAACTTGGCACGGGCTTCGCTGACTGGCGCAAGGCTGTGGTTCTCGAAAAGTCGGGCGGGCGGGCCCAGATCGGCTTCGGCGATGGTTCGACCGGCACGCTTGGCGCCTCGGCGGCATCTCAGCCCAAGCGCGGGGGCGGGGGAGCAGCCTTTAATTTCCTCAGGCCCGGCATGATCATCATCGTCAAGCAGCTTGGCACCGACAGCTATGCTCTGCGCTCGATTCCGGAAATTGGTGGCGGTTTCGTTGCTCAGGAAGTTCATAGCGGCCGGGTGCTGGCTATGCAGGGCGGGTTCGACGTGATCGGATCATCGTTCAATCGCGCCACTCAGGCGCAGCGCCAGCCGGGTTCGACCTTCAAGCCGATCGTTTATGTCACCGCGCTCGAGAATGGCCTGACGCCGGCCTCGATCCTGGTCGATGCGCCATTCTGTGTCTGGCAGGGCGCAGGGCTTGGCAATAAATGCTTCGTCAATTTCGATCGGCGCTATTCGGGTCCCAAGACATTGCGCTGGGGGGTCGAGCAGTCCCGGAACCTGATGACCGTACGTGCTGCGTCGCAGGTTGGCATGGCCAAGATCAATGCGAACGCCGCCAAGATGGGCGTCGGGAAATATGAGGATTACCTTTCGATAGCGCTTGGCGCCGGCGATACGACCGTGCTCAAATTGACCAATGCTTACGCGATTCTCGCCAACCAGGGACGCGAGGTGAAACCGACCTTGATCGATTATGTCCAGAACCGCCACGGCAAGCTGATCTTCAGGATCGACAACCGCTGCGCCCGGATGGACAATTGTAACGCCGCTGACTGGAACGGACTGCCGATGCCGCGGCCGCCGGTGCGTGCTCGCCAGTTGATCGATCCGCAGGCTGCGTATCAAATGGTCCATGTCCTCGAAGGAGTCGTCGAGCGCGGGACGGCGACCGTGCTTCGCAGCCTGGATCGGCCGCTGTTCGGCAAGACCGGGACGACCAATGGCCCGACCAACGTCTGGTTCGTGGGCGGCACTCCCGATGTCGTTGCCGGCGTGTATCTGGGCTATGACCAGCCACGATCGCTGGGCGGAGCCGCGCAGGGCGGACGGATCGCCGCGCCGGTGTTCAAGCAATGGGCAGAGGCGGCGCTGAAGGATATGCCCAAGGCACCGTTTATTGCGCCGCCGGGCATTCGCATGGTGCGCATCGATCGGTCGACCGGACGCCGTGTCTATGGCGCCTTCCCAACCACCGAAGATCCCAAGTCTTCGGTCATTTGGGAAGCGTTCCAACCCGAGACCGAGCCGCGCCGTTCGTTTCGACGCAGTGCCGAGCTGGCCGCAGGTCGGACTGCTGCGGCAGAAATATCAAAGGCGCGTCCCGTGCGTCGGGCGACGCTGCGTGCACCGGTTCGGGCGCGGGGTCCGGCCGATAGCGGCGAATTCTTGCAAAACCGGGGCGGCATCTACTAACTGCCCACGTTTCTTGGCTGTGGCGCAGGCCAAGAGTCCAGGATCTTGAACAAGCCAGCGCGAGTTGGTTCCCGCCGACACAGCTATGTTGGCACGATATATATTGGAGTCCGTCATGCGCGCCGAAGCGCAATCCCATATCGACCAGGTCAATGCCGCGATCGTTCTGCTCCGCCGCTTCCTTGACTGGGATCGTGCGCTGAAGCGGCTCGGCGAACTGAACGACAAGGTCGAGGACCCATCGCTTTGGAACGATCCCAAGGCAGCGCAGGTCGTAATGCGCGAACGGCGCCGGCTCGAAGAGGCGATCGTTGCAACCCGCAAGATGGAAAGCGATTTGGCGGACACAATCGAGCTGATCGAGATGGCCGAAGCCGAAGGCGATGAAGGCTTGGTCGATGACGGCGGGCGTGCACTTGCCGAGCTGGCGATCAGCGCCGAGCGCGATAAGGTTGCAGCGCTGCTCGCGGGCGAAGCCGATGCCAACAACAGCTATGTCGAGGTCAATTCTGGTGCCGGCGGGACCGAGAGCAATGATTGGGCGGGTATGCTCCAGCGCATGTATTCGCGTTGGGCCGAGCGCCACGGGATGAAAGTCGAACTGGTCGATCATCATTCAGGCGAGCAGGCCGGGATCAAGTCGGCGACCATGCTGATCA
>Ga0326733_1000283_pt1 | contig 15649 bp, 12 predicted proteins | sample 14_GP2_308_FD_207946 | JGI IMG/M metagenome (GOLD analysis project Ga0326733, IMG submission 207946) | Glacier ice microbial communities from Ngari, Tibet, China - 14_GP2_30.8 | ecosystem: Environmental > Aquatic > Freshwater > Ice > Glacier | place: China: Ngari, Tibet | collected 2018-07-17 | reverse complement strand
CGCAGTCACGATGTCGCCGTGCCGTTCGACCAGCATTCGCTCGTTCGGGCCAATCGCAAGCCCCTTTGGAAGCCGCAGTGCCACGCTGTTCCCGCTTTTAAAGGTTCGAGTTTCGTGACTTCCCATCGTCAGTATATACGGGATATACAGATTATGTGCAAGCGATGAAACGCCTATGGGTTGGCGCGAACAATGGGCACGAAGTCGGCTGCCGTCAGGCTCGCGCCGCCAACTAGCGCGCCGTCGACGTTGGGGAGGGCGAAGATTTCGGGGGCGTTGGAGGCTTTTACCGAGCCTCCGTAGAGGAGGCGCATCTTTTCGCCGGCGTAGCCGTAGGCGCTTAGCAGGCGGTCACGCAGCGCGGCGTGCATTTCGGCGATGTCGGTCAAGCTCGCGACTTTCCCGGTGCCGATCGCCCAGATTGGTTCGTAGGCGATTGACAGGCGCGCGGGGTTCGAGGGGGCTATTTCGGGGAGCGAGGCGTCGAGTTGGGCGCTGACGTGGGCGATGGCGTCGCCGCTGGTGCGGACTTCGTCGCTTTCGCCGACGCACAGGATGACGTCGAGCCCCGCCGCGAGCGCAGCGGTGGCCTTGGCGCGGACGTCGGCGTCGGTCTCATGCTGGTCTTGGCGCCGCTCGCTGTGGCCAACGATGGTCAGGGTCGCGCCGGCGTCGAGCAGCATCGCCGCCGAGATGTTTCCGGTGTGTGGGCCGCTGGCGTGGGCGTGGACGTCCTGCCCGCCGATCGCAAAGCCCGGCACGGTCATGGCGGCGCGGGCGATCAGCGTCGCTGGCAGGCACAAGGCGACATCGACCGCGTCATGGTCGGCCGCGGCACAAGCGATCGCCTTTATCTCGCCAATCTCGGCGGAAGTGCCGTTCATCTTCCAATTGCCTGCGATCAATCGCCGTCGAGTCATGCCTTGCCCCTTGCCTGTCAGCGAGTCCTTGCCGCGCCATCGCCCCGCCCCTAAAGCGGCGCGTCCCAAACATCAAAGTCGCCAGGCATATGCTTTCTTCGTTTCGCAATCTCTCCAAGTCCGTGGTCGGGAAGATCGTCCTGGTCCTGTTCGTGGTCATGATTTTCGCAAGCTTCGCGCTCGCCGACATCAGTGGCGTTGGCGGAAGCTCGCTTGGTGGTGGCGGCGCGTTGGTGAAGACGGGCGACGAGGCTGTCAGCGAGCGTGATTTCACGACCGGCATGGAGCGCATACTCGCCACGGCGCGCCAGCAGAACCCCGAGGCGAGCTACGCCACGGTGGCGCGCAATGCTCCGGAATTGATCAGCCAGCTGACCGACGATGCCGCAGTGAAAGATTTTGCGCGGAGCACCGATTTGCGGATTTCGCGCAAGCTGATCGACGCCGAAATCGCCAGCCTGCCGCAGACCCGCGGGCTCGACGGCAAGTTCAGCCAAGCGGCATATGAGCAATTCCTGTCGCAGCAGCGATTGACCGACGCGACGGTGCGTCGATTGTTCGAGGGCGACCTTGCCCGCCGGCTGATGCTGGGGTCGGTGGCGGCCAATGCGCGGGTGCCGGTCGGGGTGGCGACGCCTTATGCTTCGATGCTGCTCGAGCAGCGCCGCGGCGAACTGGTGTTCGTCGACACCGCGCGCTTCCGCGCCGGGCTCGCTCCGACGCCGGCCGACTTGCAGGCGTTTTATACGCAGAACAAGCAGCGCTTCACCGTACCCGAACAGCGCGTGCTGAGGATCGCGCCAATCGGCCCCGAGCAGGTGACGGGCGCGGCGCCAAGTGAGCGTGAGATCGCGGCATATTATACCGCCAACAGCGCGGTCTATGGCGGGCGTGAAACCCGGGTCATCAGCCAGGCGGTGGTGCCGACCAAGGCGGCGGCGGACGCAATCGTTGCTCGTGCCCGCGCAGGAGCGACGTTCGTTGCCGCGGCGGCTCCGGCGGGCTTGAGCGCCGAGGACATCAGCGTCGGACCACAGACGCGCGCGCAGTTCGTGACGCTTGCCGGCGAACCGATCGCAAGCGCAGCATTTGCCGCCGCCGCCGGCGCGATTGTCGGGCCGAGCAAGACCGAGTTCGGCTGGCATGTCGTGCGCGTCGATGCGGTGCGTGGAGAGGCCGGGCGAAGCCTGGCCGAGGTGCGCGGCGAGATCGTTGCCAGGCTCAGCGCCAACAAGAAGAAAGAGGCATTGCTCGACCTGGTCGCCAAGGTTGAAGAGGCGATCGAGGGCGGGTCGAGCATCGTCGAAGCTGCTGCCGCCAATCGTCTGACGCTGACGGAAACCCCGCTCATCACGGGCGCCGGGGTCGATCGTGCCGATCCCGCTTATCGCTTTCCCGCTGCTCAGAGCGCTGCGCTCAAGAGCGGGTTCGACCTCGAGGCGGAAGACGATCCGGTGGTCGAGACCTTGCCCGGGGACGCCGGCTATCTGCTCATCGGGCTTAGTCGGATGGTGTCGGCCGCCCCTGCCCCGCTGGCCCAGGTTCGCGACCGAGTGAGCGCCGACTGGATCGCCAAGCAGGCGTCGGATCGAGCGCGCAATGTCGCTTCCGGGATCGCTGCCAAGGTGATCCGCGGGGCGTCGTTGAGCGATGCCGCCAGGCAGGCCGGGGCCGGCGTGTCACCCGTGCAGCCATTTGGCGCGCGCCGCCTTCAGCTTGGCGAGGTTCCGCCGCAGATTGCTGCCCCGATGCAGATTCTTTTCTCGCTTACCGCAGGCAAGAGCCGGATGATCGCGGCGCCGCAGGGGGCGGGGTTTTTCGTGGTGCGTGCGGCCTCGATCACTCCGGGCAATGCCGCGACCCAGCCGTCGCTGATCGCCCGGGTGCAGGCCTCGTTCCAGGAAGCTGCGTCACAGGAACTCGCCGAGCAGTTTCTCGCCGCGGTGCGCAAGGATGTTGGCGTCAAGCGCGACGAAAAAGCGATTGCGGCGGCGCGTGCGCGGTTGGTTAGCCCCGCCAGTTAAAGCGGTGCGCGCGCTTTTGACATGACCGCACCGCGCCTGCTCCTGCTCGACAATGTCGACAGTTTCACCTTCATGCTGGCTGACCACTTGCGGGTCGCTGGCGCCGAAGTAATCGTCGAACGAAACGACCGGATCGACGTCGCGCAGGCGCTTGAAGCAGGACGCGATGGGGTCGTCATTTCGCCGGGACCGGGCGTGGCGGAGGCTGCCGGGATCTCGATTGCCCTTGCCGCGGCATGCGTTGCGAGGCTCAGGCCATTGCTTGGGGTCTGCCTTGGCCATCAGGCCCTTGGCTTGGCGTGCGGGGCGATGGTCAAACGCACTGCGCCGATGCACGGCAAGATCGCGACCATTCGCCACGACGATAGTGCGCTGCTGGCAGGGCTTGGATCCCCGTTCGATGCGACGCTTTACCACAGCCTTGCCGTGACCGATTTGCCGAATAGCCTTGTCGCTCAAGCATGGAGCGAGGACGGGATCGTGATGGCGATGCGCCATCGAGAGGCGCCTGCTCATGGGGTGCAGTTCCACCCCGAGAGCGTTGCGACGACACAGGGCCGAAGGATCGTCGCGGCCTTTGTAAACAAGTGCCGCCAAGACGCTTGACGGATATTGTTTCGTTTCCTACACGTTCCCCGTCTGTTCCGAAGGGGATCCGCCAATGCTCACCGTCAAGCAACATGAACTGCTGAGCTTTATTCACGACCGTCTGGCTGCAACGGGGGTCAGCCCGAGCTTCGACGAGATGCGCGAGGCGCTTGAGCTGAAGTCCAAGTCGGGGGTCCACCGGCTGATCTCGGCGCTCGAGGAACGTCAGTTCATTCGCCGATTGCCGAACCGCGCGCGGGCGCTTGAAGTGGTCAAGATGCCCGAGGTCAGCTTGTCCGTGGCGGCGATCCTGGCGCCGCGCGCCGTGGTTGCGTCGCCAGCCAATGATATGATCGAGATCCCGATGCACGGCAAGATCGCCGCTGGTACGCCGATCGAGGCGCTTCAGGGGACCGAGGGATTTGCGGTTCCGGCGGCCTTGCTTGGGCCGGGCGAACATTATGCACTCGAAGTATCGGGCGACTCGATGATCGAGGAAGGAATATTGGACGGCGATTTCGCGCTCATCCGCAAGGTCAACACCGCGCGTGACGGGGAGATTGTGGTCGCGTTGATCGATGAGGCCGAAGCGACCTTGAAGACGTTTCGCCGCGATGGGCAGATGATCCAGCTCGATCCCGCCAACCGCCATTATGCTGCGCAGCGGTATCGCCCTGAGCAAATCATCATCCAGGGTCGCCTCGCGGGCCTGATTCGTCGTTATTAGGAGTTGGAATGAGCGAGCCGAGGATCGACTATGTCGAATTGCCGAGCGCGACCGCGCATGAGTTGACGCGGGCTTTCTATGCCAAGGCGTTTGGGTGGACGTTCGGTGACTATGGTCCTGATTATTCGGCGACCGAGGGCGGGACGGTCGATGTCGGGCTCAATGGCCATCAGGAGGATGCCTTGTCGGCGCCGCTTCCGGTCATCCGGGTACTCTCGCTCGAAGCCGCGCTCGATCAAGTGTGCGATGCCGGCGGGATTATCGCTCGCCCGATCTACTCCTTCCCCAGCGGGCGCCGTTTCCACTTCATCGATCCGGGCGGCAACGAGCTTGCAGTGTGGAGTGACCAGCCCGCGCAAACTTAGTCGCGGCGTTGCCCATTGCCGGTCGGCGTGCAAGCCATGCTACCGGGCATTGGGGGGGTATATGGGGTATCGTGACGGGTATGTGAATTCGGACGAATTGCTGGCCGACGAGCAAGACGACCAGGGAAGCTACATCGGGCGACATTGGCGAGGTCATCTTTCGCTCCCCCGAAGTTATTGGCTTAATGGCTTTGTTGTAAACGCCGTCCTGTCGGTGCTCGGCCTTGGTATCTTGGCGCTCGAACGAAGTGGTCAATCGCTGCGTGCCATTGCCATCGGTTTCGTTGTGTGGGGTATGTTGTTTTTGGCGCTGCGAATTTGGACATTGGTTGGAATCTGGCGATCCGCGGGACGCCACGGTGCCAGGGGTGGCAGTTCTGCATGGGGCGCAATCGCCCGCATCATGGTCGTTCTTGGCATCGGATCGACCGCGATCCAGTTCCCATCGCTAAGCGCGCAAGCGAAGGAATTTGGTTCAATTGCGATTGGCCGCGATCCGCTAGGTCCTGAAGCAATTATGTCGGTGAATGCAGGTAGAGACACAATCACGATTTCCGGGATGCTGACCGCCGGCTTGGCCGACCGATTTGAGTCCCTGCTTCACGACATGCCGCAAGCAAAGACAGTCATGCTCGAGTCGGAAGGTGGCAGGATTTACGAAGCGCTACGGATGGCCAAGGTGATCCGGGGTCGCGGGCTCGACACTCGGGTCGAGCGCAATTGCGAGTCGGCGTGCACCTTCCTGTTGCTCGCTGGCAAGGATAGGAGCGCCCATCGCTTCGCTCAGATTGGTTTCCACCAACCCGACTTTCCAGGGATTTCCGACAGGGAGCGCACCACAATTATCGCAGACAACCGCGCCGACTACGTCACGGCCGGAATCGAGCCGGGCTTCTTGGCCGAGGCCATGGCCACGCCTCCCGAGGAAATGTGGTACCCGACCCATGAGGTGCTGGTCGAAGCGGGCGCGCTGACGGCCCAAGAGATAACGGTCGGCTCAGCCAAATTCGACCAGGCAAGGCTTCAGGAACTGCTTACCAAGATCGTCGAAGATACCAACCGGGGCCGCGGGACTATGCTGGACGACATGACCCGGTTGGAGGGGGCTAGCTTGGCAGGCACCAAGATGCGGGTTCGGCATAGGCTGACCCAAAGTCTGAAAACGAGCATGACTGAATTCAAGTCGGGAATGCACGCCATGTTGGAGGAAGATATTTGTGGCAGCCCGCGCCGATCGATGGTCGAAATGGGAGCAAGCTTCGGCTATGACTATGACGACCGTTCGGGCAAGCCGGTGTTGAGCGTTACGATCGACAAATGTCCCGCGACATCCAGTTAGCGAAGCTTGCCTGGGATGTTCGTTTTGGCCCGTGTCAAATCGGCGTTGCCCGGCATCTGACGCCACGGATGGTTGCCTAGCCGTGCGCTGACGCTTTCGAGGCGTGGCTGGTTCGCGAGGTAGAGGGCGACCCCGCCGCTTTGGGCCAAGGCATAGCGGTCGAGCTTGAGCCAGCGTGGTGTGCAGCCGCGAGGCAGGCCGCGGCTGGCGACGACGATGTCGGCATCGCGGCACGCCGAGGTCAGCGTCGTCCAGTCGATGCGGTCCCGGCTGCGGATCGCGAGCAGCCGCCAGGCGCGCCCGTCGCGGATGATGTCGGCGACGCAGGCGTCCCGGGTGCAGCGGGCGAAGGATTGCTCTTCGAGTGCTTGCGGGTCTCCGTCGAAGGCCGCCGCCTCGCTCATCATGCCGCGAACGAAATCGCCGCTTTTTGCGCGCAGCAGCACCGGCACTCCGTCGGGGCGGACGATGGCGAGGTGCTGCCCGTCGCCGGTAACGAGCAGGTCCGGAACGGGTGCGGTTACGGCCCCTGCTGCCCCGAGGACCAAAGGAAGCACCGCCCAGCGCCGCACCTTGCCGCGCCACAAGGCGACCCATAGACCGGCAAAGACGAGCGAACCGAAGGCCCAGCGCGGCATGGTTGGCAGCATTGCGACCGCGCCCTCGGCTCCCGCCACGACATGCGCAAGGCCGAGGATGAGGTCGATCGACCAGCCCGTCGCGGTCCACAACGGCGCGCCGAGACCGACGCTATCGAAGATTAACGCCAGCGCTTCGAGCGGCATGACGACGAAGGTGGTCAGCGGGATGGCGATGAGGTTGGCGGCGACGCCATACAGTCCGGCCTTGTGGAAATGATATAGAGCGAACGGGATCAAGGCGAACTCGACGACCAACCCGGTTAGCAGCAGCCCGAGGAACCCGCGCATGATTCGCATCGGCCAGCCTTCCTCGCGCAGGCCAAGCAGGTTGCGAGCCCAGCGCGACTGGTGGAGGACGATGATCGAAGTAACCGCGGCGAAGCTTAACTGGAAGCTGGCTCCGGCTAGTGCTTCGGGGCGGAACAGCAAAACGAGCAGCGCCCCGACCGCGACCAGGCGCAAGCTGATCGCCTCGCGCCCCAGCGCTACCCCGCCGAGCACGAGCAAAGCGGCGATGCAGGCGCGCATGGTCGGCACCTGCATCCCCGTCAGCAAGGTGTAAGCGACGCCGGCAAACGCACCGAATATGGCGGCGACGAGGACGAGGTTGAAGCGTAAGGCCAGTCGCTCGCTGAGCGCCATCAGACGCAGCGACAGCAGCATCGCCGCCCCGACCGCCGCGGCGATGTGCAATCCGCTGACCGAGAGCAAGTGAGTTAAGCCGGAGCGACGCATCGCCTCGGCGTCTTCCGCGCTGACTCCCGCCTGGTCACCGACCGCAAGCGCCACCGCCACTCCGCCGGCCGATCCGGGCAAGGAGGCGCGGACGTGCGCGCCAAGGCGGTGGCGAACCGCGTCGAGGTCGCCCCCGGTGGCGGGTTCGACGAGCGTGATCGGCCCGATCGTCCGACCGACCCCGCCGCGCGAGGCAAACCAGGCATCGCGCGCGAAATCATGCCCCCCGGGGAGCGGCATTGGCGGCGGCGGCTGGACCCGCGCCTTGACCGTGATGCGCGCGCCCTTGCCCAAGCCTTTTGGAGCGTCCTTGGTCGGAAGCGAGACGCGCAGGCGGGGCATTGCGCCGGCCGGGGCAAGGGTGAGGCGAAGATCCTCCCTGGCGACGAGATGCTCGACCTTTTCGACCCGGGCATCGAGCAGGGCAATCACGGGTCTCTCGAGCCTGGGCGCGGCGACCCATGCGCTTCGTCCCCAGATCAATCCGCATCCCATGCCAAGCGCGAGCCCGCCGACCATGAGTGCGCGGCCAAGTCGCCCCTGCCCCCAGGCAATACCACCAAGCGTAATCGCCAGAGCAAAAACGATGAATGCGCCCCATTGGCTTGGTCCGGGAAGCCATAGCCACGCCGCGATGCCGCTGGCGAAGGCGGCGACGAACCATAATGGCAATTGCCCGCGCTCGGCCTCCAGAAAGAGCTCGCTGCGGACCACCGCGCGTTGGGCGATGGCGAACGAAAAGCGTGGCCGCGCATGTTCCAGCACGGCATCCTCTATGTTAGGGGCGCTCACCCATGCCATCCGGCGTGAGCACAAAGGAAAGCGCGCGCCAGCGCAAGCAGATATATGACCAGCGCCATTGCCCCCTCACCCGTCGTTACCCGCTTTGCCCCTTCGCCGACGGGCTTCCTGCATATCGGCGGAGCCCGCACGGCGTTGTTCAACTGGCTGTTCGCGCGCCACCATGGCGGCCAATATCTGCTTCGGATCGAGGATACCGACGCCAAGAGATCGACCCAGCCGGCGATCGAGGCGATCCTCGACGGGCTTAGCTGGCTCGGGATCGAGGGCGATGGCGATGGCGAGCCGTATTTCCAGTCGCAGTTCGAGACACGCCACGCCGAAGTCGCGCATGAACTGATCGCGCGCGGAGCGGCTTATCGCTGTTATCTGACTCAGGAGGAGCTCGCCGCGCGGCGCGAAGCGGCTCAAGCCGAACGCCGCCCTTTCCGGATGGATAGCGAATGGCGCGAGCGCGTACCGGGTGCCGAGCAGGAGGCGCTACCCTCGGTCGTGCGGATCAAGGCACCCAGGGACGGCGAGACGGTCATCGACGATCTTGTCCAGGGACAAGTGAAGGTCGCCAATGCCGAACTCGACGATTTTGTCCTGCTGCGATCGGATGGCACTCCGACCTATATGCTGGCGGTGGTGGTCGACGATCATGACATGGGGGTTACCCACGTCATTCGCGGTGACGATCATTTGAACAATGCCTTTCGCCAGCTGGTGATCATCCGCGCGATGGAATGGGCTGAGCCGATCTATGCCCATATCCCGCTGATCCACGGATCCGATGGCGCGAAGCTGAGCAAGCGTCACGGTGCGCTCGGGGTCGATGCCTATCGCGACGAGATGGGCATCCTGCCCGAGGCGCTGGCAAATTATCTGCTTCGCCTGGGCTGGGGTCACGGCGATGACGAAATCATCACGCTGGCCCAGGCGATCGAGTGGTTCGACCTCGATCATGTTGGGAAGTCGCCGTCGCGGTTCGATTTGAAGAAGCTCGAGAACCTCAATGGCCATTATATGCGCGAGGCCGACGATGGGCGTCTGGCGGACCTGGTGGCGCCGCGACTTGGGCTCGACCAGGATGGGGCGGCGTTGTTGAAGCGCGCAATGCCCGAGCTCAAGGCGCGGGCGCATGATTTGAATCTATTAGCCGACGGGGCTGCTTTCCTGTTCGCGAACCGCCCCCTGGCGATGGACGACAAGGCCGCGGCGTTGCTTGGTGAGGAAGCGCGTGGCCACCTTCACAAGGCGCATCGCGCACTTGGTGCGGTCCCGACCTGGGACCATGATTCGACCGATGCTGCAGTGCGGGAGGTTGCCGAACGGCTCGACATTAAGCTAGGCAAATTGGCCCAGCCGCTTCGCGCGGCGCTGACTGGGAAAACTACCTCGCCTGGCATTTTCGACGTTCTCGCACTGCTCGGGAAAGACGAAAGCCTGGCGCGAATAGCCGACCAAATGCTGGAGCCGATTACATGACCGACCAAATCGTCACAATGGCCATTGAGGGAAGCGATTTCGATTATCCCTTGCTCAAAGGATCGGTCGGCCCCGACGTGGTCGATATCCGCAAGATGTACGGCCAGACGGGCAAGTTCACTTACGATCCGGGGTTCACTTCGACCGCGGCGTGCCAGAGCGCGATCACCTATATCGACGGTGACGAAGGTATTCTGCTTCACCGCGGCTACCCGATCGACCAGCTGGCCGAGCGTTCGTCGTTCATGGAAACGTCCTATCTCCTGCTTCACGGCGACTTGCCCAACAAGACCGAACTTCACGATTTTATCTACACCATCACGCGCCACACGATGGTCCACGAACAATTGGCGACGTTTTTCCGCGGTTTTCGCCGCGATGCCCATCCCATGGCGATCATGTGCGGCGTGGTTGGTGCGCTGAGCAGTTTCTATCATGACTCGACCGACATCACCGACCCGCACCAGCGGCTGATCGCTTCCCACCGGTTGATCGCCAAGATGCCGACGCTTGCCGCGATGGCCTATAAATATTCGATCGGGCAGCCGTTCATTTTCCCCAACAACGACCTTAGCTACACCGGCAATTTCCTGCGCATGACGTTCGGGGTTCCGGCCGAAGCGTATGAAGTCAATCCGATCATCGAGCGCGCGATGGAGCGGATTTTCATCCTCCATGCCGATCATGAGCAGAATGCCTCGACCTCGACGGTGCGGCTGGCCGGATCGTCGGGCGCTAACCCGTTCGCGTGTATCGCGGCGGGGATCGCCTGCCTGTGGGGACCGGCGCATGGCGGAGCCAATGAGGCCGCGCTCAACATGCTTCGCGAAATTGGCGACGTAAAGAATATTCCAGCCTATATCGCGCGTGCCAAGGACAAGGACGACCCGTTCCGCCTGATGGGTTTTGGCCATCGCGTGTACAAGAATTTCGACCCGCGCGCGCAAGTCATGAAACAGACGGCGGACGAAGTTCTCAAGGAACTCGGCAAGACCGACCCCGTGCTCGAGGTCGCCAAGGAGTTGGAGCGGATCGCGCTCAACGACCCCTATTTCATCGAGAAGAAGCTATACCCGAACGTCGATTTCTATTCGGGGGTGATCCTCAATGCGATCGGCTTCCCGACGGAAATGTTCACCGTGCTGTTCGCAATTGCGCGCACGGTCGGTTGGGTGGCGCAGTGGAACGAGATGATTTCCGACCCGGAGCAGAAAATCGGCCGCCCGCGCCAGCTTTACGTTGGAGAGACGGCGCGCGATTATACGCCGGTCGGCGAGCGCTAGGACGCGGGCAGCACCAGCGTAAAGCGCGCGCCCTTGCCGGCGATGCTGGCGAGCGTGAGGTCGCCGGCCATCGAACGAGCCAGGCGGCGCGAGATGGCAAGACCGAGCCCGCTGCCGTCGGGCGCAGTGCCGACCCGTTCGTAACGTTCGAAGATGCGTTCCTGGTCGGCAAGCGGGACGCCGGGGCCATCGTCGGATATCGTCACCCGGCATTCGCGCTCGTCACGTTCGAACCATATTGCGACCACGGCGGCGTCGGGCGAATGGCGCACCGCATTGCCGAGCAGATTGACCAGGATCTGGACTATATGATGGGCTTCGCCTTGAGGATAGCAAGGCGCCATCGCGCGATTCACGGTGATGCTGATCCGGCGCAAATCGGCGAGTGGCTGAACCAGAGCGACCGCTTCATTCGCGACCGTCTCCAAATCGATCGGGCGGGGGAAGGGATTGCCTTGATCGATGGCGCGGATGACCGACAGCAAATGTCGTCCCGCAGTCGCGATATCGCTTGCATAATTGGCATAGTCGGAGCGCAACGGGCCGTCCCCGCGCTCGAAGATATGATCGGCGGCCGAGATAATCCGCGCCAGGGGTGAGCGCAGCGCCACATCGAGCGAGTCATGAAACGCCGGACTGTCATTGCCTGTGTGCCGCCCCCCCTCCTGGCGGATATGCGCGGTGAATCCTGCGAACTGGTTTTGCTCGTCGAACAAAGGGTCGGCGTCGAACAGGATTTCTGGGCCGTCTTCGCCGCGAACCATGGCGCGCTGGCCATCAACCGGTGCACGTGCGGCGACTGCGACGAGCAACGGCATCGACCCGTCGGCTTCCTCGATCAGCCGAAACAGGCTGGTCAACGGCCGGCCGAGTTGCGCGTGTGGGTCGACCCCCAGCAGTTCACCAAGCGCCGGCGAAACATCGGTCATGCAAAGCGCGGCATCGACGTCGAAAGTGAAGGTCGCCTTTTCAACGGCGCGGCGCTCGTCATCGTCGATTGTCTCGACCTCGGCGAGGCGCGGCGGCGCCATGGGCCGAGCGACCCAGCGTTCGATCGTCAGCAGGACTTCGTCATCCGCTGGCTCGGCGCGGACGAATAATTCCAGATCGTGCTGGCGGTCGGCCGCGATCACCTTGCGCGACAGCACGACGCCAAGCGACGCCGCCGCCCGCGCCAGCGCGGCGAGTTGCGGCAAGGCAAGCGCTCGGCCGAGGCTCGATCCAGCCTCGACCTGGAGCCGCTCGAGTGCCGGGTCGGCGGAGACCAAGCGGCCTGCGAGGTCGACGCGGCCACCGATCGGGACCGCCTCAGTCGAACGACTGGCCATCGGCGCCTCCGGGTCGAATGAGGCCATCGCGAAAGGCCAAAGGCAAGCGCCACCACCGGCCCGCGGAGTCGACATCAAAAGAAGACGGCCGGTCGAACAAAATTATCGCGTCGCGCGGATCTCCCCACAGCAATGGTTCGGCCAGCACCGACACCAGCGTAGCGGCAGTGGTGCGGCCAAGCCCGGCAAGCCGCGCCAGAAGCATCGCACCGCTTGCTCCATCGTCGACCAGAAGTTTCCAGGCGGTCTGGGGGGCGATTGCTGCACGCACCGCGCACAACGCCGCGACCATGGCGGCGTCGCCCTCGGCGGCCAGCGTTGCGATCGTTACGTCGTCCGTTCCGCGTGCCGCAATCAGCGATTCGGCCAATTCGTGCGCGCGGCCTTCGACCCGGCGCTGTGGATGATGCCGTGCGAACACGCGCTCGGCAGCCGCGGCCAGCGTTTCGTCGATCGTGACCGACGCGGCGACGATGCCGAGGCGCATTGCCGCTGCGGTCAAATGCACCAGCGATTGGGCCTCGGCGGGCGGAAGGTCGTCATATTCGACACCCAGATGTCCGAAGCGATCCCGCCGGCGCCCGCGCGCCAGCGAGAGCCCCATCGCCGCACTGGCAACCGCGCTGTCGCTATCGCCGACGAGCCGCTCGACCGTCCCGATATCGTCGACTCCACGTCCGCCGCGGCAGGCGGCGCCGATCAACTGTTCGCCCGCCCGGCGCATCAGGAGTGAAATCAGCGCCGGACGATCGAGCGCGCCGCTGTTCCACATTCGCAACGTGACATGCTCGCGGTCGGGCTCGGCATGTGCGAGAAATTCAGGCGGCAATCCAAGGCGAATCTCGTCCGCAAGCTGGTCGATCAGGGCACCAAGCATCGCCGATATCAAGGCGCGTTCCTGTTCGGAAAGTCGCGCGCGGGCGTCGAGGAAAAGATCGCGCCGAACGATCGGCAGCCGGTCGCGTCCCGCGGCGCGCGCAGGATCGACCAATAGGTCGGCTGCTCCCGCAGCAATCGGCCATTCGACAGGCAACATCCCTATCCATTAGTCCGTCGGAGTTAATTCCGCGTCAACCGCGTGCGACGCGGTGATGATAATGCTGGGCCACGAAGAAGCTCGCCGATGCGTATAGCGCGACGAAGCACAGGTAGAGGTTCCACCAGCCGCCGAACGCAAACGGGATCGCCAGCCAGATCGCGGCGCGGCGCGAGAAGAAGTAGATCGCCCCGGGAAGCTCGACCGTGCTGCGCTCGACGCGCATTGCTTCGGCGAAGGCGGCGGCGGCGAGCGCGGCAACCATCGCTCCCCAGCCCCCGCCATGGCGCGCTTCGAACCAGCCCAGCGCGATCAGTGCCAGTCCCGCCGCGGGCCACAGCATCCGCTGCGCCGGATATGACGGGCTGAGCGGTCGCAGACGGAGCAAGGCGATACGCCGCGCGACGAGATCGAGCGGAGTCGCGAGCAACAGAGCGACCAGGCCCTGCCACAACCAACCGCGCGTAAACGCCAGCGCCGCGCCAAGGGTCAGCGCAAGGGCGATGCGCACCAGCCACTCGGGCCGCAGCCGGGTTTCCAGCAAGCGTTCGGTGACGAGTTCTTCCGGCAAGGGCAGGATGAAGCGGCTGACCCAATCGTCGCGAGCGCCGCGCGAGGCAAGCAGCAGGCGTCGCTCGAACCCGGCCATGGCAGTGCTGACCGCAAGGAACGGCCCCGCGCCTTCTCCGCTCGCCGCCGGGAATAATCGGCCTCCCGACTGAACGGCGCGACGCAGCAATGTCGACTGCAGGTCCCAATCACCGATCATGGCCGCGGTCGCTCCGACCAGCGTGGCGGGAAAACGCGCCATACCTGCCCAGCGATGCGACGCGTCGATCCGTTCAAAATCGGCATTGGCCTCGGTGTCGGGCACGGTTAGAATCACCGGCACGTCAGTTCCATTTGCGTCGTCGCCTTCGCCCAACCGCGCGACGTCGGTCATGTCAGGGGCAATTCCGTCGGCGAGCAGGATGACATCGGTGCCCGTTTCGAAGCGACTTGCGGCCTCGGCCGCGTCGCTCACCGCGACCACTGAGATTCCCTCGCTTCGCAGTCGCTCGAACGCATCGTTCAGCGAAACCGGCAAGCGATCGACCAACACCAGCACGGGGGCCGCTCCGAGCGCGGCGAGGCAGCGCACCTGATATTCGATCAGGGTCTGGCCGGCGAGCGGAAGCAAGGCACGCAAACCGCCCGCTTCATCCTCCTGATACGCACCGATCAGCGCACCGAGCGCCATATGCCTTGCCCAACCTGGTAAAATTCGTGTCCCGCGCACTCATCATAGGGCAGGCGCGGGCGCGATTTCCACCCCGCCCCTTGCTTAATCGCTTTGCACCTTGGGCAAAGATGGTAAACTCGCCTTCATGAACGCTTATCCGCATTACGCCGAGCGCGACCCGAACGCTCTCCCCGCCGCCGAAACCGCTTCGAGCGGCGTCGAACCGGAGGTCGCGGCGTTCGACGAAGCGGCGTGGACCGAGCGTCGCGACGAGCAGCGCGGGGCCGGCGGACGCGCCGTCCTTGGCTGGGCGCTGGCGTTGCTTGCGGCCTTATGGCTTGGCTATACCGGCTGGGCCGCGGGTCGGGCGCTGGCGACGATGCCGCTGGGCAGCCCGGCGTTGGCGCAATGGGTCGCGATCGCCGCCGGACCACTGGCGCTGCTTGGGCTGGTGTGGCTGATGTTCGGTCGCACGCGACGCAAGGAAGCCGAGCACTTTACGCGTTCGGTCATTGCCATGCGCACCGAAGCGCGCGCCCTTGAGGATGTGCTTGCCGCTCTGTCGCGCCAGATCGATCATAATCACGTCGCGCTCGGCCAGATGGCGGGGAGCCTGATGGGCCTTGGCGACGAAACTGCGACGCGCCTGGCCGCGGTTACCGCAAGCCTTGGCCAGCAGTCGAGCCAGCTTGTGTCACACAGCGCGCAAATCGATCGCGCGGCGGAAAATGCCCGCGCCGACATGGGGGTCATGCTCGCCGACTTGCCGCTGGCCGAGCAGCAGGCGCTGCGCATGGGCGAGGCGTTGCGTGCGGCGGGCGAGCATTCGGTCGCCCAGGCCGCCGCATTCCAGGCTTCGGTCGAAGCGCTCGGCGCCCAGACTTCCCATGCCGACACCATCATCCACGATGCTTCGACTAGGCTGGTCCAGCATATGGCGCAGGTCGAGAGCGCCGGGGCCGCCGCTGCGCTTCGCGTCAACGAGGCCGGCGACGCCACCAATGCCGGGGTCGACGCGCTGCTGGTTCGCGCCGCCGACGCGCTTGCGGAAATCCGCACCGGGATCGATGCCCAGGGGGCGACCGTCGCAGCATTGCTTGACCAGGCCCAGGCCGGGCTTGGCCGCGCCGGCATCGAAGCGAGCCATGCGCTTTCACAACGGCTGGACGG
>Ga0326733_1000282_pt1 | contig 15672 bp, 12 predicted proteins | sample 14_GP2_308_FD_207946 | JGI IMG/M metagenome (GOLD analysis project Ga0326733, IMG submission 207946) | Glacier ice microbial communities from Ngari, Tibet, China - 14_GP2_30.8 | ecosystem: Environmental > Aquatic > Freshwater > Ice > Glacier | place: China: Ngari, Tibet | collected 2018-07-17 | reverse complement strand
CGCAGACAAAGCGGCTGCCAAAGAAAAGGCTGGCAAACTGCTGGCAAGTTTGCGCAAGAGTCCGCAGGACTTTGCCAAGTTTGCAAAGGAAAACTCGATTGATACAGGTTCCGCAGAACGCGGTGGAGATCTTGGATTTTTCGGCAAAGGTGCGATGGTCAAACCATTTGAAGATGCCGCCTATAAATTGACGCAGGATGAATTGAGCGATCTGGTGCAATCGGATTATGGTTTCCACATAATCAAAGTGACAGCAATCAAACCTGCTGCGCTCAAGCCGTTGGAGCAAGTTAAAACTGAAATCGCTAACGACATCAGAAAACAATTGGTCGTTAAAAAGTATACTGAAACCGCAGACGTGTTTAACAACACCGTGTACGAGCAGGCAGATAGTTTGAAAGCCGTGGCTGACAAACTGAAATTGAAAATTGAAACGACCGGTAATCTGTCGCGTCAGGTAAACCCTGCGATTGCGCCTAGCGCTCCTTACAATAATCAAAAATTTCTGACGGCTTTGTTCTCGAATGAGTCTCTAAAAAATAAACGCAATACAGAAGCAGTTGAAGTTGCACCGAACACGTTGATCGCAGGTCGTGTTATTGAATACAAGCCAGCGACCAAACGTCCTTTCGATGAAGTGAAAGCCTTGGTGCAAGAACGTGTAATTCAAACGGAATCGCATGCATTGGCTAAAAAAGCTGGCGAAGCGAAATTGGCTGCGTTGAAAGAAAAAGACGATGCGACCGGTTTTTCTGCAACGCAAGTTGTTTCACGTGCTAAAAGCCAAGGGATGAATCCTGCTGTTTTCCTGGCGGTGATGAAAGCGGACACCAGCAAGTTACCGTCATATGCTGGTTTGGAAGCGCCACAAGGTTACGCCGTGTTGCGCGTCGTGCGTGTAGCCCAGCCAACTAATGTCGACAGCGCCAAGCGTCAGGCTGAGCACCAGCAAATCGCCGCAGCATTGGCGCAGCAGGAAACCTTTGCTTATATCGAAGCATTGAAGAAAAAGGCCAAAGTCGAAATCATAAAACCGGCCGCTGCCAAATCTGAGACTGCTGAGTAACCAAGCAAACTTTTATTGGGCTGGGTTCTGTATTTCACAGGACTCAGCCCTTTTAGTTTCAATTTGATTCTGTCGGGATTGCAATAGTGAATATAGCTTTCCAGTCCGGCATGCAGATCCTCCACGGAACTGAATTTGTTCAGGTAAAAGAACGCCGATTTGAGCGTACCGAAGAAACTTTCCATCGCGGCATTATCGAGGCAATTTCCTTTGCGTGACATGCTCTGCTCAACGCCGTTTTTTGCCAGCAGATGGCGGTAGCCAAGCATCTGGTACTGTGAGCCCTGATCCGCATGCAGAATCGGCTTGTCGCTCAGTGTCAATCGCGTGAACGCTTTTTTAAGCATCATGCTCACCATTTCAAATACCGGGCGCCTGGCCGTTTGGTACGCAATGATTTCACCGTTGTACAAATCCATCACTGGCGAGAGAGACAGCTTCTGGCCGCTTACATTAAATTCGGTCACATCGGTCACCCATTTCTGGTGGGGAACTTGCGCATCGAACTGGCGCTGCAGAATATTGGGCGCGATGCGTCCAACAAGGCCTTTATAGGACCGATATTTCTCTAGCCGTACCAAGGATTTCAGCTGCAACTGCGTCATCAGACGCTGCACGGTCTTATGGTTGACCAATGTGCCCGTCTGCCGGATTGCCTACGTGATCCGCCGATAACCATAGCGCCCTTTGTGCTGCTCGAGGAGCGCTCGGATTCTGGCTTTCAAGGCGGCATATTTATCCACTGCCTGCAGAGCCTTCTGCTGATAATAGAAGGTGCTGCGCGCCAGGCCCGCCACGTTGAGCAAACCTGCCATCGGAAACTGCTGCCTTAGTTCAAGCACTATGTGCGCTTTTTGCGTTGAGCTGCTTTCTTGTCCGCTTGAACTAAGGCTTCGCGCTTTTTTAAATACGCATTCTCCATGCGCAAATAATTGATCTCTTCCAGCAATTGTTCGCGCGTGCGCGTCTAATCGGTCGCCGCTGGCGGCTTGGTAATGGGAGCGCCTGGCATCTTCTTGGGTTGTACTCGTCGGCGTGGGGCTAAAGCGTCAATACCGCCAGCATAGTACTGACGTTCCCAAACGCCAATACTGGCTGCGTTGCGAATATTAAAGACGGCAGCAGCCTCGCGCTGCGACAGTCTTTTATCCCACCTATGCTGCAATACCGACAATTTACATTGCGCATCGTAGTGCGTATATGTCTTGTCAAGTCCAGACGCTCTATGTTGCCGGTACACCGATACCCACTTACGCACTGTTGATTCGTCAGCGCCATGCCGTTGCGCAATGGCACCAAGTCCACTAACACCTTATAAATAACCTTAAATGACCGTGAGCTTGAAATGTTCGTTGTATTTGCTCATGAAAAAACCCCAAGAAGTTAGGACTAGGTCCAACTTATTGGGGGCAGTTCATTTTGAGCGGCTTTTTTTATTTGAAACTGGATATTAGTGGCTTGAGTTGCGGCCAGATATTGTTGAATATTTTGGGATGTGCTGCCGCGTTGGGATGAATACGGTCGGCCTGAAACAGTTCCGCCTTATCGGCAACGCCTTGCAGCATGAACGGCACTAGCGATGATTTGGTTTCTTTGGCCAGCTTGGGGAAGAGGGCAGCAAACTGCTTGGTGTAATCACCACCATAGTTAGGCGGTATCTGCATGCCGACTAATAAAACTTTTGCCTTCACGTCTTTTGCACTGTTGATCATGCTGCGCAGATTTTCTTGTGTTGCAGTGAGCGACAAGCCGCGCAGTGCATCGTTGGCGCCGAGTTCAATGACGACGATTGCCGGTTGATGTTTGGCTAGTAGCGCTGTCAGACGTCCCTTGCCGCCGCTGGTGGTTTCGCCGCTAATGCTGGCATTGACGATGGCTGCATTAATTTTTTCGGTTTCCAGTTTTTTCTGCAGCAGATTGACCCAACCTTCACCGCGTAGCAAACCGTATTCTGCGGACAGGCTGTCGCCGAGCACAAGTATGGTTTTTGATGCAGAATAAGCGCTCGCTCCAAATGACATTAAAGCCACCAGCATCACTGCTCGTAATGGCGCTTTTAATATCGTTTTTAGTATATTTTCCACCTGATACGAAAATCTAAAATCAATCCGCATGCCTGAATCCTCTACTGTCTATCCTGCAATTGAAACAATCAATCTGACTAAACGCGTGGCCGATGCAACTGGTGAACTGACCATCCTGCAAGCGGTTGATTTTACCGTGCTAGCGGGAGATACGCTGGCCATCGTCGGCGCATCCGGTTCTGGCAAGTCAACCTTGCTCGGTTTGCTCGCCGGATTAGATACGCCATCCGAAGGTACGGTCAAGCTGGATAATGTTGATATCTTTGCGCTGGATGAGGATGGGCGTGCCGGTTTGCGTAAAGAAAAACTTGGTTTTGTCTTTCAGTCCTTCCAGTTGCTGGGACATTTGAACGCGCTTGAAAATGTCATGTTGCCGCTTGAATTACGGAACGATGGCAAAGCGAGAGAAAAAGCCGAAGCAATGCTGGCGCGAGTTGGTTTATCGAGTCGCTTGAAACATTATCCAAAGTATCTGTCGGGTGGTGAGCAGCAACGTGTCGCGCTGGCACGGGCCTTTGTCAGCGAACCGCCTTTACTGTTTGCTGATGAGCCTACTGGTAGCCTGGACGCTGCCACCGGTGCATCGGTGATTCAACTGATGTTCGAGTTGAATAAGGAGCGCAAGTCGACTTTGGTATTGGTGACGCACGATCCGTCGATTGCGGCACTGTGCAAGCGAACCATCACGATTGCTGCGGGTCGGCTGGTATAGGGCGGGTGGTGGTATTGCAGCGACCGTGCTTGCTTACCATTTGGTTTAACACCGCACGTATTTCTGGAATCAGTTCACTCGCAGTAAGTCCGATGGGGCCTATCTCGTGTGCAACAAGATTATCAGCCGCCTTGCCATGTAACCAAACGGCAGCGAGAGCCGCTTCCCAGTCTGGCCAATTCTGCGCCAACAATGCGCCACATAACCCTGATAAAACGTCGCCCGCACCGGCAGTTGCCAGCGCTGGGTTGCCGGTTGTATTGATCACGGTTGTACCATCGGGGGCAGCGATCACTGTGCCTGAACCTTTCAAAATAGTCGTGGCATTGAATTTTTTTGCAATGGCGCGAGCGGTTGCCAAACGATCACTCTGTACCTGTGCCGTCGTTATTCCAAGCAGGCGTGCAGCTTCCAGTGGGTGTGGCGTCAACAAGGTATGAGTTTTGCGTGCAATGAGCTTTTGTTGCAAACCGGTTTCGACTGCAATGAGATTCAACGCATCCGCATCCAAAACCAAAGGCGTATGCGCCGCCAGTGCTTTGATCAGGAAATCATGTGCGTCGCGCGAGGTTCCCAATCCTGGTCCGGCGACTATGGTTGCCTTGTTGAAGTCGATGTCGGCAGCCTGGCGACACATTAATTCTGGTTGTGCATTGTCATAACCCAAGGTTTCTGCAATAGAGGCAACGAATACACGGCCAGCGCCAGATTTTGCAGAGGTACGAGCGGCGAGTATTGCGGCACCGACCATGCCTTTTGCTCCGCCAAGCACACAGACATCACCGTAACTTCCCTTGTGTGAATTATGTAGTCTCACTTTAAGAGCGTTTGTAAACAACGCAATGTGATTCAAATGTGAGGATGACCCGGGAAATAAATCTGCATTCAGATTCAGATCGCTGACCTGTACTTCGCCCGCATAATCGCGACCTTCGCAGGTATGCAATCCAGCTTTGTTGCCTATGAATGTGATCGTGTGTGTGGCCCGAATTGCAATGGCCTTGTGATTGTCTGTAACTGCGAGATTAGAACCAACAATCACGCCAGTATCGGCGTCCAATCCGCTGGGAACGTCTAGCGCCAGCACTGGGCAATGAAGGGCATTGATGTGTTCGATCAGGTTTGATATTTCACCCGTAATCGCACGCGTCAATCCGATGCCGAACAGACCATCGATGACTAGCGCCCAGTTATTTTTTGTGAGGATGCTGCTATCGATGAAGTGAGTCGGGCTGATATGCGCACGCGACAAAGCTTGTTGCGCATCTTCAGGCAAGTTCGCCGGATCACAGGAAAAATGGATGCTTACATCCCGACCGGAATGCGCCAGTTGACTTGCCGCCTCTAACGCATCGCCACCGTTATTGCCGGGACCGACCAGTACTAGTATCGCAGCACTGCGATCAAGAGCCGCCAATAATTGACGCGCATATTCAGCTGCAGCGGTTCCCGCGCGTTGCATCAGGGTGTAGGAAGGAAGTATCGCGAACGCAGCTTGTTCGATTTTATGAATTTCCGCGACGGTATAAAGTGTGTGGCTGTTAGGCATCGATGGCACGATCAGGAAAACAGGTGAGGGCAGGGTGCAATCACAATTAACTTGATTCTAGTCCAAACGCTTACTCTGATATTAGTCGTACTACGCTGTACTGAAAGCCGTGTTAAAAGCTAATTGATCAGTCAGTCGTAATCAGCTAAAGCGCATAGGCGTCAAACCGTCGAGATCGATATCTGGTGTCTGATCAGAAATAATGTCTGCCAACACTTTGCCAGAACCCGCCGCCATGGCCCAGCCGGTAGAACCGTGGCCGATATTCAGGTATACATTTCTGACGGACGTGGCGCCCAGCAGCGGTGGGCCATCCGGCATCATCAGGCTGCTACCAGACCAAAATGACGCGGTGTTGTAGTTACTCGCATCTGGAAACCAGTCGTAGCTCACTTTCATCAAAGTATTTAATGCTGCCTGACGCAGTTCTGTTGTGCGTGCATTTAATTCTGCAGTGCCGGCAATGCGAATACGATTGCCCATGCGCGTAATCGCAACTTTGTACGCTTCATCGAAGACCGAGGCAATCGGTGCGGATTCAAAATTGCGGATGGTTGCGGTGGCCGAATAACTTTTGATTGGATAAACCGGCAGGTGTAAGCCCATGGGTGCTAGTAGTTTGGCGCTATCTGCACCGCTTGCAAGAACGATCTTGTCTGCAAAAAAGCTGTAATCATCAATCCGGATATCAACGCCGCGCTCGATTTGGCGGATTGATTTAACGTTGCAGCCAAAGTGAAATTCCACTCCCATTTCCTGTGCAAGCTGGCGAATTTGACGGGTGAACAAGGGGCAATTTCCAGATTCGTCCGCTGGTAAATGAAGGCTGCCAGCCAGCGGTATATTGGTATTGAGGGCGGGTTCTATGAGGCGCAGAGCATTCGCATCGGGTAAATCGTGTCGAATGTCGTGTGCGGCCAGGAAATCTATGCCCGGTTTTGCAAGTTGCAAGTCGCGTTCAGAACGGAACAATTGGAGGTAGCCAGATGCCTGTTCATAATCCAGCTGATGTCGGTCGCGAAGTTGCTGCATGATGTCGCGGCTGTAAAAAGCAATGCGCTGCATGCGTTCGCGATTGACCTGATAGCGTTCTATGTCGGATTCCCTCAACCAGCGACGCATCCAACGCCACAGCGCCGGGTCAAGTATGCGATTGAAGAATAAAGGCGATTCTGCTTTCAGCAAGTAAGAGCAGAAGGATTTTGGCCTGCCTGGAGTAGCCCATGGTGCAATGCTGGAAGGTGCAAGTATGCCGGAGTCGCCGAAGCTGGCTTCTTCCGCCACATTATTGCGACGTTCGATAACCACGACTTCATGTCCTGCTTCGGCTAAAAAATAAGCGGTACAGACACCAATCACACCTGCACCAACAACTGCTACTTGCATTACTTCAACCCTTCTTGGAATTAGCTTGCCATGTTACCAAGCCGCTGTACAAATACGCCAGCACAAGTAACTCAAATCGCGAATAAGTTGCAGGAAATCGATCGTAGCTATGGCTTGAGTCGCATGGCTTGGCATACGCAATGGATGAGCGCGTGTGGCTTATGGCGGGCCGCATATCGATCCGCCAATGAAAAACCGCGCTAGACAGCGCGGTTTTTCAAACAAGGGGGCAAATAATTTTGCCGACTCTTAATATGTCATCACAAGGGCTTGCGACCACTAATGACACGCAACAGGATAATCACGATGGCGATCACCAGCAGAATATGGATAAAGCCGCCGATGGTAGTAGAACTGACCAGACCGATCAGCCAGAGAATTACGAGTACTACTGCAATGGTATAGAGCATGTCGATTTCCTTTCGAGTTATGGTTCATTGTGGAATGCACGCTACAGCAACGTCAAACTCCCTTTTATATCGCTGGCAACTTGGGCCGCGATTATTCAGATGGAACGATAAAAATAGTGATTGCCAAAAGTCATAAAAATTACAATCAGGTTCTATAGTAGTCTATCCCGGCATGCAAAAGATAATCTGTACGATAGCGCACATAAAGACATCTATGAAATTGTCGTTTGAATTTCGATGATTTATAAAGATGCCTATGGGACAATCAGGTCACTATATTCTGTGGAAATTAGAAGCAAAAGCAAAAGCAAAAGCGGAAGCAGAATGAAACGAGAGTATGACAAGCGACATGGTTTTCGTTATCTGGCATTCAAATTTTCAGGCACACAATCATGAATAATAAAAAAATAGATAATCAGACTGACTTAGTCGTGCCGGTTGAGCTCCCTAATAGTAGTAACAGTAATAACGCGGCAAGCTCAGATGAGATGGCGCGCATCCATATTCCGGTTAATGCACGTGGTGTGGCGCTGACGATTCTGGCCAGCGTGGCATTTGTATTTGCATTGTCGGCTGCAAATAAATTTTTCATTCCGCTGGTATTTGGTATTTTCATTGCGTACTCCTTAAATCCTTTGGTGGTCAGGCTGGAGCGCTTGCACATTCCGCGCGTGGTTGGCACCTTGGTGGTCATCACCGCAATATTGACCAGCGCAATATGGACGGCAAATAATCTACGGGACGAATTTAATTCCATATTAATCAGCTTACCCACAGCGACCCAAAAGCTGTCGCGATCAATCAAGCAACTGCAACGCGATCAGACCAGTACGATTCAGCAAATGCAGGTGGCAGCAAATGAAATTGAAAAGGCAACCAACCAGGCAACTGGTGCACGACCTGTGGTAAAAAGCAGTACCGGCGATCAATCTGTATTCAACTTAAGCCAGTGGCTGCTGTCTGGTTCTGTTGGGATATTTGCATTGATGAGCCAAGCCATGATGGTGGTTTTTTTGGTGCTTTTCTTTTTGCTTTCCGGCAATATGTTCAAGCGCAAGCTGGTAAAAATAAGCGGTCATTCGCTTTCATCAAGAAAAATCACTGTGCATATTCTGGACGCGATCAACACGTCGATTCAGAACTATATGCTTATGCTGCTGGTCACCAATGTTATTTTCGGTTTGCTTATGTGGATCGCTTTGCGCTGGATCGGCCTCGAGAATGCGGGGGCGTGGGCAGTTGCTGCTGGCTTCTTGCATATCATCCCTTATTTTGGTCCATTTTTGATTTTAGGGGCTACTGGCGTCACTGCCTTTATGCAATTCGGTACCTTTTCCTCAGTAATGGCAGTCGGTGGTGCTACTTTGTTGATTGCCACTATCGTCGGCACTTTCGTTACCACGTGGATGACCGGGCGGATTGCCAAGATGAACACCGTAGCGGTGTTTGTTGCGCTGCTGTTTTGGACCTGGCTGTGGGGCGTTTGGGGAATGCTGCTCGGCATTCCTATCATCGTGATTGTCAAAGTAATTTCGGAGCACATAGAAGGCTGGCAGGTTATCGCAGAATTATTGGGCGAATGAACCGAAGTATCGAATAAGCAGCTTTACCCCATCGAATACGCCCGTTTTTTTCAAGCGGGAGTATTGTGTTTGGCAATGAGTTAGCCTGTAATTTGTTGCGCCATCAGTATTTCCCAATACTATTTCAAGGATAAAAACCATGCAGCTGTGCGCTTGAACTGCAAGGCATGCTCCTGTTGACGTCGCTGGCGCTGGTTTTCCTTTGGGCGGGGCGTTTCAGCATTGGCGGTCGCGGTGGCCGGTGGAATTGAAGGAAGGCTAAAGCAAACGTAGTCTCGTCGCGGGGTATATGAACAAAGGGATGCTTGAAAAATGCGTCACTTGTGCATTTTTACCGCAGCAATCCTTGCGGTTTAGGCAGTTAACCTTCAGTTAAAACACGCTTTGTCGCGGTATAATCATGCTTTCTGAATTAACTCGCAGGACGGCAGCGGATTTATTCTGCTTTTCTGCATCAACTACCTTCTCGCCATGCTGATTTTGCCAGGTTCCAACGCCCTGTCTGCCTTTCGTACCGAACGCCTCTTACTGCAACTGCAAGAAATCGATCACGCGATCGCCAGCGTCACCGGACGATTTTTGCATTTTATCGATTCCGCTGCGGCTATCGCGCCCGACGATGTTAAACGCCTGGATGGCTTGCTGACCTACGGCGAACCGTTTGACGCCAAGCTAGCAGGTGATGAATTTGTCGTCATCCCGCGCTTTGGCACGATTTCCCCATGGGCCAGCAAGGCCACCGATATTGCGCACAATTGCGGCATGACGGATATTCGCCGCATCGAACGCGGCATTCTGTATGTCGTGCACCTGAAATCAGGTTTGCTTGGCGGTGCGAAAAAATTGTCGGAAGAAGGCATTACAGGAGTGCAGGCATTGCTGCACGATCGCATGACAGAAATGGTTTTGCGTAGCGCGGAAGAAGCGGCTGGCTTGTTTGGCGAACTCGATGCCAAGCCTTTGGCGTTCATCGATATTACGCAAGGTGGCAAGGCGGCATTGGTGCAAGCCAATACTGAATTGGGCCTGGCTCTGTCTGATGATGAAATCGACTATCTGCTGGCAGCTTTCACCACCGCCAAGCGTAATCCGACTGACGTCGAGTTGATGATGTTTGCGCAGGCAAACAGCGAACACTGCCGCCATAAAATATTTAACTCCGATTGGACCATCGACGGCGTGAAGCAGGATAAATCCCTGTTTGCCATGATCAAGAATACGCATGAACTGGCTCCGCGCGGTACTGTGGTTGCGTATAGCGATAACTCGTCGGTGATCGAAGGCGCGACGATTACGCGTTTCTATCCTCGTGGCGCCGCGAACGGCTACGTGTATGAAGCGTCGGAAGAATTGACCCATATTTTGATGAAGGTCGAAACGCATAATCACCCGACCGCAATCTCGCCATTTGCTGGCGCTTCGACTGGTGCCGGCGGTGAAATTCGTGATGAAGGCGCAACTGGTCGTGGCGCGAAGCCGAAAGCCGGCTTGGGCGGATTTACTGTTTCCAATTTGATGCTGCCGGATGCTGTGCAGCATTGGGAAAACGATCATGATGTCACCATCGCGGTAACAGATAAAACTAAATCCAATGTATACGGCAAGCCCGATCGCATCGCATCGGCTTTGCAAATCATGATCGATGGTCCTATCGGTGCTGCATCATTCAACAACGAATTCGGCCGCCCTAATCTCGGCGGCTATTTCCGTACCTACGAACAAAACGTCGCTGGCTCTGTCAATGGATATCACAAGCCGATCATGATTGCCGGTGGTATCGGCAGCATCTCTGCCAAGCACACCAAAAAGAATGATCTGCCAGTCGGCAGCTTGTTGATTCAACTAGGCGGTCCGGGCATGCGTATAGGCATGGGTGGTAGCGCCGCGTCGTCGATGGCGACCGGCGCGAATACCGCTGATCTGGATTTTGACTCAGTACAACGCGGCAATCCAGAGATGGAAAGGCGCGCGCAAGAAGTCATCAATGCATGCTGGGCGATGCAGGATGACAATCCTATTCTGTCAATACATGACGTAGGCGCAGGCGGCTTATCGAATGCATTCCCGGAAATCACAAACGACGCCAAACGCGGTGCGATTTTTGATTTGCGCGCAGTTCCGCTGGAAGAAAGCGGTATGGCACCGAAGGAAATCTGGAGCAACGAATCGCAGGAACGTTATGTTCTGGCTATCTCGCCGGACAGCCTGCCGCAATTCGAATATCTGTGCAAACGTGAACGCTGCATGTATGCAGTAGTCGGCACCGCGACCGAAGAACGCCAGTTAAAGGTCATTGATACGCAACATGGCAATGAGCCAGTCGATATGCCAATGGATGTATTACTTGGCAAGCCGCCGAAAATGCATAGAGACGTCAGCCACGTCCAACAAATTTTTCCTGCTATCGATTTAACCGGTATCGATTTGCTGGAAGCGTCGATACGCGTGTTGCGACTGCCTACTGTCGCTGATAAATCCTTTCTGATCACGATCGGTGATCGTACCGTCGGCGGTACCACGGTGCGCGATCAAATGGTCGGTCCATGGCAAGTGCCAGTAGCAGATTGCGCCGTCACAGCGATGAGCTTTGAAGGCTATCTCGGTGAAGCCATGGCGATGGGCGAACGTACACCGTTGGCCGTCATCAACGCTGCCGCTTCCGGTCGTATGGCTGTGGGTGAAGCGTTGACTAATATTGCTGCTGCTCCGATTGCGGATATCTCGGACATCAAGTTGTCCGCGAACTGGATGGCTGCTTGCGGTCAACCTGGGCAGGATGCCGCGTTGTTCGATACAGTCAAAGCAGTCGGCATGGAATTGTGCCCGGCCTTGGGCATCAGTATTCCAGTGGGCAAGGATTCCTTGTCTATGCGTACCACTTGGCAGGACGACGGCGCAGACAAGGCAGTTGTTTCGCCAGTCTCATTGATCGTATCTGCATTCGCACCGGTCTATGACATACGCAAATCGCTGACGCCGCAGTTGCGTACCGACGCCGGCGACACCGTGCTGATCGCTATCGATCTGGGTCGTGGCAAGAATCGTTTGGGTGCTTCTTGCTTTGCGCAAGTCATGCAGCAACTCGGCAACGAAACACCGGACGTCGATAGCGCAGAAGATCTGAAAGGATTCTTTAACGCGATCCAGCGCTTGAACAAGGAACAAAAACTGCTCGCCTATCACGATAGATCCGATGGTGGTTTGTTCGCAACCTTGTGTGAAATGGCCTTTGCCGGTCACAGCGGTTTATCGGTCAATCTGGATATCCTGACACTTGAAGGCGAACACGCCAGCGATGGTGGCGATGCAAAAAACTGGACTAGCCAGATCGCAGAACGTCGCAACGACATGACTTTGCGTGCTTTGTTTAATGAAGAACTCGGTGCGGTGATTCAAGTACGTGCTGCGGAAAAGTCGGACGTCATGAATGTGCTGCGTGAATACAATCTGGGCGCATGCAGCCACATCGTCGGCAAGTTGAGCGACGACGACATGATCGAATTCACACGTGACGCGAAGGTCGTTTACAGTCAGTCGCGCATCGATTTGCATCGTTTCTGGAGCGAAACCAGCTGGCGCATTGCGCGCTTGCGTGACAATCCAGAGTGCGCCGATGCCGAGTACGATCGCATCTTCGACAAGCTCGATCCAGGTATTACACCGGTAGTAACCTTCGATCCGCAGGAAGACATTGCGGCTCCTTTCATTTTAAAAGGGAGCCGTCCGCGCGTTGCGATTCTGCGTGAGCAGGGCGTCAACTCACAAGTTGAAACTGCTTACGTGATGCACAAGTCGGGCTTTGAAGCAGTCGACGTGCATATGAGCGATTTAATCACCGGTCGTGCATCTTTGAGCGACTTCAAGGGTCTGATCGCAGTGGGTGGTTTCTCTTACGGCGACGTATTGGGTGCAGGCGAAGGCTGGGCGAAAACGATACTGTTCAATATGCAATTGGCGGAAGAGTTCGCAACCTACTTTGATCGCGCAGATACGTTTGCGCTGGGTATTTGCAACGGTTGCCAGATGATGAGTAATCTGAAATCGATTATTCCTGGAGCACAAGCTTGGCCTAAGTTCACGCGTAATAAAGCGGAACAATTCCAGGCGCGTTTCTCAATGGTCGAAGTGGCAGACTCACCATCCATCTTCTTCAATGATATGGCTGGTACGCAAGCACCGATCGCCATCGCACATGGTGAAGGCTATGCAGACTTTTCATTGACCGGCGACATCGACAAGGCAATTGTAGCAATGCGCTTCATCGATAACAAAGGCCATGCAAGCGAAACCTATCCGTACAATCCTAACGGTTCGCCTGAGGGCATTACGTCGGTGACGACGCCGGATGGCCGCTTTACAGTATTGATGCCACATGCAGAACGTGTGTTCCGCAGTGTGCAGCAGTCATATCATCCTGATTCTTGGGGCGAAGACTCGCCGTGGATGCGCATGTTCCGCAATGCACGTAAGTGGGTGGGTTGATACGCGAGCTTTATTAGTTTGCACAAGTAAGCTGCTTATGGAAATGTCGTTCAGTTTTTGACTGAGCGGCATTTTTTATTATGTGATTTGTCATTCCCGCGCAGGCGGGAATCTAAATGTGCCTATTTCACAAAGCCAAGGCAAGTAATCTCTTCGCTTTGTTCGTGTTGTTCTTCGTGGTGGGTTGCCGGGGGTGGCCCGGCGGCCACTCACTTTTCTTGCTTCGCCAAGAAAAGTAAGCAAAAGAAGGCGACGCAGCAGCCGTTGCCCGCTGCGCGGGTACCCAAGGCAAACGATCGTCAGTCGGGAGCACAAACAAACTCGCTGCGCTCAAACAGGTTTGCGCTCTTTATCCGCCTGACGACCGCTTGCCTTGGCAACGTCACATGCGGTTAAGGTCAAAAGCAACCGCAACCGCAACCGCAACCTCTACAACCTTGATCGCTTAATAATTTTTTGATTGTCTCGTGCCAATGCTGTTGCCGTTGAACTGCCGTTGAAGTTAAACCGCTGTGACGCTGCCGTTTGTGCGGAGCAGAAAATGGAAAAGAAGTGAACGCTGTCTGAGCGCAGCGAATTTCGTTCGCTTCCCATTTTTTGATTTGCACAAACGGGAACCCGAAGGGCAGCGGCTGTGCGGTCGCCTTTTTTGGGTTACCTTTTTTGGCGAAGCAAAAAAGGTAACTAGCCGCCGGGCTACCCCCGGCAAACCAACTATGTCCGAAGAAATACAATAACCAACACCAGCGAACCAAAACAAAACAAAAAAACCAAACCAATAAAAAAAGCGCCCCGAAGAGCGCTTTTTTCATACCAGCAGAAAATTATTCAATCTTCGCTTTTGCACGCAATTGCTGTTGAAACGCTTGCAGTTTTTTCTGTTGCAGTCCTTCTGCTATTTGCGGCTTGACTTCTTCCAGTGTCGGGATCTTCGCTGCACGAACATCATCCAGACGAATCACGTGGTAACCGAATTGGGTTTTAACCGGTGTGTCGTACAGTTGGCCTTTTTGCAGGGAAGTCATCGCATCCGAGAACGGTTTGACGAATGCAGCTGGTGCTGCCCAATCCAGATCGCCACCATTGGCAGCTGAACCAGGATCTTTCGATTGCTTGGCCAGATCTTCAAACTTGCCGCCGGCTTTCAACTTGACGATGATGACTTTTGCATCTTCTTCTTTTTCAACCAGGATGTGGCGAGCGTGGTATTCCTTGTCGCTCGCTTGTCCCTTGAAGCGATCATATTCAGCCTTGATGTCTGCATCCTTGACCGGATTTTTTTTCAGGTAATCGGCAACCAGCGCGCGGATCAGGATCGATTGACGTGCGATTTCGATCTGACTTTTGACATCGGCATGGGTGCCAAGACCAAGTTTGTCAGCTTCCTGGATCAGAATTTCGCGGTTGATCAATTCATCCTTGATCATCGCGCGCAGTTCTGGGGTGTCTTGCTGACCTTGGGAAACCATCTGCTTGACCATGACGTCGGCACGGGAAGATGGTACTGGTTTGCCATTCACTACAGCCAGATTTTGTGCCATCGCAGGCAGTGCAGCGGATACGAATAAAGCGACCAGCAGGTGAGCAGGTTTGAAAGTCATATAAATTCCTAATGGAAGTATTTTATTAGAGGTACGGCAATCGAACTATTGACTAAGCGCGCGTCAAATTTCTGATGGCGCCAAAGCAGTAATGGCTAACGCATGTATTTCTTTTTGCATCATGTCATCAAGGCAATCATACACCAGCCTATGACGTTGTATACGGCCGAGTTTTTCAAATTTGGCAGAAATAATGCGCAGTCGGTAATGACCTCCACCTGAGGCAGCACCGGCATGTCCAGCATGCAATTCCGACTCGTCTTCTAATTGACATTCCGATGGTACAAAAGTTTCAACGAGTCTTACACGGATACGATCAATTCTATCAATCATTGCGGCTCTTGCATGTGTTTGGACAGCATCAGATTTTGCGCAATGATGAAGGCAAACATCAAGCCCATACCACCGAATAGCTTGAAATTAACCCAAGCTGCTGTAGAAAAATTGAATGCCACATACAGATTCAGCAAGCCCATCGTCATGAAAAAAGCGACCCATGCCAGATTGACGCGACGCCAGATACCGTCTGGCAGCGACATATGTTTTTCCATCATGGAGCGAATCAAATTCTTTTTCAGAAAAATCTGGCTGAACAATAGCGCCGCAGCAAAACACCAATAAAGAACGGTGGGCTTCCATTTAATGAAGGTTTCATTGTGAAAGTAAATCGTAGCACCGCCGAAGAACACGATAATCCCGAATGACAGCCAAAGGGTACCGTCGACTTTTCTGCGGCGGGCAAGCAGATAACCGATTTGCATGATGGTGGCAATGATTGCGATTGCAGTCGCCAGCAGGA
>Ga0326733_1000281_pt1 | contig 15699 bp, 5 predicted proteins | sample 14_GP2_308_FD_207946 | JGI IMG/M metagenome (GOLD analysis project Ga0326733, IMG submission 207946) | Glacier ice microbial communities from Ngari, Tibet, China - 14_GP2_30.8 | ecosystem: Environmental > Aquatic > Freshwater > Ice > Glacier | place: China: Ngari, Tibet | collected 2018-07-17 | reverse complement strand
CAGCGCCAGTCGCCGTAACCGTACCACCAAATGTCGCGGCGCCAGTGCCGACAGCAAAGGTGTTCGTGCCGCTAATCGACGTAGCCCCATTTAACGTGACGCCGCCAGTTCCAGTGCTTAACGTACCAGTTCCTGATTGTGAAATGTTTCCAGTCGTGGTGATGCCCGTAGCGGCTGTGATCGCACCGGCTGCGTTGACCGTAAAGGCTCCTGTGCCGATGTTTAACGACTGACCGTTGATAGCGCCAGTCGAAGTCACCGTGCCACCTTGGACGACTGCGGTCGTCGTAATGTTGTTACCGGTAACTATAGTTCCAAAACCGCCGGCAATCGAACCAGCCGTCAAGATCCCGGTACTAGTGATGTTCCCCTGCACCGCCGTCGGTAATGTCTGGCTGAGGACTGGGACACTGCCGGCACCAGTAATTAGTACGCTGTTGGCTGCTGAACCGGTCGCTGAGATAGGGCTAGTGCCGTTACCGTAAAGTATGCCGTTAGTCGTAAATGTCGTCGCGCCGGTGCCACCATTGGCGACACTCGTAGTGCCCGTCAATAATGTGCCGTTACGGTCGACCGTACTACTGCTAAGAACGCCGGTTACACTAGATTGAACAATTCCTGTACTCAGGCTTCCCAGGGTAACTGTCCCTGTTCCAGTCGTAAATGTGCTTAATCCAGCGACGCTGACGTTACCGTTGAACGTGCTAGTGCCCGCTACAGCTAATGTACTACTAAGTGTTGCTGCGCCAGTCACACCAAGCGTGCCACCTAACGATGTCGCGCCACTAGTTACCGTCAAAGTGCTGGTACCGTTGATGGTCACGTTACCATTGAATGATGACGTGCCTGTGACGGCTAATGTGCCACCGAGTGATGTCGCACCAGTGCCGACGGTCAAAGTGTTGGCGCCGGTCACAGAAGTGTTGCCATTCAAGCTGACAGCGCCTGAGCCAGTGCTAGTCGTACCGGTCCCCGTCTGAGTATAGTTACCGGTATTTGTAATGCCACCGTTTGTCGTGAGTAATCCGGTCAATGTGCTAGTGCCTGTGACGGCTAATGTGCCACCGAGTGATGTCGCACCAGTGCCGACGGTCAAAGTGTTGGCGCCGGTCACAGAAGTGTTGCCATTCAACGACACCGCGCCAGTGCCGGTACTGAATGTACCAGTGCCAGTTTGATTATAGTTACCCGTGTTCGTGATGCCGCCGTTAGTCGTCAGGGCACCAGTCAAAGTAGTCGTTCCGGTAACTGCCAAAGTTCCACCAAGTGTCGTCGCGCCTGTGCCGACTGCGAAAGTACTGGCACCTGTAACTGCTACGTTAGCGTTGAATGTGCTTGTGCCATTAGCCGTCAAAGCGCCTGTTAATGTCGTGGTGCCAGCGACGCCAAGTGTGCCGCCCAGAGTCGTGGCGCCAGTGCCGACGTTAAACGTATTAGTTCCGGTAATAGTTGTAGCGCCGTTTAAGGACACGGCGCCAGTTGCTGTACTGAACGTACCTGTTCCGCTTTGAGTAAAGTTACCGCTGGTCTGATTGTAGCCGGTTATGCCGCTTAAGGCGCCGCCGTTAATTATTAAGCCGTTGATTGTATTGACGGTCGTAGCGGCTGAAATCGCACCTGACATATTGATAGTCGTAATGCCACTTAGTGCGCCAGCTGGTGATACGTTCAAACCGGCTGACTGCAATGTGAATGTGCCGGTAGAGTTGCCAACTGCCGTGTTAGCCGTACCCGTCGTGTTAATGTTAGTCGTGCCGATTACGGTCGCGCCGCCGTTCAAGGTGGCTAAGCCAGATACGGTTAACGTTCCGCCCAAAGTTGATGCGCCTGTGCCGACCGTAAAGTTATTCGCACCGGTCACGCTGGTCGCACCGTTCAAGCTGACGGCGCCGGTACCGGTACCGAATGTTCCAACGCCGGTCTGAGTAAAGTTACCGGTATCGGTAATACCACCGTTGAATGTAGCCGCGCCAGTGAAGGTGCTGGCGCCAGTCACAGCTAAAGTGCCGCCAAGTGTTACGGCGCCAGTGCCGACAGTCAAAGTGTTCGTACCAGTCACGGAAACGCCACCATTGAAAGTCGCGGCGCCTGCTACGGTAAGCGTCCCGCCCAATGTCGTGGCGCCGGTGCCGACAGTCAAAGTGTTGGCCCCGGTCACCGTCGTGTTGCCGTTTAAGCTGATTGCACCGGTGCCGGTACTCAGTGTCGTACTACCCGTTTGGGTAATGTTTCCACTGAAGGTTCCGGCAACTGCCGTGATGTTGCCACTACCATCGATTCGAGCCACAGTTGCTCCGGCGCTGTTCACGAATTGAGTAATGTCTTGTCCGGCTGCTCCTTGAATAACAGCAGCGACTGTTGCGGCTCGGGCTTGAATATTAAAGTTACCCATAGTTTGTTGAGTAGTCTGGTTGCGAATAAATTGTGTGCTAGCCGATGTGACCAAGTCACAGTTGTTACTCGTCATGAGACAGAAGGTGTCGCTCGAGCCACCGGCAATTGACGGTACGATGTACGTTGCATTGCCACCAATACCAGTAGGCGGGGCGATTTCGACAATACCCAGATATGTATTCGTATTGTTAGCAAAGCTGACTCGGCCGGTCGTCGATCCAGCTACGCCGACAGATATGCCGCCACTGCCCTGGACTGCCAGTGTGCTGCTGATAGTCGTCGCACCATTTAATGATACGGCGCCTGTACCAGTCGCAAATGTTCCGGTACCAGTTTGCAAGAAATTACCACTTGTCGTGATACCACCGTTAGCTGTTAATAATCCAGTAAACGTCGAAATGCCCGTCACAGCTAAAGTGCCACCTAACGAGGTGGCGCCGGTGCCAACGCTAAAGGTGTTTGCGCCAGTCACACTAGCTGAACCATTCAAACTGACGGCGCCGGTACCGGTGTTAAATGTCCCTGTGCCACTTTGAGTAAAGTTACCACTGGCTTGGTTGAAGCCGGTAATGCCGCTCAAGGCACCACCGTTGACGATCAAACCATTAATCGTATTGACAGTTGTCGCTGCAGAAATGGCACCACTCATATTAAGAGTCGTCACGCCACTTAAGGCACCAGCGGTGGAAACATTCAGGCCGGCTGACTGTAAGTTGAATGTGCCAGTTGCATTACCGACTGATGTATTGGCAGTACCGCCTGTGTTGATGTTAGTTGTTCCAACGATAGTTGCACCGCCGTTAAGTGTGGCCAGTCCAGTCACGCCTAAGGTTCCGCCTAAGCTGGTTGCGCCCGTGCCGACAGTTAATGTTCTAGTGCCAGTGATAGTGGTGTTGCCATTTAAGCTTATAGCACCGGTGCCGGTGCTGAAGGTACCGGTACCCGCAATAGCGAAGTTGCCACTAGTTTGAGCGTAATCGGTGATGCCACTCAAGGCGCCCGCGGATGTAACGTTTAAGCCGGTTGATTGTAAGACAAATGGTGCCCCTGTATTGCCAATCGTCGTTGTCGCCGTACCGGTCGTGTTAATGTTCGTCGTGCCCGTAATGGTAGCTCCGCCATTTAATGAGGCTAGACCAGCTGCACTTAAAGTTCCGCCGAGGGTGGTGGCGCCCGTGCCGACAGTAAGCGTGTTAGTGCCGGAAATACTGGTAGCGCCATTTAAAGTAACAGTTCCCGTGCCGGTACTGAAGGTGCCAGCACCAGTAATGCCGAAGTTGCCACTGCCCTGTGTGTAGCCGGTCACGCCGCTTAAAGCGCCGCCGTTGATAATCAAGCCATTAATTGTGTTACCAGTCGTGGCAGCTGAAATAGCGCCACTCATACTTATAGTAGTGATGCCGCTTAAAGCGCCGGTCGCAGAAACATTCAAGCCGCTGGAAGCCAACGCGAATGATCCGGTTGAATTACCGATGGAGGTGTTGGCGGTACCAGTTGCGTTGATAGTCGTAGCGCCGGTAATGCTAGTCGTCCCGACCGCTGTTAAACCACCGTTAAGCGTCGCTAGTCCAGTTACGCCTAGAGTGCCCCCTAGAGAAGTGGCGCCGGTGCCGACCGTCAAAGTATTGGTTCCCGAAATTGTCGTAGCGCCGTTTAAGCTGATTGCGCCGGTGCCGGTACTGAATGTGCCGGTGCCGGTTTGGGAGTAATTGCCAGTGTTAGTGATGCCGCCGTTGAAAGTGGCCGCTCCAGTAAAGGTGCTGGTGCCGGTGACGCTTAAACTGCCCCCAAGTGATGTCGCACCGGTGCCAACCGTGAAGGTGTTAGTACCGGTAACTGAAGTAGCGCCGTTTAAGCTGATTGCGCCGGTGCCGGTACTGAATGTGCCGGTGCCGGTTTGGGAGTAGCTACCTGTGTTAGTGATGCCGCCGTTGACGGTCAAAGCCGCGGCAATCGAGGTTGCCCCGGTTACTGCTAACGTTCCACCTAAAGTCGTTGCACCAGTGCCGACTGTAAACGTGCTGGTACCAGTAACTGATACGTTGTTATTAAAGGTGCTGGCGCCACTGACGGTCAAAGTACTGCCTAGGGTCGTAATACCAGTAACACTTAAAGTTCCGCCTAGAGTCGTAGCACCGGTGCCGACCGTCAGAGTATTTGCTCCAGTGACATTAGTACTACCATTAAGCGAGACCGTGCCAGAGCCAGAGCTGAATGTCGTCGTTCCAGTCTGGCTGATATTACCACTGAAAAGTCCGCCGACGGCGGTTAAGTTGCCACTATTATCAATCCGGGCAACGGCGCCCCCACTGGAATTTTGCAACTGTAGTAAATCGGCGTTCACGCCAGGCGTCGTACCGCCCCGGAAGATGGCGACTGGTGCCAGCGAACTTGGTGCGCCCTGGGCGTAAATCGTGCTCTGTGATGAACCAGTACTGATCAAACTTAGCAAACCAGCATTTGTCGTCGTGTTAATTCCGACGAAGCTACCGTCATTAAAGATACTAGAGTTGCCAATGTCGCGAGCCGTGATGAATTTAGCGACGTAGTTAGGCGTACCGCCAACATCCGAGGTGACACTGTTACCGGCGCCGGCACAGTTACCGGTGCTGACACAAATTTCAACCGTGGAAGATCCGGCAATTGACGGTAAATTAAACGTCGAGTTACCAGCACTTGATGGTGCTAGTGAGCGGATGATGCTCAAACCAGCGCCTGGTGCATTGGCAAAATTGAGGACACCGGCAGTCGCGTTAGGCTGACCTAAGGTTAAACCGCCGGCGCCTCGGACTGCTAACGTACTGGTAACAGTCGTTGCACCGTTCAACGTTACGGCACCCGTGCCGGTTGATAATGTCCCGACGCCATTGATAGCAAAATTGCCACCGTTTTGCGCGTAGCCGGTCACGCCGCTTAAGGCACCCGAGGCTGAGATGTTCAAACCGCTGGAAGTCAAGCTGAAGCTGCCACTGGCATTGCCGATAGCCGTACCGTCCGTGCCAGTCGTATTGATCAGGGTGCTGCCGACAGCCGTCAATCCACCGTTGAATGTAGCCGGTCCGGTAACAGTCAAGGTGCCGCCGAGTGCCGTCGCACCAGTACCGACAGTTAAGGTGCCAGCGCCAGTAACGGAAGTGTTGCCGTTCAGACTTACCGCACCGGTACCAGTCGATAAAGTGCCGGCACCAGTCTGACTGACGTTGCCACTAAAGACTCCGCCGACTGCCGTCAGATTTCCAAACGCATCAATCTTAGATACGACGGCATTAGTGCTGTTTTGTAGTTGTAATAAATCACCGCCAAGTCCTGGAGTTGCGCCGCCGCGAATAACTGCTGTCGGTACGGTCGCGTTAGCAAAGCCGGAAGCAAATAATGTACTCTGAGTGGCTGAGGCTCCAACCAAGCTTAATAGTCCGCTGTTCGTAGTTGTGTTCAGTCCGACAAAGGCGCCGTCGTTGTACAAGCTGGAGTTGGCGATACTGCGGGCGGCATCAAATTTTGCGATGTAGTTGATCGTACCACCAAGTGACGTAACGCTACTGCCGGCGCCGGCACAGTTACCAGTGCTCAAACAAATATCGACCGAGGCTTGTGACGGGTCAATCAAACGGTAAGTAGTCGCTTGAGCTAACGGTTGCTGGGACACCGTTCCACGGAAGCCATTACTGAAAAAGAGATTGCCGTTAGAATCAAAGCCCGACAGTACGGTTCCGGCTGAGCTTCGCAGGTTGATCAAATCGCCGCCGATACCTGGGGTAGCGCCGCCTTCTACGACAAAGGCTGCTGATGTAGCGTTGGCGGCCGCTTTAACGAAGATACCGCTTTGCGAAGCGTTCGAACTAACGACGCTGAGCTTACCGTTGTTCGTCGTAGTGCCGATACCGACGAAAGAGCCGTTATCGAACAAGGTTGAGTCGACGATATTTCGGATCGCGTCAAACTTAGCGAGGTAATTGACGGTACCGCCGGTTGCCGAAGTCACGCCACCACCGGCGCCGGCACAGTTACCAGTGCTAAGACAGAGGTCAACATTGGCGATGCCTGGGTCAATCAGATTATAAACCGTACTCTGAGCAAGAGTTCCTTGAGCCAAGGTCCCCGTGAAAGCTCCGGTCTGGTAGTACAACCGTCCAGCGGAATTGAAGCCACTGAGTGCGGCCGTACCGGCAGCGTTGTTGAACCGGAGCAAATCTGCCGTCTGTCCGGTCAAAGCCTGGATGACGCCACTGATTGCAGTTGTCGAACCACTTTGGAAGTTGAAATTAGCGGCTGTCTGTAAAATCGTGCCGTTTTGGATGTAGGCGTTACTGCCAGCTGAGCTCGCGAAACCACAACTCGTGCTGAATTCGAGACAAACCGTACCACTGTCATTCGGCAAAGCAATTGTCCGGTTGGCCGTTGGTGCTGTGAACGACAAAGTCGCAACATTGGCGCCGTTTTGAACCTGCAACTGAGTCGCGCTCTTGGCTTGGAAGGCATACGGAACTGCAGTCAGCTTCAAGCGGGGGCTCATTTCCCCGTCGTAGGTCGGTGAACCGGTCGACGTACCACCGATGTTCATCGTGACCCACATTTCCTGATCCCAGGACATGGTTGATGGGAAGGCTGTGACTGATCCAAGATTAACCGAAACGTAACCGTTGACGACACGGACACCTTGCCCGACGCTGTTCAGGTAACTCTCAGTCCAAAGCGCCGTACCAGCAGTCGAAACACCGTAAAGCTTGAACTGGATATTGTAGTTACCGTCTGAAGCGATCGAACCGTTCGATTGCTCGAGCCGAGCTTGGAAGTTCAAGTTGTTTGAAGTTGCCGCTGAAGTAATAACCGGTTGAGAGGCGGTGACGAACAAACTGCCCAAGATGATCAATACAGCGCCGACAGCAGCAAGCGCCCGGGCGTGACTGCGTCCGCGCGTACGCGTATAAAGAATAACAGGGGTGACGGGTAAATGGCGTCTAACAACAAAGAACACCCTGGTGGTTTGTGACCATAGGGTGTTCATGAATAATACTAGTTGAGATCTGTTTTTGGACATTTGTTTCTTGTGAGGGTGTTTGTATTGGTTTTACCTGTTAGGATGTATCCGTGCAATTTTTGTTTTGGATCTTCCCTGTCTAGTGGCTTTGTGCTCTACCAGGGGGAAGATCCATTTTTGCTTTTTAGGTTTTTACCAATTTTTGTTGGTAGGGTTGTTTTGTTTTTTTGTTCCAACCCTATGAGACTAGTATCTACCTGGCGACCAGTGTAAACAAGACTTTTGTGAGTACATTTTAGATACACTTATGTTGTTGTTATTAAGTACTTTTTAGTGTTGATTGGTAATAAGATTTACAACGCTAGTAAGCATTACCCTGTTAACTTCTTATACGCAGATATATTTTAGGCACTGTAAAGATGACACTAATGTAGACAATCTTACTACTAAGCAATTTTTTTGTGATATTTATCCACAACCGCTATGAGATTTATTACACGAAGTAACTTACCGATGAATAACAAAAAGCCCCATAAACTGGGGCTTTTTGGTTGATTAACAGATTAGCTAAGCTATTTTAGTAATCTTTAGGACGGTTTGGTGTTGGCGGTGACCACGGACTGTGTGGACCCGCTTCTTGGCTTTGTAACGAATGCTAGTAACTTTATCGGCTTGCTGATCAGCAGCGATGATATCGGCTGTAACAGATGCTTTGGCAACGCTGGGGGCGCCAACGCTGACCTTATCGCCATCAATGACTAATAGTGGTTCGAAGCTGACGCTCGTACCTTCGGCTTTGACAAGTTCAACCTTTAAAGTTTCACCTTCAGCGACTAAGTATTGCTTACCGCCTGTTTGAATAACTGCTTTTTTCATATGGAACCTATCTTATCAGATACGCCCTTCCCTGTAAACCCTGGAGCAAATTAAACTTTACTTAGACTAACTTCTAATTCAGCGCCCTCGATCTTGACCACTTGGGTAAAGCCATCGACTTTAGCGGTCTGTAGACTGGTGGCTAAGGTTTCCAGTTTAATTACGTCAGCTAGTTCTTGTTTGTCAAGAACTATTTTGAGCCCATCAACTTCAGTTACGAGTCCCAGGCTTATCCGGTCGTCAACTTCCAGACCAGCCGCCTTGCGGGCTTGCTGGACGTTACGAACAATTTCGCGCATGACGCCTTCTTGGCGTAGTTCTTCGTCAATCTCGAGATTAAGTTTTATTTCGTACTTCTCAGTTTCGGATGTCTCGAATTTAACGGACTTGATATTCAGCTCTTCTTCAAAGATATCCTTAAAGTCCGTCAGGCGTTCCGCCGACGGTCCACTGACTATAGCCGAACGGAGAGGCTGGCGAACTTTGATACCGGCTGTAGCTCGTTGCGACAGTCCATCGGTAATCAGACTGCGCGTTGCCGCCATCTCTTCGATCAACAATTCATTGACGTGACCGTTGATCGGCCAGTCAAGCAAGTGAACGCTCTCGCCGCCAGTCATCTTACGATAGAGCTCTTCAGCTAGAAACGGCGTGAACGGAGCCATGACGGTGCTGAGCATGGTTAAGACGTAGTGTAGCGTGCGGTAAGCGTCAGCCTTATCGGTATCACTGTCGCTTTTCCAGAAGCGCTTGCGGCTGCGCCGGACGTACCAGTTGCTAGCGTCGTCAATGAACGGTAAGATGGGCTTTACGGCGGCGGCTAAGTCATATTTGTCCATATTGGTTTCGACTTCAGCCATCAGTTGGTGTAATCGAGCAACGATCCACTGGTCTAGTGAGTTGGACAGGTCCTCGGTCGGATCGGTCAGCTGACCGGTCCACTCCCAATTGTCGACATCGGCGTACAGCGTAAAGAAGTCGTACATGTTCCAGACCATGCTGAGTTTGCGGGCGATGTCACCGACGTCTTTGTCCAAAAGCGTAAAGTCTTCCCCGTTATAAAGCGGCGATGTCAGAAAGAGTAAACGTAAGGAATCGGCGCTGTAAGTGTCCATCAGATCATTGGCGTCCGTGTAGTTACCTAATGATTTACTCATTTTCTTGCCATCATTGCCGGCCACGATGCCAGTCACGATAACGTTTTTGTAGGCGTTTTTACCAAACAAACCAACGTTGATGGCGTGGACATAATAGAACCAAGCGCGAACCTGGCCGACGTACTCGACAATGAAATCTCCCGGATAATTGGCCTCAAATTTCTGGACGTTTTCGAACGGATAATGGAACTGCGCAAATGGCATCGAACCACTCTCAAACCAGCAATCGAGTACTTTATCTATGCGGGTATATTCAACATCGTCTATTGTGAACTTAACATCATCAATCCATGGGCGGTGGTAATCATCAAGGGTGACGCCAGATAACTCGGTTAGTTCCTGGTAGCTACCGACGACTTTTATCAGCTCCTTGCCGTTGTCATCTTTACCTTTCCAAATCGGCATAGCTGTGGCCCAAAAGCGGTCACGGCTTAAATTCCAGTCCGGTGCACTGAGTACAGTTTTTTCAAAACGGCCGTGTTTGATGTGATTTGGAATCCAATTAATATTGGCGTTTTGTTCGAGCATTTCTTTGCGTTGGCCGTCAATATCCATGAACCAACTTGGGTGCGCCCGGTACATCAGTTTCGTGCCGCAACGATAACAATGCGGATAGCTATGTTTGATGTAAGTAATCTTCCAGACGACGCCGCGCTCCAATAAGGTTTTAGCAATCTGCTTGTTTATCGCCCAGACATTTTCGCCCTGCCATTCGCCTTCTGAATAAAATCCGTTGTCATCAATATTCAGGACGAAAGGAAAACCGAGTTGTCTGGATAACAAATAATCCTCTTCGCCATAAGCCGGCGCCAAGTGAACAATTCCGGTACCGTCTTCCAAAGTCACGTAATCGGCATGCCAAATTTTGTGGGCTTTGTCGCCGCGATCTTCAAATAATGGCTCGTACGATTGGCCGACTAATTCACTACCTGGGAACTCGCGAATAACTTTATGATCTACCGGCTGGTGTTTCTCGTCGGTCAACACTCTGGCGACCAAGGCCTTGGCTAGGATCAAGTGCTCTCCACCGACTTCGACTTCAACATAAGTCTCCGACTGGTTTAAGGCGACGGCCGTATTAGCTGGTAAAGTCCAAGGTGTCGTCGTCCAGGCCAGGACGTAAGCGTCCCGATCAACTAATTTGAACTTGACGAAGACTGACGGATCGGTCACGTCTTGATAGGAGTTATCCATGGCAATCTCGGCCTTGGATAGAGGCGTGGCGTCGCGGGTACAATACAACAAGACTTTCTCGCCTTCGTAAATCTTCCCTTTTTCGTAAAGTTGCTTGAAGGCCCACCAGACACTTTCCATATATTCTTTATCCATGGTTTTATAAGCGCCTTTAAAGTTCACCCAGCGACCGAATCGGTCTATCGTACTTTCCCAGGCATCACCGGTTTCGACCATATTTTCCCGACAAGTCGTGATATATTTTTCCAAACTGATCTTTGTGCCGATGTCCCGCTTGTCGGCGATGCCGAGCTTCTTTTCGGTAAAGACTTCGGCCGGCAAACCATGACAGTCCCAACCCCAGACCCGTTCGACCCGACGCCCTTTCATAGTCCAATAACGTGGCACCGTGTCCTTGGCTAAGGAACTCAACAAAGTTCCATGGTGGGGCTGCCCTGTTATGAATGGTGGGCCGTCGTAAAAGACGTAGCCGTTGTCAGCCGGTCGTTGACTGACAGACTTCTCAAAAGTCTTATTTTCTTTCCAATATTTAACTAGGTCTTTTTCGTAATCAATGGCTCGGCGCCGGCTGTTTTTCTGGAACTTCATAGTTGTCTCCTGTTTTTAGTAAATAAAAAAGCATCGCTTCTATGCTGGAACCGCGGTTGCGGTGGTACCATCCAGCTTTCAAAAGCCATGCTTTTTGACGCTTCATTTCCTACGTGACGGGTAGTCTCCGGCAGAATCTACTTGGGCAATCGTTTTTTGACAATAGCCGGTTCTGTCTGCTCCTGGCGGGTGATGGCCGCTATCAAAGTCGTAACTTTGGTGGATTAATTAAATTGTAGGCTTATTATAACACGCTTAGTTGCTGCTAATTAACTGAAGGCGTAGGAAGCAACTTCGTTTTGTAAGGGTAAGATATTGCCCTGCCAGGTTCGTAAGACTTGGCCGTCATTACGGGTGACCATGACACTAGGATACTGAACAACATCATAAAGTCGGGCCTTTTCGCTACCCTCACGGGTGTCAATATTTAAGGCTTCAATTTCACCACTGTGTCCGGCTCGTTTGTAGTCGCGAATAAATTCTTCAACCAACCGACCATGTTCAGAGTTGGGGCGATAAAGGACAAGCACTTTCATACCTTAAGGTTACCCTGCCCTCTAACCACGGTCAAGCCAATAAAAAAAGAGAGCCGAAGCTCTCTTTTTTAACTAACGCTGGTAGACTGCCTAGCTACAGCCGGTCGTACTACCACAACTAGTACAGACGTAACAGCTGCCGGAGCGCTGAGTCTGGTTTCCACAGTTGTAGCAAAGTGGCGCCGTACTGTCGCCGGTTAACTTGGCTTCAGCCGGAGCTGGCGCTGGCTGCGTGGCGACAATGGCTGGCGTTGGCGCTTCATTTTCGATCAGACTAACCTGAGTATCGAACATCGGCATGTCATCAATTGAGGCTAAACCTAGTTCCAAACGGTCGTCGAAACTGAGGTAGTCGAGCGCCAATCGGCGGACGATGTAGTCAGTGATCGAGCTGGCTGTGCGGATGTCGGTGTCATCGGTGATACCACTTGGCGCAAAGCTGGTGCCGCGCAAAGTCTTGACGTAACTCTTAAGTGGTACACCAAACTGCAAACCGTGACTGACACTGATCGCGAACGAGTCCATCAAACCGGACAAGGTACTGCCCTGCTTGGAAACCGAGATGAACAATTCACCGGGTGTGCCATCTTCGTATTGACCGACCGTGAAATAACCTTCGAGGTCAGCAATTTGGAACTTGTAGGTCTTACTACTGCGGACGCGTGGCAACTTGCGGCGAACGGCTCCCTTGATGATGATGCGGTCATCGACAGCTGACGTCTCCGTAGCTGGCGTTTTGTCTTCAGAACTATCTTTTTTGCCCATGCTTAGCGGCTGGCCGACTTTACAGTTGTCGCGGTAAACTGCGACGGCTTTGATACCCATCTTCCAGGAGTCGATGTGAATCTGCTCGATGTCTTCGACAGTCGCTGTCTCTGGCATGTTGACGGTCTTAGAAATAGCGCCCGACAGGAAAGGCTGAACGGCTGACATCATCTTGACGTGGCCAGTGTAATGAATCGGGTTGTTGCCCATGGCGCAGGCAAAGACGTTGTCATGTTCTTTTTTGAAGCCAGGTGCGCCAAGGATAGTCTTTTCGATGTCGATGTAAGCGACGATTTGAGCGATTTGCTCTTTACTATAACCCAGGTTTTTTAGAGCCCGTGGCACGGTCTGGTTAACAATGTGCATCGTGCCGCCACCGGCTAAGCGTTTGACTTTGACGAGGCCGAGGTCTGGTTCGATTCCGGTAGTGTCGCAGTCCATCATGAGGCCGATGGTGCCGGTTGGGGCCAAAACACTGGCCTGTGAATTTCGGATACCGTGTTGTTCACCGAGTTCGACGGCGTCGTCCCAAGCGCTAGCAGCGGCGCTCAATAATTCTTCCGAAACAAGTGATGCGTCAATGTTCGATACTTCAGCTCGGTGCATACGGATGACATTCAACATGTTGTCGCGGTCCTTGTGGAATCCGGCAAATGGGCCGACTCGGCCGGCGATACGAGCACTAGTAGCGTAACTCTGGCCGGTCAATAAGGCAGTTATAGCGGCGGCAATTGCTCGGCCTTCGGCTGAATCGTATGGTAAACCAAGAGCCATTAACAGAGAACCCAGGTTGGCGTAACCGATGCCAAGAGCACGGTAGGCCTTAGCATTCTTACCAATTTTTTCGGTCGGGTAATCGCTGTAACCGACTAGAATTTCCTGAGCTGTGAACATCAGCTCGATGGTGTGGATGAAAGCCTTTATATCAAAAGTATCATCTTCTCTTAAGAATTTCAGTAAGTTCAAGCTGGCGAGGTTACAGGCTGAGTTGTCGAGGTGCATGTATTCGGAACAAGGGTTGGAACCATTGATTCGACCGGCGTTTGGAGTGGTGTGCCACTTATTGATCGTAGTATCGAACTGCATACCGGGGTCGGCACATTCCCAGGCCGCTTCGGCGAATTGACGGAAAAGTGCCCGGGCTTTGATGGTCTTAACGGTCACACCGTTGGTTACGGCCGTGAGGTCCCAGTCAGCGTCAGCTTCAACGGCTTTCATGAAGTCGTCGGTGACCCGCATCGAGTTGTTGGCGTTCTGGTATTGGACACTGAAAGCGTCCTTACCGTCAAAGTTCATGTCGAAACCGTTTTGCTCGAGGACGCGGGCTTTGCGCTCTTCGATAGCTTTACACCAGATGAATTCTTCGATGTCCGGGTGGCTGGCGTTCAAGATAACCATTTTAGCGGCGCGGCGAGTTTTGCCACCGCTCTTGATTGCTCCGGCGCTGGCGTCGGCACCACGCATGAAGCTTAGTGGTCCTGAGGCAGTACCGGCACTTTTACCGAGAGTCTCGGCGCTAGAACGGATCGGGCTGATGTTTATTCCGGAACCGGAACCGCCCTTGAAGATCATACCTTCGTCAACGTACCACTGAAGGATGGCTGGCATAGTGTCGTCGATACCGAGGATGAAGCAGGCGCTAGCTTGTTGGGCTCGGCCCTTGGCGCCGATGTTGAACCAGACCGGACTATTGAATGCGGCCCGTTGGGTTGCTAAGACATACTTTAGCTCTTCGCGATAATCTTCGGCTTCAATTTCTGATGTGAAGTAACCCTCTTTCAAGCCGTGGTCCGTAACGGTATCAGCGACGCGGTCAATCAGATGCTTCATCGAAGTCTCGCGCTCATCGGTACCGGGTGTGCCGGTGAAATACTTTTGGGCGACGATGTTGACGGCATTTTGTGACCAGCCAGCCGGAAATTCGACGCCGAGCTGCTCGAAGACTGGCTTACCAGTCATCGGGTTGGCGATGACTGAGTCACGTGATTCCCAAGTCAGCTGGTCGTAAGCCTTAGATTTTTTTGGTGTAAATAAACGGGCTATCCCGATTGCTGTTGTCTGTCCCATAGTGTTGTCCCCTCACTTTTATTATTTTTGAGATTTAATTAATTGCCGATCGTTTGTCGCTGCTGACGTATGTTGTGGAGTTCTTTTTCGAAGCTGGCGATGTCTTTGAACCGACGGTAGACGCTGGCGAAGCGCACGTAGGCGACTTCGTTGAGAGCGGCTAAGTGGTCCATTACTAGTTCCCCTATCTTGCTCGATTTGACTTCCGGCTCGCTGCAATCATACAGATCGGTTTCAATCTGGTTTATCACTTTTTCTAACTGCAAACTGGTAACCGGCGTTTTTTCGCAGGCCCGGTATAAACCGGCCATCAGTTTGGAACGACTGAATAGTTCACGGGTGCCGTCATTCTTGATGACGATCAACTGTGGACGCTCCAGGCGTTCGTAAGTCGTAAAGCGGGATCCGCAAGCGTTACACATACGGCGGCGGCGAATTGCTTGCCCGTCAGCGACATCGCGCGATTCAATTACTTTGATATCGTCGCTTTGACATTGGTTGCATTTCATAACAGTGCCCCCATCTCGTTTTTATGTATAGTCCCTAATTAAGGTACCGGCACCCCTCTATATAGTGCCAAGACCAATAACTATAGCCCTAGCTATAGCGTTTTGCAAGATAGCACCCGCTGTATTATTTAATACAAAATACCCCTGTTAAACGAGTGTCTGACAGGGGTATTTTTGATGATTGTAAAATTAACTAGTTTTTATCGGCGTCTTTTTTGCGCTTTGATAGGCGTCGTAAGAAAGATGGCTTCTCTAGATCATCGTCCAAACCGCTGCCGCTGATGATACGGGTGGTCGGTTCGTCGTCGTCAAGTGACAAAGACGGCTTGTCGTCAAACTTTTTGTCATCGTCTTTTTTATCGTCATCAGTTTTCTCGTCAATAGTCCAGATGTTTGGCATCGGTGATTCCGTCGTGAAATCGCTGGAGACTGGCTCGTCGAGAGTCATGTCCATGCCAGCCATAGTTTGCTCGACTGTCGAGGCGTTCATGGTCGGTGCCGAAGCTAATTCTGGAGCCGATGTGACTAAGCCGGTTTCAGCGTCGCGCTTAGCATAGTAAGACGCGTCAAAACCGGTCGCTACGACCGTGATAATGACTTCGCCTTCGAGGTCAGGACTAATGGTTGCACCAAAA
>Ga0326733_1000280_pt1 | contig 15707 bp, 19 predicted proteins | sample 14_GP2_308_FD_207946 | JGI IMG/M metagenome (GOLD analysis project Ga0326733, IMG submission 207946) | Glacier ice microbial communities from Ngari, Tibet, China - 14_GP2_30.8 | ecosystem: Environmental > Aquatic > Freshwater > Ice > Glacier | place: China: Ngari, Tibet | collected 2018-07-17 | reverse complement strand
AGTACTATCATGCAGCAAGCTTTTCTTTAACTAAACGAGCAATCAGGGCACCGTCAGCCGCACCATTCGTTTTGGCTTTGACCTGACCGATAACTGGGCCCATGGCAACAGCATCACCAGCTTGGGCAATGACTTCGTCAATAATGGCACTGATTTCAGATTCGGACAATTGAGTCGGGAGGTAAGTTTCGATGACAGCTTTTTCAGCTAGTTCATCGGCCGCCTTAGTTTCATTGCCACCCTGTAAATATAGGTCAGCGCTTTCTTGGCGCTTCTTAGCTTCCTTGCTTAAGATGGCTATTACGTCAGCGTCCGGTAAGACAGTGTCGCGAGTGCCGGCAGCAACTTTGGTACTTAAAAAGACGCTCTTAAGCGTGCGCAGCGTCATGACACGAACTTTGTCACCAGCTAACATGGCAGTTTTGATATCCTGCTCAAACTGCGTTTCAATCATGAAGGTCGACTAGCGCTGACCTAGTTTGATCTTACGAAGTTTGATAGCTTTGCGTTCTTGGCGAACGATAGCCTTCAGCCGGCGATCACGCTTGCTGATTGGCTTTTCAAAGTATTGCTTTTGCTTAACAACAGCAATCGCACCAGACTGCTGAACCTTACGGTTAAAGCGGCGTAATAAGTTTTCGAGCGATTCTTTAGAATCTTTGCGGGTTACTTGTATCATCAGATGGTAATTGTACACAACAGAGGTGCTATTTGCAAGACTTTAAGAAACCTCTCTGCTCACTTCAGTTAACAACGATCCAATGTAAGCCTGATATGACGCTGTCAGCGCTCCAATACGAGTATTACTCTCACGGGTCAATGGGTGGTCAAGTACGTCTGAACGACTAAGTACGATTTCATCAGGAGTAGCTGCTGCTCCGTACGCTTCGTCTGACAGGATTAAACCCGCAAAACTTGAATCATTCGCAATCAGAACCGCAAAAAAGTTGTCGGGTAAATCATAGCAAAATCGATCAACGGCCCGCTCATCCTGAACGCGAGATAAATATGCGTAGTAATTCGGTGACATCCGGCGATTAGCCATAAATAAGTTGTACTACTTTAATTTTAACTAGTCAATATCAAATTAAGCTGTTTAGCCAGTGACGCGTTTTTGAGTTGGACGCTGGGACTTAAGGACGATGCTCTGTAATTCTTTAAAGATGGGGAACTGCTTGTTAGTCGAGTAGACTTTGGTATTGCCCTGTCGTTCGCTTATTAGAAAGCCGACTTTTTCGAGGCGCTTCAATTCGCGTTGGATATTGCCGGCATCCTCTTTTATGAGTTTGGCTAAACCACGGACATGGGTTTTGAAATCAGGATATTTAGCATAGATCACTATGATCTTGCGACGTACCCGGGATGTAATAAATATATCAAGCATATGTTCCTTTATTGTCATTCAAACAACGTATATTAATTATACCCAGCTGGCAAAAGTTTGGCAACCGTTTTTTACAACGAGATTAAATTATGGCGCGAAGCTTAGATTCGGCAGAATCTTATCGTTAAAATCAGAAATGAATTCATCACCTTCAGTTGATATCTGAACTGTCTCATCACGAAGAGGCAATATTATCAGAGTCCCGCTTTTGCCAGTCTTTATCTCACCAGAAAACTTTAATCCAATGGCTTCCGGTACTAACGGTAACGCGTATGGTTCGACAGTAACCAAGCCTGACTTTTCCAGTTTACGCAAGCTTGTGATAGCCGCGTCATAACTTTGGGCGACGACTCTGGCGCGAAGGGCAAAGGCACTACCCTCACCCGTCACAGCTGGCACGGTGCCTAAATGGAAGTAGGCGTCTACAGAAGAATTGCCCCGTCCAGTGTCATCGACATAGGCGCTCCAGGTGTCAGGATATTTGACGATAAGGCTGCCAAAGGCTTGCGGACCTATATAAGTACGAAAAGGATTTTTTATTTCTTCAGCGAATTGTTTGTCTTTCTTAGTGCTTTCCGCTTGGCGAGCTAAGACGACAGCCGCTGCGACTTTTTCGTCAGAGTTATTCTTATAATCTTGGCGTTCCGTGAAGGCCCAACCGGCAAAGCCTAAGCTACCGACTAGCAAGAAAGAGACTGCGATAAGTGAGATAACGACGCCGTTGACGGATCCATTCTGGTCATGCTTAATCATACGGCTAATATTATCAGATTAATACTTATATAAATAGACGCCGTCTAGTTCCTTATCAATATTCTTACCAGGTATCTTAAAGGCGAAGCTGACGAGCTTGATTTCAGCAGAGTCGTAGCGCGCCACCTTAGCGTCGAGTTTTGACATGAAGCGCGGCAAAAGAAACACGAATATGGCGTCGGCCGGCGGCCAATCGGCCCGCCAAAAGTTAACGCATCTTACTTTGACGAGATGACGATACTTTCTAGTTCTAAGCCAAGCAATGGCCGCGATGATCGGGTTCAACTCATAGCCGATGGCTTTGTTACCCTGCCTAGCGGCTGCCAGCAGAACTTTGCCGTCGCCACAGCCAAGCTCTAGCAAGGTCTGTCCTGGTTTTAAGTCAGCTAAGTGCAAGGCGGCTTTGACTTGTGGCGTCAAAGTCGGTAAGTAAGGTGCGCCAACTAATAAGACGCCGGCAAAACAAGCCATGATCAAGCTGATTATAAGGAACAGGGTCAAATGTTAACTTTCTTTAGCCTTCAACTGGACGATTCGGTTTTCGGCTGTCTTCAAATATTCTTCGAGTTGTTTAGTCAGCTCTAAGCCGCGCTCATAGCCTTTTAACGCGGCATCAATGTCGGTCGATTCGTCCTGAAGTTGCATCAGTACTTCATCAAGCTCATTTTTTAGTGTTTGGTAATCTTGCTTGATAGCTTTCATGATTAAACTCCTTGGTTAGTCGTTATGGTGCCGTCTGACAGTGTGATTATCAGTGCGGCACGCTTATCGTATTGTTTAATTTTGCTTAACACCGCATCGTTTTGTCGGACGATTGAGTAGCCCCGCTTGAGTATGGCCGTCGGATTCAAAACATTTAAAATTTTGTGGGCATTTAGCAACTCTTGTCGTTCAAAACTAAATTTTTGTTTCAGAGCGGCTGCCAAATCGTTAGTTTGGGAGTCTGAGTCGTAGCGGGCAGCCTTGATTATCGCTGTTCCCTGTTGCTGCAATAGTACTTTGGCATCGGCTAACTGTCGCTGGATTTGGTTCCGCTCAGGAACCAATAACTCAGCCGCGTTACTTGGCGTGCTGGCTCGCTGGTCAGCCGCCAACTCGGCCAAACTGATATCGACTTCGTGACCGATACCGACCATGGTCGGCACGCGGCTGGCAGCAACGGCACGTGTCACTATCTCGCTACTGAATGCGGCCAGATCTTCCGGGCTACCGCCGCCACGGATTAGAACTAGGACGTCTGGCGGCTCAGGCAAATAATTGAACTGCTCCAAGGCGGCCACAATTTGAACTGGAGCGATTTCGCCTTGAACTTGGACGTCGATGTGCTCGATCGTTAAGCCGCCCCAACGGGCATTGATAATCTTTATGAAGTCGGCGTATGCCGCCGACTGGCTAGATGCGATGAGTCCGATACGGCGCGGTGGAAATGGGATGGGCCGTTTGCGAGCCGTGTCAAACAAGCCCTCAGCTTGCATCTTAGCTTGGAGTAATTCAGCCGCTCGTTTTATCGTGCCCTCGCCGGTCGGCGTCATCGATTGCACCGTCACACTGAAGCCATACAAGTTATGTAGACGTGGTGCGCCACGGACTTTGATCAGCATACCGTCTTCCAGCGGCCCAGGCAGCTGGTAGACGGTCCCAAAGAATTTAACACTGGAGCTATCATCCTTTAAATCAAAATAGACCCATTTATTCTTGCTGATACGTAAGTTTGCCAGTTCCCCAGTTATCAATAGGCTCGGATAAGCAAAATCTAAGGTCTGATTTAATAATGAGACAAACTCACTGACTCCTAAACTGAGCTCCGCCGCGTCAGATAGCATGCTCACGCGCCCTCATTAGTTAAATCAGTCTTAGTCATACCGCGCTTGCGCATGCTGGCTTGGTATAAGAAATACCCCGTCGGAATTTGGATAGCCGTACTGACGACCCGGAACGTGACGATAACCGGCAAGCTGATGCCTGGCGGCACGCCGGCACTAGCCATTACGGCTATCATTAAGGATTCGTAAATTCCGACGCCGCCAGGTAGTACGGAGACTAAACCGGCAAAATTAGCGACGGCGTAAGCTAAGATGACGGCACCAATATTCACGTATTCGCCAAAGGCGATGTAGACGACATACAAAGCCAGTATTTCCGTAGCGTTGGCTAGCAATGAGTACATCAAAGGCGTCCTCAGCATCCGCCATTTACTCTTTAGCTGGTTGTAGTCATCATGAAAATCGTTGAGAGTGGATTTGGCCGAATCCATTTTGATAGTTTCGGGTCGATTCGGTTGAACAATGTGAATGACCTTGTTCAAAATCTTGGTTACACTTGTTACTAGCGCATTGATGCGTTGCTTAGACCCGAGTATGTATGGCACAGCTAAAGTGACCAACAACACGACTGTAGATAAAACGGCTGTGACTAACAGCAACAAGCCGTTGACGCGATTACCAATTGCTAAGGCCAGCAGCCCGAATGCAATTAAGATTTCCAAAGAAATGAAGACGGAGGCCATCTTAATCAAGTGGACTAACGTCGCCTTACCGGCTGTGACTTCCCCGCCGTTCCGGACGGTTATACCAAAGTAAGAGGTTCCGGCTGCGCCGCCACTTGGGAAGACATAATTGACGAAATTAAGTTCGAGAGCCGTCCGATACAGGTAGCGGTAGTTCAGCTTGGCGCCGACAACGCGAAACAGATGTTGGTAAACTTTGGCTTGAGCATGATAATTTAACGCTTCAATCGGTATGATCAGCAGCAAGATGTAGCCGTTGATATGGCGCAAGTTTGATAAGGTCGCCATCAGCTGTTCGCGGCTGCCATAAACCAAGGCCACTAGAAGCAGAACTGTGACGATATTTAGGATAATTTTCCAGCGACTAAGGCCGGGCTTCTTATTTACAGTCTCGGTCATATCAGTATTATACATATTTTAAGGTACACTTATAGCAATGCAAAGTCTTATTACCCTAGGCCGTCAACCGGCCCTTAGTCTCGCTGAACTGGAAAGTCTCTATGGAGCGGCGGCTTTGACGCGGGCCGGCAGTCAGGCTGTCATCGTCGACGTCGAACCGGCTGACATCAACTTCAACCGTCTAGGTGGGGCTATCAAACTCTGCCAGGTCTTACACATCTTAGACACCATTCAATGGCGCCAAATTGAGAAGTTCCTGTTTGACGCCGGGCCAAAACACGCTGATCTACTATCGGAAGGTAAGCTCCAGCTCGGCTTGAGCACCCAAGGATTCGATATCAATATCCGTCAGCTTGAGGCGACCGGTTTAAACCTAAAGAAGATCATCCGAAAATCCGGCCGCTCCGTCCGTCTCGTGCCAAACAAAGAATTAGAGCTGAACACGGCTCAAGTCCATCACAATAAGCTGACTAGTCCGAATGGCTGGGAGCTTTTGATAATCCGCGACTACGACCGGACGATCATCGCTCAGACCGTCCAGGTCCAAGATATCGAAAGTTACACCTATCGTGACCGCGAACGTCCGAAGCGTGATGCCCGCGTCGGTATGCTGCCCCCTAAACTAGCCCAGATCATCCTTAACTTAGCAGTCGGTTTTATCGCTGACGACAGGCCCGGCATGGTCGTGCTCGATCCATTCTGTGGCACTGGCGTACTGCTCCAAGAAGCCAGCTTGATGGCCTACCAACCATATGGCACCGACCTCGAACAACGGATGATTGATTACTCCCGTCAGAACCTTGATTGGTTAGGCGAGAAGTACAAGGTCGATACGACTTTGGCTATCTTGGAAAAAGGTGACGCCACTAATCACACCTGGCAAAAACCAGTCGATGTCGTTGCCGGCGAAACTTATTTAGGTAAGCCATTTACCAGTGCCCCGGCCCCAGAACCGTTGGCCCAAACGATTGCTGATTGTAATTTGATCATCAAAAAGTTTTTACGGAATATCTTAGAGCAGGTTCCTTCCGGCACTAGATTTTGTTTAGCAGTCCCGGCTTGGGCCACAGGCGCCAACTCAAAACAGTTCAAATCACTACCCCTTATTGACCAGATGGACGATTTGGGCTATAATCGGGTGAGTTTTGAGCACGCCGGAGACAATGAGCTGATTTATCACAGACCAGATCAATATGTCGCCCGTCAGCTCTTAGTATTCACTAAAAAGTAAGGATTTACCCATGTCACACGTGAAAGCAGGCGGTACCGCCAAAAATACCCGCGACTCACCCGGCCAGCGCCTAGGCGTTAAGCTATTTGGTGGTCAAAAAGTCAAAGTCGGTATGGTCATCGTCCGCCAAGTCGGCATGAGCAAGCGTGGTGGCGACGGTACCAAAGTAAGTCGTAACTTTACGATTCACGCGGACCGCGACGGCATCGTCAAGTACACGACCCGCAAAGTCCGCACCTTCAGCGGCCGCAGCGTCCCTCGCACCGAAGTCACTGTCGTCTAAATACTCCCGACCCTAACTAAAATAACCGCTCACTCGAGCGGTTATTTTAATGTCCGTAAGGCGTAGTAAAAGAACTTTGAACGCGTTGCTTGTAAGCGTCGTCTCGATTCAATGGTATGTCGACGGAAGCGGCGGCGGCTAACAATTCAGTCGGATTGAGTTCTACGCCTTCGTTAACCGGAACATAAGAATTTATTCTAAAACCACTGTCAGGTCGATTAGTTGAAACTGTTTTTAAATCCTGGTCATAAGCTGCCGTATCTTGGTAGCCTTCTCTTATAGCATGACCCAAGACTCTTGAAGTCCGGCCGTTACCATCTTCAAAAGGATGAGCTAAGACAATTGCTAGAGCAAGGACATTACCGGCTCGGTTGAGGAATATTTGGGCTTCATCTGGCTGTGCATTCTCCGCTATTTGAGAAATCATGCTAATAGCTGACTGGAATAAAGGAAGCCGTTCGTCAGGCTGCATAAGTTCAGCCACTGTCGCGCCATCTTTGGACTTTATTGTCCGGGCAACCGGACTGAGCGTATGAGCTTCATCCGGAGCAACTGCCTCATGAATCGACGTTACGGCAGAAAGTAAGCCTTCGGCTGTCAAACCTAGGAGCTGGGTGGCCCGAACGCTCGGATCGTCATTAAGCTGCAATCGTTCTAAAGCATGCTTTGTTTCGTCAAAAATCAGTTCCGGCTGACTTTCTTGTGGAGCTGTTAGCAATTGTTCCATATATAACTACTTTGTTTTTGAATACTTACGACATATTAACATAAGCTTTATATTTTGTCAATAACCTAATCTGTTATATTAAATTGTAAGAAATTCTGACAAACTCAAGCTTGTCAGCTTTAATAGTTGAATCACCTCTTAGTAATGCCGCAGCAATCCGATGAGAGTCACCTGAGCCATTGTCGCAAAAGATTCTTCCGTTTGGCTGTACAAAAACTCTAATCTCACTTACTGGCGGTAGTTCTGTCGTTAGGCCAGCATAATGCTTTATTACATCCAGACTACTCATTGAGCCTACTCCGTATTCAGAACTCCATGATTTACTGGCAGTATGACGACCCTTCCAACTATCAAAACCTTGTGCATGCTTCAATACTGATAGCGGAACTTCAAACGGTTTATCGTCACTTGGATTAATTATTACTGTCCCCTTGTCTGTCGAAACTGAAGGTACGAAAGGTATTTCTTCGAGGTAGGATTTGATTTCATCGTCGTTAACGACTTTCCAAGATTCGTGGTTATTATCTGCGAATTGCTTAAACGGCGCGTCGGATCGTTCAACTTGTTCTGTTTTTTCTAAAAGCGATAAGAGAGCTTCTGCTTCAGGCTCATCGGACTCCATTGTGATCGTAACATTTTTATCGATTTGATTAATTTGCTCACGTAAAGTCGTATAAGTAGTTTTTGTTTTAGTATCGAAGGAAGTCTCGGAATCCCCTAAAGTCCGCACTTCATCGTCTAGCCGCTTGATAACGGCCCGGTCATCTGTCCGGTTAGCTTTGGCCCAGCTTTTGCTATTTTCAAGCTTTGCTTCGTAAACTAAACCATAAGCGACCAAATCGGGAGAAGCTGCGATTGTCTCAGTGATGCTTAGTCTTTTCGCTTTTAAGCTTTCTGGGCTAAGTAGGCTGCTCAAGAATTCGTACTCGTCACTCTTAGGCTCAAGCTGTTGCTCGGCAAATAATACAGTCGAATTGGCAGTTGGAAAATCAGTCACAAGTGATTCGCTAGCCAAAGCCGGCTTGTTATCTGAGACGGATGATATTTGTTGCGATCGTCTGAAACGACTGAAGAATTGTTTTATTCCACCTATGCTAACTGCTACTGCCAGTTCAGGATCAACTAAGAGTTCGCGGTTGGCAATATCTTGGTGGGCTTCTCGGCGTCTGTCGGAAATGGCTTGTGAATCTAGGGCATAAGATGATTGGTGGCCATTAGATAGATTATGCTCTGCGATCAAGGCGTGGACTGATGCCTGACGGGCTTCAAGGCGTTGTTGAGTATCGACAATACGGTCAATTGGGTTCTCGGATTGCGATTGTGGAAATATTTCAGAGGTCATATGTTTTTAAATTACTAAAAACACTTTAGCATAAGCTGTATCAAATGTCAATTAACTGCCCTGCTAGTTAGCGAGGTGGTAGCGGACACGGTCGACAACGTCGGCAATTACGACTTGAGATTTTACGAGATAGTCATCGACGCCCAGACTTTCGGCGCGGGCTTTGTCGCTTTCTTGGCTCAAAGCGGTCAACATTATGATTTTAACATTAGCGACTTCAGGTGTGTTGCGGATGATATCAAGGACGTCAAATCCACTGACTTTTGGCATCATGACATCTAATAAGATTAAGTCGGGGTGAAAGCTAAGAACTGAGGCTAAAGCATCTTCACCGTTGCCGACACGGCGGGTCTCCATGCCTTCGGCTTGGAGACGCATGACATAGACATTAGCTAAAGCATCATCGTCTTCGACTAAAAGGATTCGTTTTGGGTGAACTGGGGGCTGAGTTGAATCTGTTGGTTGCATACTGCTCATGGTAACTTAGAAATCAAAAGTTCGCAACTAATCAACGGCTGATTATTACTGTAGCTATTTGATTAACGATTTGACGAAGCCGTCGAACATCGGATGGGCCTTAGTTGGACGACCCTTAAGCTCCGGATGGAACTGGCTGGCGAGGAAGAACGGGTGGTCAATACCTTCGATGACTTCTACAAGCTGAGTTTCCGGATTGATGCCGACAGCTTTGATGCCCCAACTTTCGTACTTGGCGACGTAATCAGCGTTACATTCGTAACGGTGGCGGTGACGTTCGACAATTTTCGTCGTACCGTAAACTTGGGCGGCTAAACTGCCTTCAGTCAGGTCACAATCGTAATCACCTAAGCGCATCGTGCCGCCAGTGCTTTGCTTGCCTTCCTGGCCAGCCATAGTTGCGATAATCGGGTCAGGAGTTTCTGGATCAACTTCCGTGGTGTTAGCTTTATCTAATCCGTTCAGACGGGCGGCAGCAATGACCGCCATGTGTAAGCCATAGCATAGACCTAAGTAAGGCAATTTTGTGGTCAGAGCGTGCTGAGCGGCTTTGATCTTACCCTCGACGCCGCGCGTGCCAAAGCCACCGGGCACGACAATGCCGTCGTAATCTTCCAGGTCCGCCGCTATGTCGGTGCTGTCGCTTAGTTTAGCCGCGTCGACCCATCTGAGGTCGATATTGACGTTGTTCCACCAAGCAGCAGCCTTGAGCGCCTCGAAGACGCAAAGATAGGTATCGGCGTTATCGAGATACTTGGCAACGATGCCGACCGTGACAGTCTCTTCAAAAGTCGTCGTTGCCCGAGTGACCATTTCGCGCCAGACTTTCAAATCGGCTGGAGCCGTGGTTAAGCCAAGTCGCTTAACGATGACGTCAGCAATACCGCTATCCTCGAGGGTCAATGGGACATCGTAGATACTCTTGGCGTTTGGTAACAACGCGATTGCCTCTTCCGGAACACCACAGAACAAGCTCAGTTTGGCTTTGACGGCGTCCAAGGCTGGCTCTTCTGAGCGGGCCATCAAGACGTCGGGGGCGATGCCTAAGCCGCGTAATTCTCGAACGGAGTTCTGAGCCGGCTTGGTCTTCGTTTCTTTGCTGGCACCTAAGTACGGTAAGTAAACGAGGTGGACGTACAAACAATTCTCACGCCCGACTCGCATACTGAATTCACGGATGGCTTCGATGAAGCTAAGCGATTCGTAATCTCCGACCGTACCGCCGATTTCAACGATGTGGACATCATGGCCCTGCCCGGCTTCCTCGATGTAGTCCTGGATCGTGCCAGTAACTTGTGGAATGATCTGGACTGATTTTCCTTCGTATTTACCGTTGCGTTCGTCTTGAATGACTTTTAATAAGACCCGCCCGCTCATTAGCGAGCTGACTTGAGTTAGTTCCTGATCGATGAACCGCTCGTAGTGACCGAGATCGAGATCGGTTTCGGCACCATCACGGGTGACAAAACATTCGCCGTGTTCGCGCGGGTTGAGCAAACCAGCGTCGACGTTTAAGTAAGGGTCGCATTTTTGGAGATTTACGGACAAGCCGCGAGCTTTTAATAGGTTGGCGATTGAGGCGGCGGTGATACCCTTTCCTAATCCGGAAAGCACACCACCAGTTACAAACACATATTTCGTGCTATCAGCCACGTCTTGTCACCTCTCTTTCAATAGATACTACCATGAGCTCAGTCGCACCGGCAACTATTTGTGCGACGAATTACGATTACTTTTTGAGGAACGCTTCAGCGGCTTGCAGTTGGGTGTCTTTTTCGGCCTTAAGGTCGGCGTCGGAAATCTTGACTAGATCGTCTGGTGCGATACCTTTTTTGTCGATATTCTGGCCGTTTGGTCGGTACCAGCTGGCCACGGTAACTTTTAACTGGCCGCCATCACGTAAGTTGATGAGTTGCTGGACGACGCCTTTGCCATAGGTCTTTGTGCCGATCAGGCGGGCGGCTTTATTATCGCGGAGGGAGCCGGCTAAGATTTCGGAAGCACTGGCACTGCCCTCGTTAATAAGTACGACTGTCGGGACGCCGTTCAAAATGTCACCACCTCGTGATACGTAACTTTCCGTCACGGTTGAACCACGGCGCTCTTCCAAGATCTTTGTGCCGGCTGGCAACCAGAGGCTGGCAATGTCCACGGAAGCTTCCAGTAAGCCGCCCGGGTCATTACGGACATCTATGATGACGCCCTTGACGTTGGCGGCTTTGAAATCTTGAGCGGCTTTTCGGGTGAGTTCGACTGTATCGTTTGAGAATGAACTAATTTCGAGATAGCCTATGTTACCGTCTAGTATTTTAGTCTCAACACTTGGCAGGCTGATTGTTTGGCGAGTGACAGTAATGTCTAAAGTTTGAGATTTGTCGCGGACGACTTTAATGACAACTTTCGTCCCGACTGGGCCTCGAATCTTACTGATAGCGTCGTCTAAGGTCAGGTTATTGGTCTGAGCACCGTCGACTTCAATGATGATGTCCTGCTTCTTTAATCCGGCTTTTTCGGCTGGAAAGCCGACTATTGGTTCGGCTATAATCAAGTTGTCGTCGGCATCCTTACTAAGTCGGGCGCCAATCCCAGCAAAAGAATTGTTCAGCTGATCATTGAATTCTTTAGCTTCTTTAGGCGAGAAGTAAACCGTGTATGGGTCTTCGGTGGAGGTAGCTATGCCATGCTTCAAACCTTCAATAATCTGGGCTTCGGTCAGTTTTCCATTATAGTTGGCTTTGACGGCTTGATAAACGTCATCCAAAGCATCGTAATTAAGTTTGTCGGGCAGTCCGTTAGCCACCGGTTCTGGCTTGTCGTTGACGACATTGCTGACGATTCGGCTGACACTTAACTGGCCGTTCCCAATATTGATGCCGGCAATTAAGACCGCTCCTAAAAGCAGTACTAACTTAAGTGAATTAAAAAACCCGCTTGATTTGCGACCCTCTTTGTTTGGCAATCCCATTACCAATTAGTATATCAGCTTATCCGGTTGTGTTAATCAAAAGTTACGAATTTGAGATAATTGACGAAGCCTTCCGGGCTGCGGTAATAACCTTCACCGACTTTCGTCAACGACGTGACGCGGTAAAGTCCGTCACCGATTCGGTTGTAATCGCTGACTGAGATAGTTGTTCCACCATCGTAAACGCCTTCAACATACATGACGTGGCCATAAGTACCATATTCATCGACAGCCGCATCGCCTTGTTTTGGTGTCGAGCTGACATTTTGGCTGCGAGCAGCCCAAGTATTGGCGTTACCAAGACCAGCTGGTGCACCAGCTCGCCAAGCCACCCAATCAGTACAGTTGCGGTAGCCGTAACCACCGTTGGCGAAGTTATAGATATTGCCGTTGACCTCCCAGTCGTAGTTGTAGCAAGGTCCGGTTGCTGATCCAGTATGAATACAGCGGGCATTGCCCCAAGGATAACCGCCACCGCCAGCAATTCCGCCTGAACTGCCGTAGCGACGAGCTAATTCCGCGGCTTGAGCTTGTTTAAGTTTGGTGATATTGTCGTTATTACTCTGAATTTGGGCGGTAAACTGATTTTGTTGGTCTTGGTTATAAGTTAACAGACGAGCTTGTTCTGCCTGATTGCTAGCGAGTTGCTGGTTCTGCTCTTGCTGTCGTTCGATTAAGAGTTCGACCTCAGCTTTTTGGGCAGCTAACTTTGCCTGCAAGGCATTAATTTCGTCAATCGTTTCACTTAATTGGCTTTGTACGACCGAGCGGTATTCTTCCTTATCTATGTATTCGCTCAAGCTTTTGCTGGTGGCCAGTTGCTCAATCGTCGTGATTGCCCCGTCCAAGTACATAGCTTTGATGCTAGCGCCGAGTGATAGCTTCTTCTTATCAATCAGCTGTTGGTTGGCAACTATCTCAGCTTCGATCCGAGCTTGTTCAGCCTGGCTGGTCCGGATTTCGGCTTGCAGAGCAGCAATTTGGGAGGCCAGCTGATTAATCGTGGCTTGAAAGTTGACGGCTTGAGCCGTCAAATCAGTCAATGCGCTCTGGTTCAGAGAATTCTGATTGCGAAGTTCGTTTATCTTATTATCATACGTATCGGCAAAGGCGACTGCCCCGACACTGAAAGTCAGAGTAACTAAGCCGGCCATAAGGCCCGCTTTGACTCGTGATAAAACTAGTTTTGATTGTTTTTTTGTTGGCATATTTTTGTTTTAGTTATGCTTATTCAAATATACCACCGTTTTACCGGATTGTAAAATACCCGCCCTATTAATGCTTACGGGCTATTTTACTTTGAACTTAAGATAGCGACGTGTCGCAATAATCGATGAGACCATGCCGATCAATATGCCGGCAACTAACTGCAGGCCAAATAACTTGAGGAAGTTTTCCGTGAAGTATTCACTGGCGTAAGCGATGTCGAGCAAACCTAGACTGCTAGCCTGCAAGGCATTATTACTAGCTAAGAACGCCGAGTTTATAATCAAAACTGAAATGACGGCTGACAATATACCGTAGATTATGCTCTCAACTATGAACGGACCGCGGATGTAAGACGTCTTAGCACCGAGCAAGCGCATGATAGTAATCTCGTCGCGCCGGTTAAAGATAGCCATCTGGATGGTATTAAAGATGATCAAGGCGCAAATCACCGTGAAGACGATGACAGCTAAGACGCCGATACGCTGCAAAGTGTTGGTCGCGTCCGAAATCTTGTCGATGGCTTCCTTACGGTCTCCGGAGTAACTTGGTTCATCGGACTGCAAAGCGGCCACTTCCGGCCTAGCTAAGAACTGGCGGATGTCCTCTATCTTATCTAGATCAGCGGGCTTGACTAAGATAGTCGCCGGTATCGGGTTATCGGTCTGGTTGACGGCGGACAAAAGTGCCTCATTACCGGTGTTTTGCGAGATGTAGCGTTCGAGCGCATCGGCCTTGGAGAGGTATTCAGTTCCGCGAACATTCGGTAAATTATCGACTTGTTGGACTAACGTTTTATTTTGTTCTTCTGAATTTGAATCTTTCAGATAAATTGAAATATCAATCTTGTTAGTGATCTGGACGATCGTATTGCTGAAGGTTTCGTTGGCAATCAGCGAAAAAAGCAAAATGGTCAGAGTCACGACCATGACGGCGATAGCTGCTACCGCCAAACTTATGTTGCGCAAGAAGTTGACCATACCGGTATGGATGATTCGCAAGAACGTGATCCATTTGCGTTTGAGATTTACAGAACGACTCGTCATGCTACTTTTCGGCCTCGTAATCGGCGTTGGCCCGGTCGCTCGCGACCTTACCGTGCTCAAGTGTTATGACGCGCCGCTTTAGTTTGTTGACGACATCAACATTATGAGTAGTCAAAAGTACGGTCGTGCCGTATCGATTGATTTTCTCCAAAACTTTTATAACGTCCCAGGCGTGTTTCGGGTCTAAATTACCAGTCGGCTCATCAGCGATCAAGATGCGCGGCTGGCGGACGATGGCACGAGCTATGGCGACCCTTTGACGCTCACCACCGGACAATTCGTGCGGCATACGTTTCTCTTTGCCCTTCAAATTAACGATATCCAAGACTTTCGGAACGGTATGTTTAATTTCTTTACTACCGATACCGACGATTTCCAGGGCGAACGCGACATTTTCAAAAACGTTTTTGTTCGGGAGTAACTTAAAGTCTTGAAAGACGACACCAATTTTGCGCCGCAAAAGAGGAATGTCTTTATCTTTCAATTTGTCATAGTCGATGCCACCGATGATTATTTTGCCTGAGCTAGGTCGCTCTTCACGAGTTAACAGACGCAATAAAGTCGTTTTACCAGCGCCACTTTGCCCAACAACGATAACGAATTCTTTTGGTTCGACGTGTAAGCTTATTCTGTCCAGAGAGGGGCCGAGACTCCGGTTGTACGTTTTGCTCACCCGATCAAGTAAAATCATTCTCTTAAGTATACCAAACTTTAGCGAGCGCTTATGGTTATACCGTAGCTTTCGTCAGTTTAGTTAGAATGTTCGCCAATTATGTGCTCTAAATAAGCTTGGACCAGGGGTTCAAGATTACCATCTAAAACAGCTTCAGGGTCGCTGGTTTCAAAACGGCTTCGTAAATCTTTGACTTGTTTATAAGGATGCAAGACATACGATCGGATTTGATTGCCCCATTCGGCTGATTGGTTCGGGCCTTTCAGCGCACTGACAGCATCTTGGTGTTGTTCAAGCTGTAAGGCGGCTAGTCGACCGCGTAAAATCGTCATAGCCGTTTCGCGGTTTTGCAGTTGGGAACGCTCGTTTTGAATGGCAACGACTATATTAGTCGGCAGGTGGGTTATCCGGACAGCACTATCGGTCGTATTGACGCTTTGGCCGCCATGTCCCCCGGCCCGGTAAACATCAATTTTTAGTTCTTTTTCATCAATCAGTAAATCTTCCGGCTTATCAATTTTTGGAGTTATTTCGACTTTCGCAAAGCTGGTTTGCCGTAAATTGTCGCTGTTAAACGGGCTCAACCGGACTAGCCGATGGACGCCGTGTTCGCTCTTTAATTTGCCGTAAGCAAATGCCCCGCTGATTTCTAAAGTAATGCTTTTGAGCCCGGCTTCATCACCGCTCGATTCATCAATCGTCAAATAAGACCAGT
>Ga0326733_1000279_pt1 | contig 15712 bp, 9 predicted proteins | sample 14_GP2_308_FD_207946 | JGI IMG/M metagenome (GOLD analysis project Ga0326733, IMG submission 207946) | Glacier ice microbial communities from Ngari, Tibet, China - 14_GP2_30.8 | ecosystem: Environmental > Aquatic > Freshwater > Ice > Glacier | place: China: Ngari, Tibet | collected 2018-07-17 | reverse complement strand
ACGCACTGCGCTGTTCCAGTTCCCAACGCTCATTCAACGGGTCGAACCGCATCATCTATTCGCCTCATCGCCCCCGCCGCTAGCAGTAAAGTGGCAACGGCGAACGCCATGGTGTAGATCGGCTCGGTCGGGAAAAAGGCCTTCATGATCGACCCCATGACCGTCGCGACGAGGAGTTGGGGGACGACGATGAAGACGTTGAACAGCCCCAGATAGGTGCCAAGCTTTGCTTGCGGCAGGCTCGATGCGAGGATGGCATAAGGCATGGCGAGGATCGAGGCCCACGCAATTCCGATGCCAATCTCGGATATGATCAAATGCTTGGGATCACTCAGAACAAAGAAACTGGCGTATCCCGCCGCGCCGCACAGCAGGCAGACGATGTGGGTTTTCGCTTTGCCGATCCGGCGCGCGAGGAACGGCAGCAGAGTAAGCGCCGCGATCGCCGCAACCCCATTGTACACCGCGAACAATAGTCCAACCCAATTGCCAGCTTCCTGAAAGGCTGCGCTTGCGGGGTCGGCCGATCCGAAGAAATATTGCGCAACCACTGGCGTAGTGTTGATCCACATGATGAATAATGCGGACCAGCTGAAGAACTGTACCAGCGCGAGCTTCTTCATCAGCGGCGGCATGCCGGAGAAGTCGCCGATCAGGCTCGACAGCATATTGGTGCCGCTTCCCCCACGCGCCTTGCGGATGGCGATGATCGAGGCCAGCCCGTAGCTGATGAGCAGCCCGCCAAGGAGATAGACTTCTTTTTCGAGGTCGAACGCCGCCACGGCAAGCGTGACAACCAATCCCGCCGCGACCCACAGGAAACTGCCGTTGAACCTGCGCGCGGCAAGCGCCCTTAGGGCGGTCGCGTTAGCCTCGACATCGCTCGGTTCGCCAAAGCCGCGCATTTGTTCGGGACTATATTCTTTTGTGAAGATCACCGTCCATAATACCGCCAGGAACATGGCAATCCCGCCAAACCAGAAACTGATGCGGACGGTGTCGGGAATGACCCCGCTCGGCGCCTCATTGGCGACGCCGACATAGCTCAGCAGATAGGGGAAGATCGACCCGACGACCGCGCCCGCGCCGATAAACGCGGTCTGCACCGTGTAGCCGGCGGTGATCTGGTCCTTGCGCAACATGTCTCCGACGAACGCCCGGAACGGCTCCATCGAGATGTTGAGGCTTGCGTCGAGCAGCCACAGGAGTAGCGCCGCCATCAACAACATCGGAGCAAGCGGCATCAGCAGCAACGACGAAGCCGCGAGGATGGCGCCCGCAAGGAAATAAGGGCGACGGCGGCCAAACCTGCCGAGCCAGGTGCGATCGCTCATAAAGCCCACGATCGGCTGCACCAGCAGCCCGGTCAGCGGTGCGGCAATCCATAAAGCGGGAAGGTCGTCGAGGCTTGATCCCAGCGTCTGGAATATGCGGCTGACATTAGCATTCTGGAGCCCGAAACCGATCTGGATCCCGAAGAAGCCGAACGATATATTCCACAATCCAAAGCGCGACTGGCGCGGCTTTTCGATAATCGCCATGTATCTCTCCCGTCCGGATCGTCAGCGCCCGGAATTTGGTGGAAAGCTGGCAGACGATGCGCCGATGCACAACCGCACTGCATTCGTATGCATGACGGCCTAGCTGGTGCCGCGCACGACCAGGCGGACCGGCAGAAGCACGCTTTGTGGCGTGCGCTCCTCTATTTCGGCAATCAGCGTCGCGACGAGTGTTTCGCCCGCCTGGCGCGCGTCCTGCGCAATCGTGGTGAGTGGCGGTTCGGACATGCGCGCCGCGGCAATGTCGTCGAAACCAATGATCGAAACGTCTCCCGGGATGTCGATCCGTGCATCGTGAAGCGCGCGCATGGCACCAAGTGCGGCGAGATCGCTGGTGGCGAAGATGGCGTCGAAGGCAACGTCCTGATCAAGCAGCCGCAAGGCAGCGTTTCGCCCCGATTCCTCGGTTGGCGCAGCATCGATCACGAGACGTGGGTCCTGCTTGAGCCCGGCCTCGTCGAGCGCCCGCTCATACCCCGTCCAACGCTCGGCAAATTCGGGTGAACCGGCACCGACCGTGCCGAAAAAGGCGATCTGGGAGCGGCCTTTCTCGATCAGATGCTTGCCCGCAAGATAGCCCCCCTGCTCATTGTCCGATCCGACAGTGGTCCCGACTTGTCCGGCACGTGCCGCGCCCCAGCGAACGAAATGGGTCCCTTGTCCAACCAATTGCTCAAGCCGGGGTCGTGCAGTCATATAGTCGCCGTAACCCAGCAGAAGGATCCCGTCGGCCTTGCGGCTGTCCTCATAATCGACATGCCAGTCACCCGACAATTGCTGGAAGGAAATGAGCAGATCATAGCGTGCAACCGCACAGGCCCGCGTCAGTGCGCCAAGCATCGAAAGATAGAAGGGATTGATCAGCGTATCGTCGGGGGTCGGGTCCTCGAAAAACAGCAAAGCGATCGTCCGGGAATGCTGCCGCCGGAGCCCCGAGGCATTTTTGTCGACAATGTAATTGAGGGCTTTGGCGGCGGCGAGCACTCGAGCGCGCGTTTCTGCGCTGACCGACGGGCTTCCCGACAGCGCCCGTGACACGGTCGGTTGTGAGACGCCGGCAAGCGCGGCGATGTCGAACGACGTAGGACGGCGCGGCGAGGACATGAGCAAGGTCCGGTCGTTGTAAAAGGGCCACTTAGCGGCGCCCAACTGCTTCGTATCGCGCTTGAATACGTATGTATAGCGCCCCTAGGCGATGGTCAAAAAGGTCAGGCTACGGCACATTGTTGGTCGATCGAAACATCAATGATCGTGCAGACCTCCAACAAAGGAGGCGGCGCCTGAGGGGAAATTAAATGACCAAAATAGTTGGGCACGCGCTGTATCACACCACGGCCATTCCGCTCGTTCTGGCGCTGACCATGTTTGCGACGCCGGCTGTCGCTCAAAAGGCTTCACCGGGCGCCATTGTTCCCGACGCCAGCGTGCCCGCCGATCAGGCGGCCGCGACGACCGCGACCCCGGAAGACGAAGCCGAGGCGATCGTCGTCACCGGTATCCGCGCTTCGCTCGAGAGCAGTGCGCGGCTCAAGCGCAATACGCCGACGATCATCGAGTCCGTTTCCGCGGAGGACATCGGCAAGCTGCCCGACGTGTCGATCGCGGACTCGCTGGCGCGTCTTCCCGGCGTAACGGCACAACGGCTTGAAGGTCGCGACCAGCGCCTGTCGATTCGCGGACTGGCACCCGACTTCAGCACGACCCTGCTCAATGGTCGTGAGCAGGTCACGGTGGGCGACAACCGCGGGGTCGAATATGATCAATATCCGTCCGAATTTTTCCGCAATGTGGTAGTCCACAAATCGGCCAACGCGTCCCTCGTTCCATCCGGCATTTCGGGCACGGTCGACTTGCGGATGCTGCGCCCGTTGAACCACCGCAAGCCGATCGTCGCGGTCCAGTTGCGCGGGCAATTGAATGGCCAGGACGCGCTTAATCCTGAAGCGGACCGTGTCGGCTATCGTGCGTCGGGGACCTACATCGATCAGTTTGCGGAAGACACCATCGGCATCGCGATCGGCCTGTCGCACACCAAGAGTGTGTCGCAGAACGAGCGCTATAATGCGTGGGGATTTCCGAACGAGGGATCGGTCGGCGGCAACATGATCCTGGGCGGCGCCAAGCCCTATGTTCAGTCGAACGCACTGACCCGCACCGGCGCGGTCGGAACGCTTGAATTTAAGCCCAACGACCGGCTGCACACGACGCTCGACGTGCTTTATTCGAAGTTCAAGGAGGTGCAGTACCTTCGTGGCATTGAATTCCCGATCAACCCGGGTTGGGGCGCGGGAACGACGATCACCAACTTCACCGCCGAGGACGGCCTTGTAACCGAAGCGACGGTCAACGGCGTTGTCGGCGTCGTTCGCAATGATTACAATCGTCGAAAAGCGGACACTTTCTCGATCGGCCTGAACAACGTCTATGCCTTGACCGACACTTTGAACGTGACCGTCGACGGGAGCTGGTCGAAATCGAACCGCACCGACTTCCTGCTTGAGAATTACAGCGGCACCGGTTTCAATATGTCGGGCGCGCGGGACTCAATCCGCATTTCGGCAAACAAGAATGGGACGTTCGATATCGTCCCGACGCTTGACTATGGCAACGCTGCCAATTTGGTAATCACCGATCCGCGCGGATGGGGCAATAACGGGACCGCTACCGTCGTTCAGGCCGGCTTTCTCAATCAGCCCAAGTTCAAGGATGATTTGAAGGCATTGCGTGCAAGCCTTGATGGCGAAATCGCCGGCAGCTTCCTCAATCGTTGGGAAGTGGGCGCGAATTACTCGCGGCGCAGCAAGGACAGCAAGTATAAGAGCTTCTTCCTGTGCCCGAAGGACACGAACCCCAGCTGCACCGTCGCAAGTGGACAGCGGACTTCGGTCCCAATCCCAAGTGAGGCGATCGTGGGGACGATCCCGCTCGAGTACCTCGGCGTCCCGTCGATGATCGCGCTTGACCCGCTCTATCTCTACAACAACGTATATGATGCCGAGTTCGACAATCGCCCCGGGTCGCTGGTGCGTGATTATAACGTCACTGAAAAAGTGCTCACCGGATATGCCATGCTCGGCATCGAAGGCGCGCTTGGCGATGTGCCGGTGACGGGTTCGATCGGCGCCCAGATCGTTCACACCAAGCAATCATCCGATGGACGGCAAGCCAATCTCGCGACGATCGACCGCGTCCCCACGGTGACGTTCGGCGACGTAACTGGCGGCAAGAGCTATACCAACATCCTACCAAGCGCGGCGTTTGCCTTCGAGATGGCCGAGGCGACCTACATCAAGACCGGGATCAGCAAGACGTTGGTGCGTCCGCGCATGGACCAAATGCGCGTGTCGCAGGATGTCGGGATCAATTTCGCCAGATTGGCGTCAACCGATCCCGCGGACAGCGCATTCAGTTCGTCCGGAGGAAATCCTGAACTTCAGCCCTATCGCTCGCTCAATTTCGATTTGTCGGCGGAGCGCTATTTCAGCAAGGGCGGATATGTCGCACTGACCGCATATTACAAAAGGCTGACCGATTTCGTCGATCCGAACAATGCGACACTGACCGACTTCTCTGCACTGGCCGACAATCTCCCGCCGGCGCTGCGGGCCCAGATCGGCACGACACAAGGTCGTCTGTCGCTACCTGACAATACGGGCAAGGGCTGGGTCTTTGGCCAGGAAGCGACCTTGTCATTGCCGTTTGCCAACTTGATCCCGGCGCTCGACGGGTTCGGTTTCTTCGGCAGCGTCAGTCACGTCGACAGCGAGATCAAGTTTGCCACGAGCAACATCCCGATCACCGTTCCCGGCCAGTCGACGTGGGTTGGCACCGCCGAGGCATATTATGAGAAACGGGGTTTCCAAGCGCGAATGAGCTACCGCTACCGCTCGTCCTTCCTGGCGGAATTGGCCGGGCTGTCGGCAAATCCCGAGTTCCGGACGGCCAAGGCGGAAGGTATTCTCGACGCGCAGATAGGCTATGAATTCCAGACCGGGTCGCTGGCCGGCCTGGCGATCATGGCGCAAGCCAAGAATCTTACCGACCGACCGTTCGTTACCCATGAGGAAGGCGACAAACGCCTGGTGCGTGAATATCAGCGCTACGGACGCGATTTCTATCTGGGCATTAGCTACAAGTTCTAATGCGCGAGCGGGCGGGGACGCGGGGCACCAAACTGCCCCACCGTTCTCGCCCGCTCGGGAATTGCCCCGGCATCGACGCCGGGCAACGATGGGACTGGCATGACTTCACCTGAACCAGTGACGCGGATCGTCATCGTCGGCGGCGGGACCGCGGGATGGATGGCCGCGGCTATCCTTGCCCAGATGATCGAAGGCGGCGGCTATTGTGTAACGCTGGTCGAAAGCCAGGACATCGGCACGGTCGGGGTCGGCGAAGCGACCATTCCGCAGATCAACCTGTTCAACCAGGCACTGGGGATCGACGAGGGCGAATTCCTCAAGGCCACGCAGGGCAGCTACAAGCTCGGCATCGAATTCGTCGACTGGTATCGGCTGGGCAGCCGGTACATGCACGCCTTTGGCGACGTTGGTCGCGACATCGGGATCGTGCCGTTCCAGCATTATTGGCGGCGGGCCCGGACTCTTGGCGTGGCGCGCGAGCTTGGTGCTTATTCGCTCAACGAACGGGCAGCGCGCGCATTGCGGATGCAGCAGGGCGCGCTTCGCACCAGCGATCGATTGCCCGACATGCCGTACGCCTATCATTTCGACGCCGGGCTTTACGCCGCCTTCCTGCGCCGCCGCGCCGAGCGCGACGGGATAACGCGGGTCGAAGGCAAGGTGGTCGATGTGGCGCTTGACGGGGAAAGCGGCGCCGTCACGAGCGTCGCACTCGACGGCGAGCGGCGGATCGAAGGCGATTTGTTCATCGACTGCTCGGGGTTTCGCGGGCTGCTGATCGAAGGCGCGCTTGGCACCGGCTATGACGATTGGTCGCAGTGGCTGCCGTGCGATCGCGCCATGGCGGTGCCGTGCGCGTCCGGCGGGGAGTTCACGCCATACACGCGGTCGACCGCGCGCGCGGCCGGCTGGCAGTGGCGCATCCCGCTGCAGCACCGCACGGGCAATGGCCATGTCTATTGCTCCGAATATTTAAGCGACGATGAGGCGGCGGCGACCTTGCTTGCCAATCTTGATGGCGAGGCGCTGGCCAATCCGCGCCCGCTTCGCTTTACGACCGGCAAGCGGCGCAAGATGTGGAACCGCAACGTCGTCGCGCTTGGTCTGGCGAGCGGGTTCATGGAGCCGCTCGAATCAACCAGTATCCACCTCATCCAGTCGGGTCTGTCGCGGCTGTTGCGGATGATGCCGCGCGGTGGTGGGACTGCGATCGAAGCAGCGGAGTTCAACCGCCAGTCGGATTTCGAATATGAGCGGATCCGTGATTTCCTGATCCTGCACTACAAGGCGACTGCGCGCGACGACACGCCGTTCTGGCGGCACTGCGCCGCAATGCCGATTCCCGACACGCTCAATGACAAGATCGCGCTGTTCCGCGACACCGGTCATATTTTCCGCGAGCATGAGGAATTGTTTACCGAAGTCGGCTGGCTGCAAGTCTTCGCCGGCCAGGGGATCGTCCCGCAAAGCCATCACCCGCTCGCCGACAACGTCGAGGCCGAGGATTTGAAAGACTATATGACAACCCTTGAAGCCTTGATCGATCGCGAAGTACAGCAAATGCCGAGCCATGCCGACTTTATCGCGCGTCGCGGCGGTGTTGCCCGGGCGGCCGCATGAAGCGCCTGTTCCGCAATTTGGCGCTTGGCGCGGCAAGCGTGATTGCGGTCGTGACGAGCGTGACAGCGACGGTTCCGATCGGCGATGTCCGCGCTCGCCTTCCCGAGGACGAACTAATCTATTTTCTGCTTCCCGACCGTTTCGAAAATGGCGATGTCACCAATGACCGCGGTGGGCTGAAGGGCGATCGGCGGACAACCGGGTTCGACCCTTCGCACAAGGGCTTTTTTCACGGCGGCGACCTTAAGGGACTGACGAGCCGGCTCGACTATATCCAGGGCATGGGGGTCACCGCGGTGTGGGTCGCGCCGGTTTTCAAGAACAAGCCGGTGCAGGGCCCCGCGGGCAGCGAAAGCGCGGGTTACCACGGCTATTGGGTGACCGACTTCACTTTGGTCGATCCGCACCTTGGCACCAACGCAGACTTCAAGGCGCTGGTCGATGCAGCGCATGCGCGCGGGATGAAAGTCTATATGGACATCATCACCAATCACACTGCCGATGTCATCCAGTTCGCCGAATGCGTCGGCAAGACCGAGTGTCTCTACCGCAGCCGCGCCGACTATCCCTACCAGCGGCGAGGTGGGCCAAGCGGAGAAGCCATCAACGGCGGATTTGCCGGCGACGCGGTCCAGACGCGCGAAAATTTCGCCAGGCTGACCGATCCCGGTTTTGCCTACACGGTTCGCGTCCCCGCCGCCGAGAAAAGCGTCAAGAAACCCGACTGGCTCAACGATCCGATCTGGTATCACAATCGCGGCGACACCTTGTTTCGCGGCGAAAGTTCGCAGATCGGCGACTTTGTCGGGCTCGACGATCTGTTCACCGAAAACCCGCGGGTGGTTGAGGGGATGATCGACATCTACGGCGACTGGATCGACCGCTATGGCGTCGACGGTTTCCGCGTCGATACCGCGCGTCACGTCAATCCCGAATTCTGGCAGGCGTTCGTGCCAGCCATGCTTGCGCGAGCCAAGGCACGCGGCATTCCCAATTTTCACATCTTTGGCGAAGTGTTCTCCGAGGCGATCGATCCGGCAGCGACCGCGGTGCACACCCGGCGCGACAAGTTTCCGGCAGTGCTCGACTTCGCCTTTGCCGCCGCGGTCAAAGCGGTGGTTGCCGGCAAGGCCCCGACGAGCACGCTGGCGGGCTTGTTCCACGTCGATCCGATCTACGAAGGAGGCGAAGCAACGGCGCGGCAACTCCCGACGTTCCTTGGCAATCACGATATGGGGCGCTTTGCCCGCGCGGTGCGCACCGGGCATCCAGAAGCGAGCGACGAACAGCAACTCGACCGTCTGATCCTTGGCCATGCGATGCTGATGACCTTGCGCGGCGTTCCGACGATCTACTCGGGCGACGAGCAGGGTTTTGCGGGTGACGGCAACGACCAGGACGCGCGCGAAGACATGTTCGCAAGCAAGGTCGCGGTCTATAATGACAATGTCCTGGTCGGCACCAAGGCGACTACGGCGACGAGCAATTTCGCGACCGACCATCCGCTCTATCGCGCGATTGCCAATCTTGCCGCGATCCGCCGCCAGGTTCCAGCGCTTCGGCGTGGCGCGCAAAAAGTGCGCTTTGCCGGGGACGAGCCGGGAATATTCGCGGTGTCGCGCTTCGACCCAGCCAGCAACGCCGAAATCCTGCTGCTGTTCAACAGCTCGGACAAGCCGATATCGCAGCTGGTCGAAGTCGAGGTCGCAAGCCGCAGCTTTCACTCGCTTGCCGGGCAATGCACTCCTGCCGCGGCCGCGCCGGGCAGCGTCCGTATCAATCTTGCCCCGCTTGGCTATGCCGCTTGTGCCGCCAATGGACGCTGATCTGCTCTCGCCCGTTGTCACGACCGATACCGACGCCTGGTGGAAGGGTGCGGTGATCTATCAGATTTATCCGCGCAGTTTCTGCGATTCCAATGGCGACGGGATTGGCGACCTCCCGGGCGTTACGGCTCGCCTCGACCATGTCGCTGAATTGGGTTGCGACGCGGTGTGGATCTCACCTTTCTTCACTTCGCCAATGAAGGACTTCGGTTACGATGTCGCGGATTATTGCGATGTCGATCCGATCTTTGGCACGCTTGCCGATTTCGATGCCTTGGTGAAGCGCGCGCATTTGCTCGGACTGCGGGTGATCATCGACCAAGTCTATTCGCACAGTTCGATCGACCACGCCTGGTTCGTCGAGAGCCGGGCCTCGCGCGATAATCCCCGTGCCAACTGGTACGTCTGGGCCGACCCAAAACCCGATGGTTCTCCACCCAACAATTGGCAGTCGGTCTTCGGCGGTCCGTCGTGGACTTGGGATGCGCGGCGCGGACAATATTATCTGCACAATTTCTTGGCCGAGCAGCCCGATCTGAACGTCCATCACCCTGACGTTCAGCACGCGTTGCTCGATGTGGCGCGCTTCTGGCTTGATCGCGGGGTCGATGGATTCCGGCTCGATGCGCTCAACTTTACGATGCACGATCCTGCGCTGACCGACAATCCGCCAATCGCGCAGCCCGCCAAGCGCACTCGGCCGTTCGATTATCAGCACCATCTCCACAACCAGAGCCACGCCGATATTCCGCGTTTCATCGAGCGTATTCGCGAAGTCATCGACGGATATTCTGGTCGCTTTGCCCTGGCCGAGGTCGGCGGTGAGCAAGCGGCGATCGAGATGAAGCAATTTACCAGCGGCGATTCACGCCTGCACAGCGCTTACGGGTTCGATTATCTTTACGCCGAGGCGCTGACCCCCGAAGTCGTGCGCTCGGCGATCCGCAATTGGCCAGGCGCGCAAGGCGAGGGCTGGCCGAGCTGGGCATTTTCCAACCACGATGCGTCGCGGTTTGCATCGCGTTGGTGCGACGAGGAACGGCGCCCGGCGTTTGTCCGTACCGCGTTGATGCTGCTGGTCGCATTGCGCGGCAACGTCATCCTGTATCAGGGCGAGGAGCTTGGCCTGCCCCAGGCCGAGATCGCGTTCGAACATCTTCAGGACCCCGAGGCGATCGCCAATTGGCCTCAGACCCTGGGTCGCGACGGTGCCCGCACACCGATGCCATGGGACAGCAGCGCCGGCGGCGGGTTCGGAAGCGCGGCTCCATGGCTGCCCATCGACCCGGCGCACCTGCCCTTGAGTGTCGCTGCGCAGGAGGGAGACGCGGGCTCGGTGCTCGCGTGGACGCGGCGAATGATCGAGCTTCGGCGCAATTTGCGGGCATTGCGTTCGGGCTCGATCAACTTGCTCGACCACAGTTCCAACCAGATCGTCGCGTTCGAGCGCGAGCAAGACGGCGAACGTTTGCTGTGCGTGTTCAACCTATCCGATCATGACGCCACCTTCGCCCCGAGCGGTGGCACCTTGATCGTCCAGACCGGCGGCGCTGATCCGGAATCGCCGACCTTCCCTCCAGCTTCAGGATATATTGTGCGATGCTCAGTCGATTGATCGCCTTTCTTGCCGTGCTTCTGGCCGCGGCGCCCGTCCTGGCGCAGGACAGAATTGCCCACATCGCCTCGCCCACGGGGACGCTGACGGTGGGTCTTTCGCTCAACGGCGAGGGGCGGATCAGCTATCGGGTCGACCGTCTTGGCAAGCCGGTGATCGACAATTCGCAACTTGGTTTTCTGTTCACCGATCAGCCCTCCATGCTGCGCAACTTCGCGCTTATCGGGCAGCGGACCCGCAATCATGACGAAAGCTGGACCCAGCCGTGGGGCGAGGACCGCACGGTCCGTGATTACTACCGCGAGCTTGCAGTGGATTTCGAGGAAAAGACCGGGTTCAAGCGTCGCCTTACCCTGGAGTTTCGGGTTTATGACGACGGCGTCGGCTTTCGGTATCGCCTGCCCGCGCGCGGCGACGGCAAGCCAACCAACATCGCCGAAGAACTGACCCAATTTCGAATTGCTTCGGATGGTCGTGCGTGGTGGACACCGGCGTTTGAAAGCAACCGTGAGGAATATCTCTACAACGCCACTGCGATCGGCGGGATTGCAACGGCCCAGACACCGCTGACGATGATCCTTGGCGACGGAACGCATGTTTCGATCCATGAGGCGGCGTTGGTCGATTATTCGGGAATGGCGGTGGCCCGGGTCGAAGGGACTTTGCTCAAGACGGTGCTCACTCCATCATCGACCGGGGCCAAGGTCAGCCGCACCGGCATGTTCACCACGCCGTGGCGGATGCTGACGATCGCGCCCGATGCGCCCGCGCTTTATGCGGCGCGAAATCTGGTGCTCAACCTGAACGAGCCAAACAAGCTTGGCGACGTCAGCTGGGTCACCCCGCGCAAATATGTCGGCATCTGGTGGGGCATGCATCTCGACACGCAAAGTTGGGCGTCGGGCGCGAAGCATGGCGCAACCACCGCCAACGCGATTGAATTGATCGATTTCGCCGCCAAGAACAAGATAGAAGGAATGCTGGTCGAAGGCTGGAATGTCGGGTGGGACGGCGAATGGTTTGGCAATGGCAACGAGTTCAGCTTCACCAAACCTTATCCCGACTTCGACCTGCCGCGCATCGCGGCTTATGCGAAGAAAAAGGGCGTCCACATCATCGGGCATCACGAAACCTCGGCGAATATCGCTCACTATGAGAAACAGTTGGAAGCGGGCTTCGATTATTACCAAGGCCTGGGGATCGACGCGGTCAAGACCGGCTATGTCTCCGATGCGGGCGGCGTCCAGGCGCTCGGGCCTGACGGGGAGCGGCGCTTCGAATGGCACGAAGGCCAGGCGATGGCGGTCCACCACCTCAAGGTCGTCACCGAGGCCGCCAAGCGCAAGATCATGGTCAATGCCCATGAGCCGATCAAGGACAGCGGGCTCCGCCGTACTTACCCCAATTGGGTCAGCCGCGAAGGCCAGCGCGGGATGGAATATAATGCTTGGGGCGAGCCCAAGAACCCGCCAGTCTACGATACGCAACTATTCTTCACGCGGATGCTGGCGGGGCCGATGGACTATACGCCAGGCATCGTCAGCCTGAAGGGCAAGGGCGACACCGACATTGAATCGACCCTTGCACGCCAGTTGGCGCTGTACGTCGTGGTTTATTCGCCCGTGGCCATGGCAGCGGATTTGCAGGAAAATTACGAGGCAAGCCCGGTCGCGTTCGGCTTCATTCGCCAAGTGCCGGTGGATTGGGACGAGACCCGCGTCTTGTCCGGCTCGATCGGCGAGCAGGTCGTGGTTGCTCGCAAGGACCGCAAGTCGGCGGACTGGTACGTCGGCGGGGTCACCGATGCGGCAGCGCGCGTCGCCAATGTGCGGCTTGACTTCCTGCCAGCCGGCAAGCGCTTTACCGCGCACATTTATCGCGACGGCCCGACCGCCCAGGCCGGTGCGAAGGGCAAGGATATGGTCCACGAAATACGCAAGGTCTCGCGCGGCGACGTGCTGGCGTTGCGTATGGCGCCGGGCGGTGGGTTTGCGATCCGGCTCGCCGCGCGGAGGTGAACGCGCCGTCTGAAACTCCCCGAACCCCAGGCTCAATCATTGTGCTTGGTGGCGGCACGGCAGGGTGGATGGCGGCGCTGCTTTTCCAGCACCGCTGGGGCGGGTCGGGGACGAGTGTCGCACTGATTGAATCGAAAGACATCGGGAACATCGGCGTCGGGGAAGGTTCGACCCCGCAGCTGAAGGGTTTTTTCGACGAACTCGGCATTTCCGAACAGGAATGGATGCCGCGCTGCAATGCCACGTACAAGACCGGAATTTCCTTCGACGGCTGGTCGCACGAACCGGGGTTTGAAACCTATTTCCACCCTTTTCAGACCGCGCTCGACGATTTCACCGCGCCCGGTTTCTTCTCGAACACCCGTGCCCGCCGAGCGCAACAAGCCGTCGAAGCGCGCCCCGACCCGTTTTTCATCTCAGCCAAACTTGCCGCGGAACGGCGCGCCCCCCTCGCTCCTGCCAACTTCCCTTTCTTCATCAGCTACGGCTATCATTTCGATGCCCACCTGGTCGGCGACTTTTTGCGCGAAATCGCTGTCGCTCGCGGGGTTGAACGGTTTGAAGCGACGATCACAGCGGTCGAACTGAACGAAGCCGCGCATGTAGCCGCACTCGTCGATGGCTCAGGCCACCGGTTCGAAGCCGACCTGTTCATCGACGCGAGCGGCTTTCGCGCGACGATCATTGAGGGCGCGCTCAGGGAACCGCATCGATCTTTTGCCAGCAATCTGTTCAACGATCGTGCAGTGGTCATGCCGACGCCGGTGGCCGCCGACGGGCCCGACGTCGCAACGCGCGCCACCGCTCTGTCGGCTGGCTGGGCGTGGCACATCCCACTCACCAACCGCAGTGGCAATGGCTATGTTTACGCGTCGCGCTTTATCGATGCGGACGCTGCCGAGGCCGAATTGCGTGCGCACCTTGGTGTTGGCCGGGAGGTCGAAGCGCGCCATCTCGAGATGCGCGTTGGACGGGTCGAACGCGCTTGGGTCGGCAATTGCCTTGCGATCGGCCTCGCGCAGGGCTTCGTCGAACCGCTTGAAGCGACCGCGCTCCACGTCGTGCTGGCGACGATCGACGGTTTCATTTCCGCAGTGGACCAAGATGGGGGTAGCGAGGCTTCACGCAATCGCTTCAACGCCGGCATCGTGCGACGCTACGAAGGCATTCGCGACTACATCGTATGTCATTATCGCGCAGCACGGCGGGGCGACAGCGATTATTGGCGAGCGGCGACCCGCCATGACGAGCTTTCGGACAGCGTCAAACGGATTTTCACCTGCTGGTTTACCGGCGGCGACCTGACCGAGGAAATACTTCGCCAGGGGATCGACGACATTTATCCGCCAATGAGCTGGCACTGCCTGCTGGGCGGCTACGGTAATTATCCGGCTGCGCTCCAGCCGGCCGATGGCGGGACCGACATGGTGCAAGTCATGCGCTTTGTCGCAGGCTGTGCGTCGAACTTCCCGGCGCATCGTGATTCACTCGCCGCCTTGCGCATATGATCGAAGCGCAGGCCCAACCTTGTCGACCGTCGTTGATGGGTCGCAGGCGCAGTCAGCAACGGCCCCGTGAAACGACGAACAAGCCTTGGTAGCGATAATTCGGCGCTATCAAATGCCATGGTCGCAGTTTGTACTTTATTGACGGCGTTAAGGTGGTGCGAGGTTGACCGTTGCCGTCTCATGCGGGTGAGCGCTTGCCAGACGTTCGGCCAAATCCGCGTTGCCCACGCTGCGCCAATACTATGTCCGCAGCATCGTTGGTCGGATCGAAGTGGGCAACAGCGAGACCCGGATATGGGGAGACACAAAAGCACTCCAAGACGTCGGAACTAAGCCAAATGGACCAGTGCCTCATCGAGTGGAAATGGTGCACCCAAGAGGATTCGAACCTCTGGCCTCTGCCTTCGGAGGGCAGAGAAATCTGCCTAAGTTAGATATTAATGGACATCGTAACCCTCAGAAACGGTGGACTTTTCGTCTAAGGGCGTCCAATATGGCCCCACTAAGTTTTTCATACGCGTTTCATTTTCCTTGAAACTAGGAATCAGTATGGACTTGAGCAGGGTAGGGGCCAGGGAGGCGCTCAAGCCGAGGCCGGGCAATGAGCCACATTGGCAGCGCATCCGCACAGGATGTTTCCTCGGCTACCGCCCTTCAAAACGGGACAGCGTCGGAACTTGGATCGCGCGGGTTTTTGACGGCGATACGCACAAATACCAACGCAAAGCTCTCGGCGACTTCGGCACACTCGCTATGCGCGACATGTTCACTACCGCCAAAAAAGAAAGCCGAGCTATTCGCCGAAGTGATTGAGTCCGGCGGTTTCAAAGAGGATAGGATCCAGACAATTGAAGAGGCATGCCGGGCCTATGCGAAGGGAAGGCCTGACGCCGAGGGACGGTTCAAGCGTCACGTCTATTCTGACCCCATTGCTAAGGTGAAACTCGACAAACTTCGTCGTCATCATCTGAAGGAATGGCGTGATCGACTGGAGCAGAAACCTGCTCTCGTCAGTAGAAGTAAGAACGGAGCGAAGCGTTACCGGGACCGCTCGCGTTCGTCCATCAACCGCGACATGGTCCCTGTCCGCGCATCGCTGTTTAAGGTACTTGCACCCGGAGCGCCGGGGACTGAGGCAGCTTGGCAGGAGGCCTTGACCCCGATTAGGAACGCGGACACCCAACGAACCCTTTATCTCGATATGCCGCAGCGGCGTGAGCTGCTGAATCACGTCTCCGAAGTGTCCGTCGTCAGAACATTTGGCGCAATGTGCGGTGTAGATTAGCGGATTATCGGCCTCGTCTGGGGGTTTAGGTTAGGCGGCAAGCTTGCGGTGCTGCAAGCGGCGATGTTCGATAGTCTGTCGCTTGATCCTTTCGCGTTGGCGGATGATGGACTGGGCCCTGCCGAAGTAGGCATCTGCG
>Ga0326733_1000278_pt1 | contig 15728 bp, 16 predicted proteins | sample 14_GP2_308_FD_207946 | JGI IMG/M metagenome (GOLD analysis project Ga0326733, IMG submission 207946) | Glacier ice microbial communities from Ngari, Tibet, China - 14_GP2_30.8 | ecosystem: Environmental > Aquatic > Freshwater > Ice > Glacier | place: China: Ngari, Tibet | collected 2018-07-17 | reverse complement strand
TGCCAACCATGACGATAACGTGTGGCGTACTAAGACGGAGCGGTTTCATATATGACAGTATAGCAAATGTATGACAAAATACATACATGACTACACCCAACACACCCCTCGAAGGAACCATATTAACAGCGTTCGAACCGATTGCACATGTCGCAGAATTGACAAGCATTGATCTTGTTGAAGGCGAAGGCCAGATTGTGCCCGAGCAAGCAACTATCACCGCCCATTACACTGGTGCGCTGGCCATTGACGGTACGATTTTCCAGAGTTCGCACGATTCTGGTCGACCAGCAACATTCGGCTTACATCAAGTGATCACAGGATGGACAAAAGGCGTCCCTGGTATGAAAGTTGGCGGAACCCGTCGGCTCGTTATTCCATCAGCAATGGCATACGGAAGTCGACGTGCGGCTGCAAACATTCCGCCAAATTCGGACCTTGTGTTCGATATCGAACTTGTCGCAATTGTCTAAGACGGTTCGTTAGAGTAGCGCCTTTTCCTGCTGATCAAGCTCGTCGAGGCGTTTCTTCATATAGGTTTCTAGCTCATGACGCTCGTGTGCGATTGCCTCGGCTTTTGCCTCTAACTCTGTGGCTTGTTTCTCATAGAGTTCTGCCTGCCTCTCTTCATCGTGTGCCTGGTTAGCCTCTTTGGTCGCCAGTGCAGTTTCACGTGCCGCTCGCCCGCTGTCATCGCCCAACAGGTAACTTGCAGTGCGCTGTAGGTCTGACTTGGCTGCCTTGCGATGCTCTTCGGCTTTTGCCCGGAGCCTGTCGGCTTCATCTCGTAATTGATGTGCATGTGCCATAGTTTATCCTCCGTTTAGTTCTCTTTATAGTATACTCCGCCAATGGGCATGAAAAAAGCACCCACGAATGGGTGCTTGGGCAAGGATCTTTCCGGCGAGCTGAACATTACTGCTCAGCTCGCCGGTCAAAGATCGACTCTGCAGGTAACAGACCTGGTAGCTGGCTCGTTTTTGATAAGACCGAGCTTGTCTTATGGTGTGATATCCACACCTTGTTCGCTCATGAAGGCATCTGGGTTTTTGAGCTTGTCATCAACTCGTATTTCCAGATGCAAGTGTGCGCCTGTTGAGCCGCCGGTACTACCGATGTATCCAATGACTTGGCCCGCTTTGACCTCGTCACCCTTATTCAGTCCGGGTGCGAAGCCGGACATATGTGAATACGACGAATCGATGTTCTCTCCGTCGTGGTCGATATATACCTGATAGCCGTACCCTCCCATGAATTTGTTATGACGGATCACTCCGTCATTGATCGCAAAGATTGGTGTGCCGATAGGCACGCCATTCAAGTCCAATCCATCATGAAAGCGCTTTACTTTGTAGATTGGGTGGAAGCGGTTGCCGTATCCGTCACCTGTCCGATAAACAGGTGCAAGTGGCGAGACCCAATCTTTATTACTTGAACTAGAAACGGTGCAGTTGTTACCGACTTTACCATCACCAGCCCAGTTGTCTTCAACTATCGCTATTGCAATGTCGTCCCATGCCCAACGATTATAGGCTGTGGGGCTCGCGCGCTGTATTTGAAGCGCAACGTCCTTCATGGGCCTGGTGTCGCGGTCAGGGATTGTTTGTAACTGGTCCAAGAAGGCGTTAGTTGCGAATACTGGATCAAGGAGCTGTTCTGGCGTGCCCCACCCTTGGGATGGGCGTTGCTGTAGAAGCCCCAGGCTATCCTCATCGTTACTACCGGTTCCACTTGCGCCACCGTATGGACGATTTTCGAGATTTGATTCTTGGATTGCTGTTCCCACCAAAATTGCGGTGGAGTACTTCGAAAATCCACGATTTTGAGCTTCATGGACTAATATAACGGCATTCGCTTTACGTTTTTTTGCTTCCGCCGTACCGAACAGATCGAAGAATTTGTCCTGAACCCCCATTTTGACGTTTTGGAAAATATCCTCCGCTTCGTCAAAAGGTGACAGATACGTAATCCCACATCCTATCGCCGTAGCAATTAACAGGATGCCTCCACCAACAGCCGTAATAAACACTATTATGGCAGTGGTGGCTATAACAGTGAATTTATTCATTACCATCGTTTCTCTCGGACGGCTATTGATCGTATTCTTCTTCAACTTTCCACTCCCCAGTTTCCTGTACCCACGTTGAAGCGTGTGGTCTAGGAAGTGTCAAAGAATCATATATAACCTTTCCTTTTGCGGTTGAGGTTTTGATTGTTATCAACACGGTAACCAGAAGACTTGAGCCATCTTGATTCGGCGTACAGTTGACGTCGTCAGCACTGCTAAGTAGCTCAACGATGAAGTCCGACTCTGTATATGGCTGGATGTCTTCGTGCTCTTGTTGATACTTTGCTGTTGTAAGTGGTTGGATGGCGATACTACGCTCTTGAGATCGAGATGACTGAAATAACTTTTCGTAATTCAGAATCCGTGATTCAAGTGCTGAATATTCGCCACCCAACACACCTTCACATGTTGGCAAGGGATCGTAAGGGATCTCCTCATTAATTAGTGATGGGCTCGGTGTCGGATCAACGAGCGACTGGCTTGCCGAGTTTCCTCCGTCCGAATTATTTTGAGCGGATTCTGACGCCATTACCGATATACGGATGATGAGCGCGGTTAGAATCAGCATGGCAATTATAATTAGTCCAATCCCACTCCATGGGAGTGAGATAAACCACTTCTTCATACCAAAGCCTCTTCCGTTTCCAATTCTTCATCTGATAGCTGAACGAACTCATCCTCAACCACTATCGATCGGTTGAGTGCGTTTTCCAGTGCGCCATTTGAACGAGTAATTCGCTCTTTAATTTCCGTAAAGGTTGAATCAGTTTCGATAAAGAACCACGGTTCTGTTCCAATCTTTACGGCAAATTGGCCCCTGGTTTGAGCCATGATCACATTCCGCTCTAGTTGGGTTATTTCCACCAATGTTTCCAAGTCATTGAGGTCTTTTTTGTTCTGTTTGCCAACAATGAGCAAATCGATGTCACTGAAGATGTTCGTTGCCATTTGCCGCTGTAGGCTTTCTGGACCACCAACACTCCAGTAATCACGAATGCGATGAGACGCCAAAATGATTAATTCATCATTTCCGCGACCTTGTTTCATCGCGTCGGTTAATGCCTCGGGGTAGCCTTCAACCCGCATCATTTTGTAGTTTTCGTCGTGAACGGACACTTGGAACATAAATCGACGGTCACCACGAAGTTGCGCAGAGTTTCTGAGCCGCCACATGAATTGCTGCATTAGCGCTACCGAAGTAATATTCAGCCCTGAATAGTCTTTTACGACTACTCGTTGCTGAAGTTTCCGGGCGATAGATTGTGTCCCGCCGAAAACCTTACCAAATTCTCCTTCGAGAATACGGTCAATCCTCTGGTAGTTATGCCCAGCGTCCTTCAATATTTCTTCGTAAATGACATTGGTTTTGCCACGAGCAATTAGATCTTTTAGCTTTTCAGGCATCTTTTCGATGCCTAGTTCAGCCGGGATCTTTTCGTTATTCTCGTGCATGTATAGACGAACATCATCTTCGTTCATGTATTGAAGAATTGTCCGAAACGTCTGAGTCGACGCTATGTCACCCATCTCTCGGTACATCTTGGACATCGCTACTCGATTTACAAAGTCTTGGTTTCCGACGGCAACAAGGTTGTTATTGCCAAACGAAAACATACTATTGATAGTTTCGAGATGTTCAGAGCGTGTAAATCCAAATTGGCTATCGAAAGGATTGATAGGGTGACCGAGTCTGATTGGTGCGCATCGCATTTCTTTTGCGAATAGCTCATATTCCGGTCGTCCATTGCGACGATTGACGTCATCAATCGAAATGCGCTGTCTTCTTCCTCCAGACGATATTTTCATCAGTTGCATGCAAATATCTTTGATCATTGATGTCTTGCCTTCACCGATGTTACCAAGGATGAGTATTTTTTTAGAGCTAATTCTCTTTTTTTCCATCAAGTAATCAGGGTCAACACCAAATGGCATTTTCGAAAGCCTATCGTTACCGACGGGAAATTCGTCACTACCACCGTTGTATGTGCTGATTTGCGGGTTAAGTGCTGACAGTACGTCAACACCTGGCGCGACGAATCCAGCAATCTGGGATCGGCGCCTCGGCGTTTTAGCCATAATTGCTCCTTTTTTGTTTTGGTCGAAATGTTAAGTTGCGAAACACTTGGATAAGCATCTCAACTTTGACGTCAAAGATTGACATAAAAGTTGATGTGCTTTCAGGGAGGGGGGCTATCTTGTTAGACAGCCCCCTCCCATAAGGTATTTACATTGACACATGCGGTGACCTACACCATGCTTGCTCCGATTGCGAGAGTGAAGTACTCGCGAATCTCGCGCGTTGCCCATCGACCTCGCTTGAGAGTCATATGGAGAAAACGGACTCTGTTTTCGAGTATTGCGTCAGCTTTTGCTAGTTTTCTGAGCTTTTCCTCGTGAGTATCGCCCGTCACACAGATACCTGCAAACGCGTTGAAGTTCAATGCATGACTACCTCCGTAGTCAAGTGCATTACGTCGCTTCTCAAGTAATTGTGCCTCCTCTTGTTCAAGGTCTGACATGTCGAAGGTCCCTGCGCCACGTTTGTAGCGCTGGTATGCTTTCTTCCACCGAATATTGCTCGTTGTCCTACGAGAGGCTTCAGACGCAAGAATGGTATCACCTGATATTCCAGCCATAAATCCAACCTCGTCGGTCGGACCCATGTCTCCAGGTATGAACAAACCCGTAAGTTGACCGGGTTCTACACGCTTTTTGTCTAGCCGTTCGAGACGAAACATACGATGGTACGTACCACCGAAATCGGTATAGTCTCTTCCGCGGTAATCCTTTCTGATGACGTAGTCTTGCCAGGGCCATGATAAATCAATGGGGTTGCCATCTTCATCTTGGTCTGCGCCCTGGTGCCATTTTTTTATGTGTTTGAGGTCCCACCCAACTCGGACATAGTTTGTTAACTCATCGAGATCGAGCGTCTTGACCCCTCTGACTCCATTAGCGATTAAGCCGTCTTCAAGCATCTTCGTTAGTTCAACGATAGGTGCATCATACAGATCTTCTTCGCTAATCAAGCCATCGATGTTTCCGCGCTCTCCCTTGGGCCACCATGTTGGACGTGGAACATTCAGACTGTAAAAGCAAAAAGTGTCCGATGAATTTTTAGTCATCATCGCTTCTCGCTGATCAGTTTCGAGGTTTAGTACTTCATCGGCAGTCATCGGCCTGTTTAAAGGCTTTTTCGCATCTGCGATAATGGCTGCCGCTGATTTGCCCACTAAGAGTTCATCGGTCGTAGTGCCCGGAAAGGCGGTATTGACCTTAGGATGAAAGTTAGTAAGCCTCGATTCACGCGACCGTTCCATGTTGTATGGTCGGAATATGATTCCCTGAGTATAGCCGATTGTTACAGGTGATTTTCTTGCTGGTTCCAGAAGGCTGTTTGAGAGTTGATTGCTCGCGTCGAACAGTTCTTCTGGATCGAGATTAGCACCTAGCCATCCACTCGAAAGTGTCATTGATGAATCGGAATCTCGAGGAGGGAAATAAGTGACCCCTATGTTACGAGATTCACTCACCTCCTCGCTCTCGTCCACCTCGGCTTTAAACCGGGCGGTACCTGGTCTAATCGGAAAACTCATTAAGGCCGCGTTGATTGGTTCACGGTTTTGTCCTCGTCGAAGACGATTAGTTTTTTCGCTACCCTCTCGCTTGTCTTTGTCTCTGAGATAATCGTCAATGATGACATACCCAGGTCCGTTGCGGTATCTGTATGACCCGGCGAAGGCAATAATTGGAAGCAAAATCCATAGCCACCAGAGATTAGTCTGGGTCCAAGGGATGATGAATACGATGACTGCCGCCCCCATGAAATACAGGAACCACCATCGTTGGCCGGGCTCATAATCATACTGACTCCGGCTTACCTTTCCTTCGAGCAGCCAAACCAACTTTCTCATAACTCACCTCCTAGTTTGTCCGAGATTTACGATACGCCTTTTGACGTTGTCGACTTCCTGCATAGCGCGATCCTTGCGAAGCGACCGACGCAACCTTACCTGCACCTGCTACGATGCCGGCAACAGGAGCTCCTGCGCCAGTTGCGGAAAGTGCGGCGGCAGCGAGATTGGCTCGCTTGCCAACCCACTCTGATGCGTTACCTACTTTATCCCAGCGTTCACCGGCTTCGGGTACATATCCTCTATAGGTCCTGTTATCGGCCCTACCGAAGCTATAACTGCCCAATGCTGATGACATTAGTCCTTGATCCGTTGCAGAGCTGTTACTAAAAACAGGACCCTCGATCTGAACTTTTTGAGTTTCCGAAAAAACCCTGAAAAAGATAAAGATTGGAAGGAGCGCTGCAAAAATCAGGACTAACACGAGTCCAAGTACGGCGACGGAATCGGGCGGAGCAATAAGCTTTAGGCCAACTGCCCCAATGACGAGGATGAACAACACCACAGGCTGAAACGTTAGGATCGTTGCGAGTCCTGCAAATGCGATTCGGTACGGAAGATGCCCTATGTTGAATCGGTACAATGAGTACGAAACAACAAACAAAAATGCGTAGAAGTACAAAGAAAGACCTAACAGGTCAGCCTCAGCTCCTAGTAAAGATGTAAACGCATCTCCTACCAGCTTTACTAACACTCCACCGCCTGGATCAAGCAAATTGACAATTGCAGTGAGTGGAGTAGACCACGCTCCATCTATTACTAGATTTGGAATCGTGGTCAAAAAATTTCCAATTTGATTTGAAAACCATGACAACAAGTACAGGATTGGAACCAGGAAATACCCAACCAAAAACGTTTTGACGAGATCAAAGACCCCATTCAAACTGATTGCGCGGTCACCACTTCGGACGGCGCTGATGAATGAAACAAACATTGCAACCAGCGATGTGATGACGGCAAATCCGAAGTTGATCGCGTAGAAGTTCTGGAAAGGCTCAGCTTTTAGGTCTGGCCAAGGCGAACGAGCGATCCTGTCAATGACTTGCTGAATTGAACTTAGGCCCGTTGATCCGAAAAATGTTTCGAAAAAATCGTTGATAAACCCATCCATTTTCTTCCCCTTCAATTGTGGGTGTTGGGCCGGCGTATTGCCGGCCCAACACCAGTTGTACGTCAGATGTTACTGCCGATCGTAGACAGGAATGGCAGGATGAGCTGCAACAGCGGAACAATGAGTAGCGATGCTGCCAAGACAACTCCTCCACTGATCATATAGCCAACGCCCTGGGAACCTCTTCCTTCATCGGCCCGTGCGGCTCGATACTTGATCAAGCCTTTCAGTATAAGAAAGATGCCGACGATGAACATGACCACCAAGACAACTCCAATGATCAACTGTGTCAGTGGCGCGAGGCCAGCGAACAGCGCAAAGTTTGCACCGTTTGGCGGCAGAAAATCCGTGGGATCATCCGGTGTGGGTTGCGTTGGAACCGCCACGGCAGCTGATGCTGTTGTGGCAGGCAAGACGACGATCATGGTCATCATGATAGCCGCCGTGATTGACTGCAGTATTCGACGGGTGGTGTGGAACGTGATGGCACGAATCCGCATAACCCCTGTATTGTTTTTCATCTTCACCCCTTAAAGGTTTTCAGTCAGCGATTTGCTGATCCGACGATTCTGGTACGGCCTCGATTGTTTCAAATTCTCCTTCGAGGGTGTCTGACGCATTAATCAAGGATTGGTTTTTCAGAACAGCCATTTCGGTCCAGACTTTTGCAAGCTTTTTGTAGCCATAGACTACACTGTCGCTCAGTGCGGACAACTTCATCTTGTTCATTTGCTTCGACCGAGGGTCTCCGCGAATGTATTTCGAATACGGAATGAGAACAACGCGATCCGGCTTTACGCCATAGCGATCTGCATACTCAAACTGAATTCGCGAGTTGAAGTCTCGACGATTAACTGCTCCAAAGGCGAGAATGACATTAGGTGCTTCGCCGTCGGCATTACGCAGATTCAATCCATCCGGAGTAAATGTACGCTCAATCGCTGGAAAGGATTTTGGCTGGCTTGCATCTCCTGCTATCACGATGATATCAGAAGCTCTAACCAGTCCATGTGTCCCACCTCGCGTTTCACCAATACCAGGTTCGGTATCCGCAATCAGCGTATGGGTTGTTTCTTTTAGCCTTTCCATGATCAATATGCTTGATTCCTCATCGATTGCCTTGGTGTCGGCAGTGACAAACATAATACCAGAATCTTCATCAATCGCTGTCAGCGGAATGAGGTCTCTGTATGTTGGTCGCCAGCCTTCAATCAGGCGTTGCACCAGTCTTTTACCGCTAATAACAGGTTGACCTGTAAGAGCGTTGACATCTTGCAGATGAAACCGTGGCAATAGGTTTGGGTCACTGACGTCGCCGTCGTAGCCGATCGTGCTCATATCATGGGCGTCACGGAGTGAAGCGAGAAGCCCTCCCGTAATGCTCGTTTTGCCGATACCGCCACTAGCGTTTCCGACGCAGCCGATACACTGTGAAAGAGATCGCTGAGATCTAATCCAGCTATCGATTGCGCGAGACTCAGCTCGATAATTGACGAACCGAGGAATTGGAATCCAGCTCCATTTGTACATCCCAAGGCGCGCATATAGCCACCACTTGATCCAATAGATATTGAATCCTGATGCTGGTTGATCGTAAATCAACCAATCAGGAAGACTCTCCTTCCAATCGGGTTTTTCTGGTTTTGACTTTGGAACGGGTTTTGTCGAGGTTTTCTGCAAATTTTTTGCCGATCGCCTCGACGATGAATCTTGTTCTTGTGTGTCATTGACTTTGGGTTTGATGTGAACAGTTGGCAGCGCAGCTAGCTTAGGCTTGGCGCCTCTTTCAATTTCTTGGTTTTGAACTGCATCAGACATGTTTCCACGTCCTTTCATAATCGGAAATAGCACATAAAACAGTGGACATATCTTTGCATGTGTCGAATTGTAAAGGTACCCTTTCCAGGCATACTCTACCTTTTTGGGGGAATATCTCCTGAACCGGATTTTTGTCCGGTAACAAAACTGGTGCCCGAGTGACATCAAATCTGTTATCGAACAACAATACTTGCTGAAGATTTTTCTGATTTTAATGGATGTGTCTTCAGGCAAATTATACTCTATTTTCTATATATTGCAACTTATTTGTCATAAGGCCTAATCAATATTGATGTACTGTACTTGCAAATAAAAAAGGTGCGATGCGTTGACATAATGTGTCAACGCATCGCACCAGAGTGCACCTACCTACTCATGCTCGTCAAGGGATTGAGAATTTTCTCCAGCACATCGGCGTTCTTGACATACTGAATCTGTTTCAGAAACTGGTCCTCGGTTGAGGCCGTGTCCGCTGTGATGCTCGAGCTATTGAGCTTTAGCATCAGTTCCAGCAGATTCTGCTTTCGCTTGAAGTTGTCAATTTTATCGGTGCGTGCGGCTTGCGTATCGCCGACGAGCCAGAGCCAGCGACTGCTGGGAGTTACGATTTTTGTCGAAATGCGGTCAGCGATGAATTCGGTATACTTCCATCTGAAATACTCACGGTATGCAATGACGCCGCAGACACCCACGACGCAGATAACGAGTACTGTTATCCAGAATACAATTGTGTCATTGATGACAGGTAGTGCCTGAGTAACACCATATACGCCAGCCGCCGTATATGTCAGGATGCTGAATACCCCAATTGCTACTGGCACCGCCAGACTTTTCACTAACTTAAGCCAGTGAAAGCCATCCTGATACACATCGCCGCGAGCTTGTTCGGGTTCGGGCGTTGCTGCAAAATCCGCCATGGCTTGCCGCATGGCAGTTCGCATAATCAGAACCTGATCGTCGCGAGCTTGTTCGGGTACGGGCGTTGCTGCAAAATCCGCCATGGCTTGCCGCATGGCAGTTCGCATAATCAGAACCTGTCGTTGTTCTGCTTGATTCAAGTCATTTTCATCGATAGCTTCATCGATGGGGAGTTGTCTTGTATCGAGCTGTTCGGTTGTGGGGTCTGGGTCGTAGGGTCCACCATACGTCGACTCATTGTTGTTCACAATCATCACCTTTTTCAAGTTGTTCGGTAGGTTGTCAAGATTGGCATACATACCAATCGCAAAACCTACAGCAGTACTGTAAGTCTACACCATTTATACTCTGAATTTGACTATCAGGCAACTCGCATGTCAACATTCTCATGTAAATGATTCGAGCGAGAGAGTCGCACACAAACGTAGGTGGTTTTAATTATAGTCGGATTAGGTATAGACTAGTATGCAATGACAACGTCTCGCGAAGAGCTATTCGGCCCACACTATTCACAGCGCTCAGTCCATCGCGCTTTACTAGAAGGCCTCGGGCATAACCTCGTGGTCGGTGCAGAATTTCGACGGCCAGGCGGGCGTTATAGCAGAGTCACGAAAGCAGTGGCATCTCTGGCGCTTGCTGGTGCGGGTACCTTCGTTGGGGATTCACTCCACGCACAGTATGATGCGTCGCATACAGAAGCCGCTATCATCCAGGTTGAAGTTGCCAACAGCAAGATGGACAGTGACAGCGCGATTAATGTCTCGGCTGGCTTTGGTCTACGTAATTCATATTCAATCGCTAATACGATCAAGAATTTTTCGGCCGAAGGTCATGTCTGGTCGACGATGTATGATAATCGCGGTGTCAATCCAGCCAATATCTCTCATTTGTTACTGGAGCGTGCTCAGGTTCAGGGTGTGAAAAATCTGGCTCTATGGGGTGACAGCATGGGCGGTACCGTGTCGCTCGAGATGGCGGTCGCGATCCAAAAAAGTGATCAAGATATTAGTGTGCCATATATTGTCCTTGAGAACACGCCGAGTAGTCTGGAGGCGGTTCGCCAGGAGCAACGTGATAATGCCCAATTGCTGCTCTCGTCGACCGGGATTCCCTTGATTGCCTATAGCCGAATAGCACAGTTCGCATTAGAAGTCGGAGCGAGGCACGAACAATACCTGGATGATAGCTTTGACCGAATTGCATTTGCAGAAACAGCCGCGGCTGTTCGGTCTAAGATTAACGACCCTGAAACCCCGTCAATGGCACTCATGAGCTCTCAGTTCTCGACGATTATTACCTCAAACGTCGAGCGTAGTATCGCAGAGCTTGGAAAAAGTGAAGAGTATGGCAAGAACAAGCCAGTCCTCGTGCTGATTCGCCCCGAGAGTGATGCGAGCGACCGTGTTGTTAACAGCGACATTATGGAATCTCAATACCGTCGCTACGCACTTGAGTCTGGATTACGGCTGGTTGTGATTACGATGCCAGGAATCTCGCACGGCGATCCAACAATGAACCAGGTGCAGTACGCCGAGATCGTACCGGTTATCGTTTCGAAGATAGAAGAAACGCTACGTCGTGATGACGTAGCGGATTCTTATATTGATGAAACGGTAGACTATCGCTAGGATAGCGGACTATCGTTTTGCGAGACGAACAGCAGCGGTAATACCCCAGCCGATCAGTGTGTATACCAAACCTGCAAGCAGTGTTTCAATTTCTACACGGACAACACCAGCCTGGAACTGACCAACTTGGAGAAGGCCTCTAAATGGCGCAACGAGTGGGTCTGTGATGACATATATGAACTCGGCAAAAGCGTTATCAAGGTTTGCTCCTAGTAATGCTAGGACAAAACGGACAAGCAGTAGAGCTACAATGACGCCGATGATGTACCAGATAACCTGAATTGCTTTGGAGACAGAACGATTCTTCTCGACTCGGTTAGTAACTGGCTCGACTGAATTTGTAGTTGTCTCGGCTTCGCGCGTCTCGACTACTCTTTGGTCTTGTGGTTCATTGTTCATTGTATAACTCCTATGTTATGCGCTCCATTATACCACTACTTCCTGAAAATGAGCATAAGCATCAAGATATTTATATCACTTGCTTCAGTGGTGATTGAGGCATTTATTTTTGATGAACGACGATTTGTGGAAGTGGAATTTCGATCTTTTCAGCCTTGAACGCTTTAAGTAGTCGTCGTCGATATTCACCGGCTATCTGCCATTGCAATGAAGGCTTGACTTTACCGACCGCCCGAATGATAACCGAAGATTCTTTAAAGTGATTGATGCGCAGGAACGCGATTGGTTCGACGATATCATCAGCAAACGTTACGTCGTTTTGTATGGCACACCCCACTTCGTTCATTGTTCGCTCAACCGCATCGATGTCGCTATTGTATGCCACGCCGATGTCGATAATAACGCTTGAGTACTTGTACGTTCGGTTCGTTATGACACTCGCCTCACCGTTTCTAACAATATTGAGCGTGCCATCAAGATCGCGTAATTTTGTGATACGCAGTGAAATTTCTTCGACAACACCAGATGTGCCGATGCCTGTCGAACCACCACTTACGGTGACGATATCGCCAACCCGATATTGGTTTTCAAGTAGAATGGAGACGCCGGCTAGGTAGTCGCGAATAGTTGCTTGAGCACCAAGGCCAATGATGATACCCAAAAAGCCAGCACCCGTGGCGATTGAGGCGAGGTCGAAGTTTAAGACGTTTAATATTGCACCGATTGCGACCAGCCAGATGACGAGTCCGGCTGTAGCATTAAAGACGTTGCCGATGGTATCTTCACGCTTTTGTCGATCCGACTTTGTTTCAAGTGCATGTCGGCGAATAGTACGTCGGATCAGGTTGCTAATTAGCGTCGTAGCAACCCGGTGGGCGATGATAGCTATTGCGATAATGAGTATAATTTTTGATACGGGATTGTCGAAGAATTGTATGATGTCCATATCACAAGTCTACCATAAGCAGATGAACGACTCGCAGCAATTGACTTTAAAGATTAATTATGCTATAATAAAACTATATGCAGTTTAAAGAACTACTTCTCCCTGATTTTATTACCGAATATTCTGACTCGACTGTCCTTCGTGCACTAAGGCTCTATGCAGACCTGCATGCAGATACACAGCCAGATGATATTGAATCGCTGGATGAGTCACTTGATAATTTTACCGGTCAGCGAACATTCATTGCTCTCGACGCTGACAGTCGAGTTCAAGCTGTTGGCAACTACGCTCTGCGACCGGACGTTGATTATGCATGGCTTGAAGGTTTAGTTGTGAGTCGACAGCAGCGAGGTGCAGGCATTGGCAGGTATATGATCAATAATCTAGTGAATGTGGCCATCGACGATGAACGTGAGGCGATTCAACTGCGCTCGACAGCCTCAGCACAAATTTTTTACGAGGGACTGGGCTTTGATTATGTAGGCATTCCAACTGTCAATCCGCTGATGCGCCTTGATATCTCCAGATAGTTTTATGATAGGCTCAGATACCTCTGGTCCAATACCGACGCCACCTACTATCTTAGAGTTGACTTAAATGTAACTACATTGTATCATTTTTCAGTACGCACATCACATTCGAGTACGCTTAACATCTTAGGAAGGCATCATGCATAAACTACGAAAGGTTCGAGAGAGCCTTGGATTGACCGTTGATGATTTGTCCCGCAAGTCCGGAATTTCTCACTCCTGTATTACCCGTATTGAAAGTATGCCGACTAACGTCAACATCGAAACGGCCGCACGGCTCAGCAGGGCACTGTCCATCGAGCTTGATAACCTCTTCTCGTATGACCAGCTCTCCGAGAGAGGCCGCCCGCCGATGACCGGTATTCCCTACAGTAGGACTCGGCCGCCGAAAGAAGTCCTCTGTCTGCAGTGCACCATGATGGTGTTGCCGGCAGACATCTGTAATTCCTGTGAAGCAGTACTCGTAAAGAAATAGCTAGGGGCGCCGAGGCGCGGATGTGTATCTATGATACCTTCCGCGCCAACCGGCGCCTTTTAAATTTACCCAATGGCCTCCGTACCGTATACTAGAAGAATGAGTTCACGATACGCCCTATATGAAATAGACAAACTACGCGACCGTTTTGCGCCCGAAAGCGGCGTCCCAAAAGGCGTCAAGCCACATTACAATATCAGCCCTGCGCAGTCAGTCCCTGTGATTGTCAGTCGCGACGGTGTTAACCATATCGAATTGATGAAATGGGGCTTTATCCCGTCTGGCGCCAAAGACGCTAATTCCATCTTTCGCTACAAAACGTTCATTGCCCGTTCAGAGGGTATTTTTGACAAACCAACCTGGATGACCGCCATTCGCAGCCAACGTTGTCTTGTTCCAGCGAACGGTTTTTACGAATGGAAACAGTCCCCGACTGGTAAAAATCCATTTTATATTCAACCCATCGACAAAGAAATCTTTGCTTTTGCAGGTATTTATAGCAGCTGGACAGACACTGACGGGATTGTCTGGGGTATGTGTTCAATTATAACAACCAACAGTGGTGCGGAATCTGATATGATGCCGAGTCGACTGCCGGTTATTATTCACCCTAATGACGAAGCAGACTGGCTTAATCCTGTGATTGGCGATATTAATACGCTGTACAAAATTATGCGTCCGTTCGATCCAGGCCAGCTGGCGATTATTCGTGTCGGAGAAGAGATTAATGGTACAAAAATCGATAAACCAAGTTTGATTGACCGTTACGTTAAAGTGTAGCTAACACTGCTAGTGTCGCGTGCTAGCTACAGTTGCAATATATTTAAAGTTGTTATATCATATATTCTTATCGGTGATGCTACGATGTAGCTCTCGATGTACTTGAAATATCCATCCCGCGCACAAGGAGATATCATGCCCGAGTTTGTTGTTTTGACAATTTTCGCCATCATCTGTTTCGCCGTCGCAAGAGCTGCAAAAGGCTTGGTCAAGTACGTCCTGTATGTCGTGACGATCCTGCTAGTCGGTCTGGCCTTCTCGGCTGCAGTCACCGACCTCGTATTTCTTGTCGGGCTTTCGGTCGTTGCTGCGGGGATCACCGTCTTTTACCTGCTCATTGTTGTATACAAAAAGCGGAAGAAGCCAACTCAGAAGGGGCGAGAAGGTACGGTCCATATCCATAACTACTGGTAGGCAGTCCGCCAAGGTGGTGTTTCAAGTAAGGCCAGGAGCCGCACTGTGTCACGTACTGTGATACATGCGGCCCTGGCCTTTCGAATATTGTTATTTTGAGCATAGGTATGCCCCGTCGAGCTATAGTAAGATTGACTGAATTTCTTCGTCCATATCACCCGATTCAAGTTCGAGGCCTTTGATCGACGGCATCGATGATTGGCCGACATGTCCCTGGATACTACCAATAATATTAGCCGTACCCATCAGTAGCTTGTCTGCTTGTTTTTCTCGGAGTGCCCATTGTTTTTCAAATACAACTCGCTCTTTGGTCACCTGCATGCGCATCTCCTGGAATGTTTCGACCATGCTTTCAATCTGTTGTGCAAATTCGTGGCTCGTCGCAAAGCCGTATAGTGCTGATGCTTTGTCGCCTTGATTGGCGGCCAGGGCTTTTTGCCGCCCGACATCCAGAAGCCCTTTTCGTAGCAACGTCGCCAGGATGATGGCAAGTTTTGGCTTGACGACCCATACCCCATCAACCAGTCCGATGTCACCGTCAAGTTCTTTTGGTAGTACCTCGCTGATAATGACAGGGATATTGGCCTTGGCGCTTCGCAGATCGGCTTTTAGTTTTGGAATCCACTCCGCGACCCAGTTTTTTGTTCGCTTGATCTCCCACAGGATAATACCGCATTCAATACCACTCTGACTCTTGATAGTCTGAATAATATCGGCACCATTAACG
>Ga0326733_1000277_pt1 | contig 15754 bp, 16 predicted proteins | sample 14_GP2_308_FD_207946 | JGI IMG/M metagenome (GOLD analysis project Ga0326733, IMG submission 207946) | Glacier ice microbial communities from Ngari, Tibet, China - 14_GP2_30.8 | ecosystem: Environmental > Aquatic > Freshwater > Ice > Glacier | place: China: Ngari, Tibet | collected 2018-07-17 | reverse complement strand
CAGCCCCCCCCCGCCATAAGCGCTCGGCCAGTCGGGAATGGTCCACCCGCGCGACGCCATGACGTCGAGCCATTGCTTCTGCGCCGGCGACTGGAACACCACCTTGCGCCCACCCCAGCACGCGTCTTTTTCCGAGCGCATCGGTTGACGCATTTCAGGCGGACAATTGGCCTCGAGCCAGCCGCGTGTTTCGGAACGAAAAGTTTCGAGATCGGTCATCAATCTTGCCTCAAGCCAAGGAGCGTCCTAGCCCCCAATTGAAACCGAAGTCGGGTGATAAGCAAGCGGGAGCGGCAACGTGGATTTTGACCTTACGGAACGCCAGTCTTTTTTCCGCGATCGGGTTCGCATGTTCATCGAAACCCACGTCCGCCCCCGAGTCGCGGACTATCATCACGAGATCCAGACCGGGAACCGCTGGCAACCGCTCCAACTCATCGAAGACCTCAAGCCCAAGGCGCGCGAGGCGGGGTTGTGGAACCTGTTCATGCCGCCCGGCGGTGCACTCCAGCACGTCGACGAAACCTTCGAGTTCAAGGGCGAACAGCTCTCCAACCTCGAATATGCTCTGTGCGCCGAGGAAATGGGCCACATCCTGTGGTCGTCCGAAGTGTTCAACTGCTCGGCCCCCGACACCGGCAACATGGAAGTCTTCCACCGCTACGGCACGCGCGAGCAAAAGGACCAATGGCTCGGCCCCCTCATGCGCGGCGAGATCCGCTCGGCCTTCCTCATGACCGAGCCCGGCGTGGCTTCCTCCGACGCCACCAATATCGAATGCCGCATCGTCCGCGACGGCGACGATTATGTCATCAACGGGCGCAAATGGTGGTCCTCGGGCGCCGGCGATCCGCGCTGCAAGGTCGCCATCGTCATGGGCAAGACCGACCTCGAAGCCCGCCGCCACCAGCAGCAATCGATGATCCTCATGCCGCTCGATGCGCCCGGCGTCACCATCGAGCGCGCGCTGACCGTCTACGGCTACGACGACGCCCCCCACGGCCACATGGAAATCGAATTGAAGGACGTCCGCGTCCCCGCCACCAACTTGTTGCTCGGCGAGGGCAGGGGGTTCGAAATCGCCCAAGGCCGCCTCGGGCCAGGCCGGATTCATCATTGCATGCGCATCATCGGCGCCGCGGAAGAAGCGCTCGGCCAAATGGCGCGCCGCCTTCAGTCACGCGTCGCCTTCGGCAAGAAACTGTCCGAACAAAGCGTGTGGGAACAACGCATTGCCGAAGCGCGGATCGAGATCGATTCGACGCGCCTGCTGTGCCTCCTCGCCGCCGACCGCATGGACAAGGCAGGCAACAAGGCCGCCGCCGCCGAGATCGCGATGATCAAGGTCAAGGCCCCGCGCATGGCACTCCAGATCATCGACGACGCCATCCAGGCGCACGGCGGCGCCGGGGTCAGCCAGGACTTTTCGCTCGCCTCGAGCTGGAGCGGAATCCGCACCCTGCGCCTCGCCGACGGCCCCGACGAAGTCCACAACCGCAGCATCGCCCGCATCGAATTCGCCAAACATACCCCAGATGCGTGATCCCATCCAACCCCGTTCGTATCGAGCGAAGTCGAGATACGCAGCGCAGACGTCCCTCGACTTCGCTCGGGACGAACGGAAAGTGTGTTTCGCATGACCAACCTTTTCGACCTTACCGGCAAAGTCGCGATCATCACCGGCTCGTCACGCGGCATCGGCAAGGCCATCGCCGAAGCCCTCGCCGAACAAGGCGCCAAAGTCGTCATCTCAAGCCGCAACCAGGACGTGTGCGAGGAAGTCGCCGCTGCGATCAACGCCGCCCACCCGGACGCAGCCATCGCCATCGCGGCAAGCATCTCGTCAAAGGACGCACTCCAAAACCTCGTCGACCAGACTGTCACCGCCTTCGGCCAAGTCGACATCCTCGTCTGCAACGCCGCTTCCAACCCCTATTACGGCCCGATGGCGGGGATCAGCGACGACCAGTTCCGCAAGATCCTCGACAATAATGTCATCGCCAATCACTGGCTGATCAACATGGTCGCCCCCGGCATGCTGGCGCGAGAAGACGGCTCGATCGTCATCATCTCGTCGGTTGGCGGATTGACCGGGTCGGCCACCATCGGCGCCTACAACATCTCCAAAGCCGCCGACTTCCAACTCGCACGCAACCTCGCGTCCGAATTCGGCGCCAAGGGCGTGCGCGTAAACTGCATCGCGCCTGGCCTCATCCGCACCGATTTCGCCAAGGCACTGTGGGAAAATCCCGACACGCTCAAAGCCGTCACCCGCCACACCCCCATGCGCCGCATCGGCGAGCCCCACGAAATCGCCGGCGCCGCAGTCTTCCTCGCCAGCCCCGCCTCCACCTTCATGACCGGCCAGACGATCGTCGTCGACGGCGGAAGCACGACAGGGATCGGGCTGTGAGCGTGACGCTCTTCTTCTCCCTCTCCCCATTTGGGGGAGAGGGTCGGGGAGAGGGGGATGGTCCGACAGTCCTCACTCCCCCTCTCCTTCCCCGCTGCGCGGCTCTTCCTCTCCCCCAAATGGGGAGAGGGTAATGCGCCTCGCCAACAAGATCGCCATCGTCACCGGCGCCGGCTCAGGCATCGGCAAGGCCACCGTCGCGCTCTTCCGCAACCATGGCGCAACCGTAATCGGCGCCGACCTGCGCGGTGCCGACGCGACCTGCGACGCGGGCAATGAAGCGCAAGTCGCAGCCCTCATCGCCGACACCGTCGCCACCCACGGCGGCCTCGACATCTTCTTCGCCAATGCCGGCATCGGCGGCGGGCTTGAATCCGTCCTCGAGGATAAAGAAGACAATTGGGCCGAAGTCCTGCGCGTCAACCTAATCGGCCCGGCAATGGCGATCAAGCATGCCGCCCCGCACATGAAGGAACGCGGGAAGGGCTCGATCATCTGCACCGCATCGGTCGCTGGGCTTCGTTCGGGCGCCGGCGGTCCGGCTTATTCCGCATCGAAAGCCGGCGTCATCAGCCTCGTCAAATCCGCCGCGCAGCAACTCACCGGATCGAATATCCGCGTCAATGCCATCTGCCCCGGATTGATCGAAACCGGCATGACCGAATTCGTCTACGAGCGCGCGCGAGCAAAGGGCATCGAGGATCGCCTGGGCTACCTCAACCCATCGAAACGGGGCGGCGAACCGATCGAGATCGCCAACGCCGCTCTGTTCCTTGCCTCGGACGAGGCCAGCTACGTCAACGGCCACGCCTTGGTCGTCGACGGCGGCCTGTCCTCCTCGCACCCGTTCAGCAACCAGAGCTACGGCCGCACCGCGATATGAGCCGAAAGAAAACGCTGTCCTACAGCCCCGAAACAGGCCTAGCCTGCTTCATCATGGGCAACGACTCGCCGATCCAGCCACACATGCGTTCATCGCTGGTGGCTCCCTCGGGCGAAGTTGATAAAAGTCACATATCGGTGCGTTCGGCCATCATCTTCCCCTCTCAATTGGCCTGATAATTGTGACCTTCGCCCCCGCTTATTTCGCCCCCGCTTATTTCGACCAGTGGAGAATTTCATGACGTCCCCGATTTCAACCCAGAAGCACCATGACATCCTCGTCGTCACGTCGAACAATCCGCCGGTCAACGCGCTTGGTGCCGCGGTCCGCCAGGGGCTCGTCGCGGCGATCGAGGAAGCCGAGGGCGACGATACGATCAAGGCGGTCGTGATCCGCTGCGAAGGCCAGACCTTTTTCGCCGGCGCCGACATCACCGAATTCGGAAAGCCGCCAGTGATGCCGTGGCTGCCCGAAGTCGTCGACCGCATCGAAAATTGCTCGAAGCCGGTTGTCGCAGCGATCCATGGCACCGCGCTCGGAGGCGGACTCGAAATCGCGCTGGGCTGTCATTATCGCGTCGCGGTTTCTTCGGCGAAACTCGGCGTTCCCGAAGTCAAACTCGGCCTTCTTCCCGGTGCTGGCGGAACCCAGCGCCTGCCGCGCGTTGCGGGCGTTCCCAAGGCGCTTGAAATGGTCACCGGCGGCGGCATGATCGGCGCCAGGGAAGCGCATGACATCGGGCTGATCGACCGCCTGATCGAAGGCGATCTGCAACAGCATGCGGTGGCTTACGCCGAAGAGGTCAAGGACGTTCGCCCGCTCGCTAAATCGTCCGAACGCCAGGACAAGATCGGCGATATCGACCCGTCGGTATTCGCCGATTTCCGCAAGGCCAATGCACGAAAATTTCGCGGCTTCGACGCACCCGAAGCCAACATCAAGGCGGTCGAGGCCGCGGTTGCCAAGCCTTATGCCGAAGGCGTCATGGACGAACGCAAATTGTTCATGGAATTGATGAGCGGCAAGCAGGCCCGCGCGCAGCAATATTTCTTCTTTTCGGAGCGCAAGGCCGCCAAGATCGATGGCATCCCCGACGACGTCCGCCCACGCGATATCAAGCGCGTCGGCGTGATCGGCGCGGGCACGATGGGCGGCGGCATTTCGATGAACTTTTTGTCCGCCGGCATCCCCGTCACCATCGTCGAAATGGCGCAGGAAGCGCTCGATCGCGGCACCGGCACGATGCGCAAGAATTACGAGGCCACCGCCGCCAAGGGGCGCATGACCGGCGAACAGGTCGAAGCCGCAATGGGCGCGCTTAACCCGACGCTCGATTTCGCAGCGCTGGCCGATTGCGACCTGATCATCGAAGCCGTGTTCGAGACGATGGAAATCAAGAAGGAAATTTTCGGCAAGCTCGACAAGATCGCCAAGCCCGGCGCGATCCTGGCGTCGAACACGAGTTACCTCAACGTCGATGAAATCGCCGCCAGCACCTCGCGCCCGCAGGACGTCGTCGGCTTGCACTTCTTCTCCCCCGCCAACATCATGAAACTGCTCGAAGTCGTACGCGGCGCCAAGACCGCTCCGGATGTCCTTGTCACTGCAATGGCGCTCGCCAAGAAGATCAAGAAAGTCGCCGTAGTCGCCGGTGTGTGCCACGGCTTCATCGGAAATCGCATGCTGATGCCGCGCCAGGTCGAAGCGACCAAATTGCTGCTTGAGGGCGCGACCCCAGAACAGATCGACCGGGTTCACGTCGAATTCGGAATGCCGATGGGGCCGTTCCAGATGGCCGACCTCGCCGGGGTCGACATCGGCTGGCACCGCGATGTCGACCGCATCGAGAACATCCGCGACGCGCTCGCTTCGGCGGGCCGCTGGGGCCAGAAAAAGAATGCCGGCTTCTACGATTATGACGAAAAGCGCCGGCCTTCGCCCTCGCCGGTCGTTCAGCAGATCATCGAAGACTTTCGTTCCAAGGAAGGGGTGCAAAAGCGCGACATTACCGACCAGGAAATCATCGAACGCACGCTTTACACCATGGTCAACGAGGGCGCGAAAATCCTCGAGGAAGGCATGGCGCAGCGCGCATCCGACATCGATGTGGTGTGGATCTACGGCTACGGCTGGCCGGTCTATCGCGGCGGCCCGATGCACTGGGCCGACGCCGAGGGCCTGCAGAAGATCGTCGACGGACTGAAGAACCAGGAAGCCCGCATGGGCAGCGATTTCAGCTTCTCGAAACTGCTCCTCGACAAAGCCGCGGCAGGCGAGAAATTCACCAGATAAGCGTCATTGCGAGCGAAGCGCGGCAATCCATCTCCCGCCGCTGGATAGCCCCGCTGAGCTCAAAATGACTGACACAAACAGGGGATGGCGATGAACGATTACATGGTCGACCAAAGCACGGGCAACCGTGGGCTTCGCTACAAGCCGATCGTCGTCGCTATCCACTGGCTGACCGCGGCGCTGATCGTCTGGCAAGTGTGGCTCGGCTTCAACTTCGAAGGTCTGCCCAAGGGCAGCGTCGAACGCACAGAGCTGTTCACGCTTCACAAGACCGTCGGCGTGGCGATCCTCCTCCTCGCGCTCGTCCGGCTCGCGGTGCGGCTGCTGAACCCGCCGCCGCCATTCCCCGCCGAACTCGCAAAATGGGAACGCGCCTTTGCGGTATGGACCCACCGCATCTTCTATTTCCTGATCATCGCACTTCCCTTGACCGGGCTTGCCGCAGTGTCGAAGGGCGGCCCGACGACCGAACTTGTCGGCGGGATCAAGGTGCCGACCGTGCCAATCCCGGCCATCGGGGAGGCCCACGAAATCCTCGTCTTCGCAACACTCGGCCTGCTCGCGCTCCACATCCTAGGCGCGCTGAAACATCAATTCATCGATCGCGGTCCGTCGGCCGATCGGATGTGGCCGTTCCGCTCAACGCGGCGCTAGGAAGCAACAGCAACATCGCCCCCGCCAACCCGGCGAGCGCAGCGGCGGCAGTAAAGGTTTCGGCAGGACCGCCTCGGTCCCACAACAAGCCGGCACCAACACTGGCCAGCAGGGCTGCAACCCCATTGGCAAAGAAGAAAGCGCCAAAGCTCGTCGCCCTCTGATCCTCGCTCGCCGCATCGGCGATCATCCGACTGAAAATCCCCTGGGTCAGCGCCATATGCGCCCCCCACAACACGACCCCGACGCCGATCACCCACCAGCTCGAGGCCCCGGCGAGAATGAGATTGGCAGCGATCAAAAGTCCGATCCCGCCAAGCAGGACATGGCGCGGTGCAACCCGGTCGCTCAGCGCCCCGGCAGGGTAGGCAAGCACCAGGAAGACAAGGTTCAACAAGGCCAGCACAAGCGGCGACCACTGCACTTCAAGCCCGGCATCCATCGCCTTCAAGATGAGGAAGCTTTCCGAAAATCGTGCCAGCCCGAACAGGAAACCGATCCCGATCAACCGCTTGACCGGCTTGCTCAAGGTCCGAAACCCACCCCACTTCGCCTTGGGCTTGAGCGCAGCATGATCACGAGTTTCCCGCAGCATCACCCACGCAAATCCCAATGACAAGGCAGCAGGAATGACCGCGATCCAGAACACCGCGCGAATATCGCCAGCAAGCCAGATCATCAGGCCCACCGCGGCGAGTGGCGCAAGGAACGCACCGACAGTGTCGAGCGACTGGCGCAAACCAAACGCCCGGCCACGCAGTTCGGGCGGGGTCTCGTCGGCGATCATCGCATCGCGCGGTGCTCCCCTTATGCCCTTGCCGACGCGGTCGATGAAGCGTGCCCCAAGCAAGGGAACAACTCCCGCCGCCAGCGGAAACAGAGGCTTCGACAGTGCGCCCATGCCATATCCAAGCAGGATCCACGGCTTGCGCCTCCGACTGCGATCGCTGAGCCGGCCCGACGCCAGCTTGGCGATGTTGGCCGTGCCCTCCGACACGCCGTCGATCGCTCCCATCGCTGCGACGGGCAAACCCAGCGTGACCGTCAGGAAGGCCGGCAACAACGCATGATAAATCTCGCTCGACAGGTCCATCAGCAAGCTGACGATGCCGAGGATCCACACATTGCGAGGAAGGGCAGGGCGGGGGGTAGGGGTCGTGTTCATCTTCGGTCATTGGAAGGAGCGCGGCGGCGAAGCAATCCAGTATCGCCTCTCAACCTTGCGTTGCTGCAAACCTTTGCTACGCTGCAACGATGTGGGGAAATAGTTCAGCGTCGGCACTCGCCGCCCGATTTGCGCGGCTCGTCGAACAGCTTGGTGGCGACACCGCGGCGGCACGGGCAATGGGACAGCAACGCGACTTGCTCGCCGCCGTCGCCAAGGCCGAGCCGGCCACGTTGGGCGAGATTGCGGTCGCGGTGAAACGAGGTGCGCCAGCAATCAGCCGCGCTATCGATGCGCTGGTTCGAAACGGCCAGGTCGAGCGCCAGGCGGACCCCGATAATCGTCGCCGCCTCGCGCTTCGCCTGACTAGCACGGGGCGTGAAACGATGGCTCGCCCGGCGGTTATGGAAGGTAGTCTCGACGGACGGCTGGCCAAACTGGCGGCAAGCGAACTGCGGGCACTCGAGCGCGGCATCGAAATTCTTGAACGGCTGCCGCGCTAAGCATCGGCGATCGCGTCACATTCCGCTTTGAAGCATGCCATCACTTGTTGCGCCGCGTCATTTCGGCTAGGGCGCGGCAACTCTTATCCGGGACATATTGAATGACTTCTCGCAACGTGGCGATCATCGCCCACGTCGATCATGGCAAGACCACGCTCGTCGATCAGCTTTTCCGCCAGTCGGGCACCTTCCGCGACAATCAGCGCATCGAAGAGCGCGCGATGGATTCCAATGATCTCGAAAAAGAGCGCGGGATCACGATTCTTGCCAAGTGCACTTCGGTCGAATGGCCTGGTGCCGATGGCGTGACGACCCACATCAACATCGTCGACACCCCGGGCCATGCCGATTTTGGCGGTGAGGTCGAGCGCATCCTGTCGATGGTCGACGGCGTGATCCTGCTGGTTGACGCCGCCGAAGGCCCGATGCCGCAAACCAAGTTCGTCACCGGCAAGGCGCTCGCGCTGGGCCTCAAGCCCATCGTCGTGGTCAACAAGATCGACCGTCCCGATGCGCGCGCGCTCGAAGTGCTCGACGAAGTGTTCGACCTGTTCGTATTGCTCGATGCCAATGATGAGCAGCTCGATTTCCCGGTGCTCTACGCGTCGGGGCGCAACGGCTATGCCGGGCTCACCGACGATGTCCGTGAAGGCACGTTGTCGCCGTTGTTCGAGACAATTGTCAGCCACGTTCCGGTGCCCTCGGCCGACCCCGATGGTCCGTTCAAATTCCTCGTCACCTTGCTCGATCGCGACAATTTCCTTGGCCGCATTCTGACCGGGCTGGTGTTTTCGGGGTCAATCAAGACCAATGCACCGATCCACGCGCTGAGCCCGGAAGGCAAGATCGTCGAGACTGGGCGCGCGTCCAAGATAATGGCATTCCGCGGCCTCGAACGCGTTCCCGTCGACGTGGCCAGCGCGGGCGACATCATCTCGATCGCCGGCCTGACGACCGCGACCGTCGCCGATACCATTGCCGATCCGTCGGTCAGCGAACCACTGCACGCCCAGCCGATCGATCCGCCGACCTTGTCGATGCGTTTTGCGGTCAACGATTCGCCGATGGCGGGCCGCGAGGGCAAGAAGGTCACCAGCCGGATGATCCGCGATCGCCTGTTCCGCGAAGCCGAATCGAATGTCGCGATCAAGGTCACCGAAAGCAGCGACAAGGACAGCTTCGAAGTCGCCGGTCGCGGCGAGTTGCAGCTTGGCGTGCTCATCGAGATGATGCGCCGCGAAGGCTTTGAGCTCGGGATCAGTCGCCCCCGCGTCCTGTTCCGCGAGGATGAGGACGGCAAAAAGACCGAGCCTTATGAGACAGTCGTCATCGACGTCGATGACGAATATTCGGGAACGGTTGTCGAGAAGATGGCGAGCCGCAAGGCCGAGCTGACCGACATGCGTCCGTCGGGCGGCGGCAAGACCCGCATCACCTTCTCCGCTCCGTCGCGGGGCCTGATTGGCTACCACGGCGAGTTCCTCAGCGACACGCGCGGCACGGGTATCATGAACCGGCTTTACGAGAAGTATGGCGCGCACAAGGGCAAGATCGAAGGCCGCAAGAATGGCGTGCTCATCTCCAACGGTGCGGGCGAAGCGAACAATTACGCGCTCGGTCCGCTCGAGGAGCGCGGCATCCTGTTCGTCGCGCATCAGGAGGCGCTCTACGAGGGCATGATCGTCGGCGAGAATGCCAAGACCGACGACCTCGAAGTCAATCCGATGAAGGCCAAGGCGCTTACCAACTTCCGCGTGAGCGGCAAGGAAGACGCCATTCGGCTGACCCCGCCGAGGCGGATGACGCTGGAACAGGCGATCGCCTACATCGACGATGACGAACTGGTCGAAGTCACGCCGTCGTCCATCCGCCTGCGCAAACGCCATCTCGATCCCAACGAGCGTAAGCGGGCGTCACGTGCGAAGGTTGCTGCCTGATTTTTGATCAGGTTGGTTGAGACGCTCATCGCAACAAGCGCACGACTTGTCGTCGCCTGCTTGTGCGAAAGACGTTTCGGCGTAAGCGGCGACACAGCATTCAAAAGCGAGCAAAGCTGGAGTTTCCTTTTTGGAAAATTCGGCTTTCAGGGCGAGACGGACGTACAGGTCACCATTTGCCGGTCATGACGAAGACCAAGCGATGGCGGACAGTCGGCCGCATTATTTGAGTCTGATTTGTACAAGTTTCTTCGGGTCGGCGGCGTGCCGGTGCTTGCTGCCGCGCTCTGGATCGGTGGTGGCACGTCGGCGGCTTTTGCGCAGCAAGGCATGACGACGCAGCCCAGTTCAAGTGAAACGCCCGTTGGCGTGCCTGCTGTTCCAGCGATCGATGATAAACTCCAAACGGCAGCGGTGCCGCCGGCGGTGCCTCTCCTCCGGGGCAATATCTTGACCTTGCCGCTGCGCCCGGCGCCTGTGCCCGCGACCCCGACCGTGGTTCCGCTATCGGCTTTGGTCATGACCCACGCCGCAGGCCCGGCGCTCGACGCCGAGGCGACTTGTCTCGCCACCGCCGTCTATTTCGAGAGCAAGGGCGAGTCACTGGAAGGTCAGCTAGCGGTGGCGCAGGTGGTGTTGAACCGGGCAGGGTCTGGTCGTTATCCGGCCACTCTATGCGCGGTCGTAAAACAAAGGGCCCAGTTCAGCTTCGTCCGACTGGGACAGTTCCCGCGTATCGACGCCCGCTGTGCGGCGTGGCGCAAGGCCCAGGCCATTGCCCGTATCGCCGCCGGCAAGTTGGCGCAGATTATTTCGACCGATGTCCTTTGGTATCATGCCGATTATGTAGCCCCAAGCTGGGGTCGGCGTCTTGCCCGGGTCCACAAGATCGGGGCGCATATCTTTTATCGGGCTTGATACCGTCGCCCGGTGCCCGGAACGGCCAAAAATCGTCCAGATCCTCGCTTCGTCCTGAATGTCGTTCAGGCCGTCGTTAACCATGCGGATTGGGGATTCGCACCATCGTGACCTTGGCCCAAGCTTGATCCATAGCGGATTGGGCCTGGGGAAGACGCGATGCTCAAGATCATGATCGTTGAGGACGACCCTCAACTGGCGTTGACACTGAAGTATCTGGTTGAAGACAATCCGCGTTACCGTGTCGTTGCAACTGCTGATGATCTTGACAGCGCGGTGGCGGCTGCCGAGGAGCATCATCCCGAACTGGCGCTGGTCGATCTTCACTTGGCGCATGGAACGACGGGATTTTCGGTTGCCGTCCGAATGCAGGATTTCAACATTCCCTGTTTCTTCATCACGGGGCGGGCGCCGAACTTCCCGATGCCCGATCTTGCGCTTGGGTGTCTGATGAAGCCATTCACCGCGGAAGACATCCATCGCAGCCTGGCAGCTGCTGAAGACATGATGCGTGGGCGCGAAGCCTTGCGCCCGAAAATGCCGGTAAACCTTACGCTTTACGAACATTGCGAGGATGCCGAGCCCGAAATTGGAAACGCAGATCCCGGTTTCACCCCGTCGAGGCGTTCGATCAAGACCCGGATCGAGCACTGGATTGCCGGGACCCAGCAAAATTAGCCGTTTTCGCTTCGTTTGAAAGGAACCTCTCGGCTTTTATCGGGTTAATCTGGTCGAACGAAATCGGTCGCGAGACGGCAGTTCAGGAAGCAGTTGCACGCATGTCGGCAAAAATACTCATCGTCGAAGACGAGATGCTGGTTGCGATGGAACTCGAGGCGATCCTCGATGATCTGGGGCATTGTGCTGTCGGCATTGCGGCCGATCTTACCGGTGCCGAAGTTTATCGCGACCAATCGATTGATCTGGCCTTGGTCGATCTTAATCTTCGCGACGGTCTGACGGGCCCGGAAATCGGACGAAGGCTATGCGCGCGCGGCGTTAGCGTGCTTTTTATCACGGCCAACCCGCGTCAACTCGGCGATGGCGTCGCTGGCACGATCGGGGTGATTGAGAAGCCGACCGATGAAATGACGGTACGGGCGGCGGTCGACTACGCACTCGGCGTCCGCCATGGCAATTGCAGGATCGACCCGCCTGCGATGCTGAAATTGTTCGGCTGAAGCTCAGCGCACGAGACGCTTGGTCTGGAGTGTCAGCCGGATCGCGAGACCCTCATTTTTCCATTGTCGATCAATGGTCCCATCTAATTGTTTGACAATACTCATCTCGACCAGCCGGGTACCAAAACCACTGCCCGCTGGGGGGCTAAGGATCGCCGGGCCACCTTGCTCAACCCAAGCAATCGAGACATTTGGACCGGTTACGCTCGACGTGATCCCGATCCGCCCGTCCGGTGCTGACAACGCACCATATTTGGCAGAATTCGTGGCAAGCTCATGATAGACCAGCGCAAGCGGGGTTGCACCGCGGTCGTCGATCGCCACGTCGTCGCCGTCGATCAGGATGCGACCGGCATCGAGCGCTGGATACGGCCTGAGCATCTCGCGCATCATTCCGTGAAGCGTCGAACCCTCCACGGTCGTGCGCGACTCCTCGCTGTGCGGGCGCGCGAATTCGTGGGCCCGGCCAAGCGCGGCGATGCGGGCACGCAGGCTGTCGGCAAACTCCTTTGATTGTGGTGCCTGGCGTGCCGACAGCCCGATCAACCCGCTGATTACTGCAAAGATGTTCTTGATACGGTGACTGAGCTCGCGGCTAATGATTTCGTTATGCTCGGCTTGGCGCTTGGCGCTTGGCGCTGTCGATATCGGTGCACGTACCGAGCCAGCGGATGATCCGGCCCTCCGCATCGCGGATCGGGTTGGCACGCCCAATCACCCAGCGATAGTCACCGCCCTCATGGCGCAGGCGATATTCGAATTCATGATGCTCGCCCGTCGCCAGGCATTTCGCCCACGCCGTTGCGGTCCGCTCCTGATCGTCGGGGTGGACCATATCCTTCCATCCCTCCCCATCGGTCGACCCGTCGCGTACCCCGGTGAAAGCATACCAGCAGTGGTTGTAATAATCGTGGAAACCGTCGGGCAGGGCTGACCACACCATCTGCGGAATGCTGTCGGCAAGCGCTCGAAAACCAACATCGCCTTCAAGCAGACCGTGCTTGGTCGACAGCGTCGCGGGGTCCATCTTCACCTATCATCCTTCGACACTTGCCCGCAGACAAGCCCCAAATCCGCGAAGGGGTTCCGTGGCAGTCCAAATATTGTTGCGTAATAAGAACGATTTCGGGTTTGCGATACCTCCGGCTCGATCGTCAGGACAAACTGTGGGTTCGCTTTCAGCGCAGGTCTAAGTTCCGCAAAAGGTCGCCGTCACTCGCTCGTGAGGCAAGGGCGGGGCCGCAAATGAGGCGAGGCCGGCCTGCTCGAAATATGGATCGGTAACTACTTCGAGAAGCTTTTTGAACGGCGCAAAATCCCCGTCGACAACGGCGGCCTGGATCATGGCTTCGACTTGGTGGTTGCGGGGAATATATGCTGGATTGACCTTGTCCATCGCCGCTCGGCGGTCGCCCGGGTCCGCCTCCATCGACAATCTTTGGCGCCACGCGGCCGCCCATTGGTCGAATTTTGAAGGGTCCGGAAAAAGGCTGCGCGCGGGCTGATCGTCACCAACCACAGAGCGGCCCAGGTTTCTGAAAAATTGAGTGAAGTCGACTTGACCGGCGTGCATCAAATCGAGGATCCGGGTCGCCAGATCGAAGTCGTCTTCCTGCGCCGTGAACAGGCCGAGCTTGCGGCGCAATCCTGTCTCATATGAATACCGGAAGCGAGTTTCGAAGCCTGCCAACGCTTCCTCCGCCTTGGTGATTGCCACTTCTTCATCTTCATCGAGCAGCGGCAGAAGCGCTTCCGCCAGGCGCGCTACATTCCATTGCCCGATGCGCGGTTGGTTGCCGTAGGCATAGCGACCCGCCCGATCGATCGAACTGAACACCTTGGCCGGGTCATATTCATCCAGAAAGGCGCATGGGCCAAAGTCGATCGTCTCGCCCGCGACCGAACAATTATCCGTATTCATCACGCCATGGATGAAACCGACCGACAGCCAGCTGGCGATGAGGTCAGCCTGTCTGGTGACGACGCTTTCGATAAGGGCGACGTATGGCTCATCATGTTCCGCAGCGGCGGGGTAATGCCGTGCGATGACGTGATCGGCGAGGCTGCGCAGCGCCTCGACATCATCGCGGGCGGCGAAAAACTGGAATGTCCCGACGCGAATATGGCTTGATGCGACCCGCACCAGAAGTGCTCCCGGGGAAATTGTCTCACGGTAAACGGCCTCACCCGTCGTCAGCGCGGCGAGTGCTCGCGTCGTAGGAATTCCCAGCGCCGCCATCGCCTCGCTTACGATATACTCCCGCAGCACCGGACCCAGCGCGGCACGGCCGTCCCCGCCGCGGGAGAAAGGGGTTTGCCCGCCGCCCTTGAGCTGAACGTCGAACCGGCCGCCCGACTGGTCGACCACTTCGCCAAGCAGGATCGCGCGGCCGTCGCCCAATTGGGGGACGAAGTTGCCAAACTGGTGGCCAGCATAGGCCTGGGCAATCGGATCGGACCCCTCGATAAGGGTGCGGCCCGACAGGAATTCGACCCCGGGGGGCGAGGTCAACCACTGCGAATCCAGGCCAAGTCGAGTGGCCAGGCTTTCGTTGACACTGATCAACCCCGGATCGGGCGCACGCGCGGGCACCGTGCGAGCGAACATTCGCTCGGGCAATCGAGTGTAGCTATTGTCGAATGGCACATGCATGGCGGGGTAACTTACAAAAGACCTGGTGGTTTCCTATGATCGAAACCAACGCTGGCTGCCAGTACACGGGCTCAAGTTACCAACCGCAATCCGCGCCAGTGGCCATGAATTCTCGCAAATGACAAATGTGGCTGCGGTATTATGTAGCAAACGCACCAAGGCGTTTGCTGGAACCGTTCGGCCCACTCGGAGCAGGCATAAAAATGCACATCCGTGTCCTGCCGGCGATACAGGCACGAGCGACATGATCGGCCGGATCGCTGCGCCTGTTCACGGGATACTTCGTTCGCCCAGAGAACGATCTTTGCCGGGTGATATCGGCTTTCACACAAACCACCATGAAGGTCTGCCTAGCGCCCATTCCAGCGATCACTGCATGATCAGCGGGCACTATAAAGCGGACGTTCCCTCCGGAGCGCCGCCTAGGAGTTTTCGCTCGACCGCCGAAAATTTGACCCTCAATCCAACAGGAGGCTTGCACCAGCGCTGCGTGCTGCGATTCGGCCCATTGCTTGAAGAAGGGACCCCATCGCAACGGGCTTCAAGATTACATCGTCGGCGCCAGCCTCGAGACACATCTCCCGCAAATCACCCCGGGCATCTGCGGTGATTACGATTACTGGAACGGCGCCTCGCACTCCCGGCTTCTGCCGAAGGTGTCGGGTTGCGGTCAGTCCATCCATGCCGGGCATGCGGATATCCATCAGCACTATATCATAAATGCGTTCGTCGATCATGCGGAGCCCGGTCTCGGCGTCGGCTGCTTCCTCCATATCCGCGCCGACGACGCTGAGCATGCTTTTAACAACCCGCCGGTTCAATGCGTCGTCCTCGACAAACAGCACCTTCATCATTGCGCCTTTCCGGCGCGAGGCCGAGGTTTGAAAGTGAGGATTATGGCCAAGCTCATGCGGCGTCTGCGACCGATGCAGGCGGGGCTTCATTGGCTGAGTATAGGTTGTTCAGGGCAGTAAGCAGGTCGGGCCCGCTGGTCGGCTTCTGGAGCAGATTGGACGGCGACGCGGACGCCACCGTTTCGTCCGTCGTCAGAACATTTGGCGCAATGTGCGGTGTAGATTAGCGGATTATCGGCCTCGTCTGGGGGTTTATGTTAGGCGGCAAGCTTGCGGTGCTGCAAGCGGCGATGTTCGATAG
>Ga0326733_1000276_pt1 | contig 15786 bp, 11 predicted proteins | sample 14_GP2_308_FD_207946 | JGI IMG/M metagenome (GOLD analysis project Ga0326733, IMG submission 207946) | Glacier ice microbial communities from Ngari, Tibet, China - 14_GP2_30.8 | ecosystem: Environmental > Aquatic > Freshwater > Ice > Glacier | place: China: Ngari, Tibet | collected 2018-07-17 | reverse complement strand
CCAATCCGCCACCCACACCCCCACCTGCCCCGCCGGCGCCGACACTAGCGGCGACACCCGGTGTGCCGGTCCAGCCAAGCTTGTTCCACTGAATGCCGATATCGGAATTGTCACGCAAATCTACCTGGAAGATATTGACGTCGTAAATAATCAGCGAACGGGTATCGCGGATTTTTTGCAGATACCCCTCGATCTTTGCCAGCGATGGCCGGTTTGTGCGAAATACCAAAGAGCGGTTCAAGCGGTCGATATAGGGATCGCGGGCGCCAAGAAACTGCAAGGTGTTGGTCAGGCCGGCAGCATTGTCTTCTGACAGAGCCGGCGGCAGCTCCACAACAAATTGCTGTTCCTGCTGGATGAACAGCGTATTTTTTCGGAAGCTGTAAAAAAAGCCAATTGTCTCGGAAAGACTATCAAGCACTTCCGTCAGGCTACCTTTTACGTCGAATGCCGACACAGAACCAAATCGTTCTCCCCCACGCGTGCCGCCTTCAATATTGAGTGTGATGCCTGTGTCTTTAAGTACCAACCGCAAAGCATCATAAACACCGGATTCAGTCACTGAGAGCCCACGCAGTTGCATCGCCGGCAGTGGTGCACTGTCAACCATAGGTTTAAGCATAAATAAATCATCAGCCACAAAACCGGCATCGATTTCAACGCTGGCATCGCTACCGTTGTCATCAATGGTGCGTGTTTCAGGTGCCTTGACGATGGCCGGCTGGGGTACTGCAAGCGGCCGCTGAAAACTGGCACAACCATTTAACGTTAGGACAACAGCCATGCTTAGTGCCCGCCAGGAATGCCCCCCAACAGTGCGCCGCGCCAACAGCGGAGATGGCGACGGTGCGGATAGATTGGGGTGATGTGTCATGGTTGCCTTCATTATCGAACAACGCGTGTTATGCCCGAATCGGGCAAGAAAAAGCGCGGGCTTGAATGCAGCCGCAGCGCCTTGACTCTGTTGTCAGTTTGCCTATGTCCGCAGGCATCGGTGCACCCATCGAACGTGTAAGTACATGCTAGGGTGAAATATTCCATCTAGCAACACTATTATTTCTAATGAGCAATATTTGGTTGCAATCCGGACACAGGTATAGTCGGACTTTAAGCAACTGCAGGAGGTAGGGTAAAAAAATACGGCGCAATACTTGTTGAAGACAAGCGTTGCGCCGTTGGCGATTAAAGCCGCATCAATTGGTAATAATTTCTTTCCAGAGTGCACGCCGTCCCTGATAAACCTTGGGCGCCACTGGTGGCACGATGGCAACCGTCTTTACGTCATTAGTGCGAATCAATTGCACGATCTTGCCGCTTTTCAGACGGGTCAGTGTCGGCCGATTTGCCAAACTTTTACTCACAAACATGCCTGACCAAGTAACGTTGGGGTCATTTACCCGACCACCGGTACGGTAATCGACCACATACAACCATGAGCTGCCGCCGACGCTACACAATTCAGCTGTCGGAATATTCGTAGCAAACGACACGGTACCTAAGGCAACGCTTGGGCTTGATACCGACCGTTCGCCCTGGTTTGGCAAATCAATATACCAACCTTTCTTGCTAAATAAATCCACTTGGTTGGACGTAGCAGAAGCTGTCATACCACTGACCGTCATCTTCTGTTCAACCAGGTTGGTACGCAAAGGCGTAACCGTCGGATTGTCTGTGGCGTTGTCAACCAAGCCATACAACGTCTGCCCTTGCTTGGACGCAGTATTCGACGTCGGTGAGTTAGGCAAATCAGAAACGCCAAAATATTGACCTGTGCCAACATACACCGTGCGTATCGCACCAACGTTGGCAAGCTCCGGCGCCGTTGTAATCGGCTGTGGCACGCCACCGGCGTCCACCAGCGTAGTAAGTCGTCTGACATTCCATTCAGCCGTGTTTGCGCTGGAGAGATCGAAGCGCCACAAATTGCCTTGCAAATCGCCTCCATAGACGAAATCGGTGAGCCCATCGACATTGTCGAATTTCACGTAGGCACTTAGTTGTGCTAAACCGCTCGGTGTGGCGGCATTGCCGACACCGGTGGACAGGTCAGCAATCATATTGCCGTTCGCAGCATTGAGTACGAACAAGTGGCCCTGGCCGTCACCGACGGTGTCGGCACCGTTGTTATAACCTGAACTGACGAGCGTAACCCACCCTGCAGCCTGTGTTTTTACAATAACCGGCTTGCCATAGGTGTTGCCGACATTGCGCGCAACTGCAGCAGGCGTGCTGGCATTAGGAAATTCCCAGCGTACCCGAGCCGCCGCAGTAGCATCGCTAACGACCAAGGAGGGGTCGGTAACGTCCAGTGCATAGTAGCCGCGTCCGCCCTTGTTCAAGCCGGCAACCAGCAAGCTGATCCACTGGCTGGCGCCACCTGCACCTTGGGTTTTAGCGAGGTCGATATCACTCACCACAGGCGTGCCATCAACATAATAGCGATGCGTAAAACCGATTTGCCGCGAGAGGTTGACCAAAGCGCTGGTTCCCGGAAAATTGATCCCCAGCTGTGGAATCACATAGGGAGCATTGACTAAAAGGCCAGGCACATAGGCCCATTGCTCGGCGCCGGTTGCAGCATTAAAAGCATGCAGCATGCCGTCGTTGGAACCTTGGTAGATCATTTTGGCACGCGCAGCCCGTGACTTCTTGAATGCAGCGTAGCCATTCTCGGTATATCCAGCCGAAGGCGGCCCCACAAATACCGGATCGGCATGGACGATATCGCCCAGCACATGCTCCCGGACACGGTAGTTGGTTTCTTCGCGGGATCTGTCGCCACGCAGGAAATTAACAACAGCAGCTGCATCGCCAGGCAATGCTAAGGGCGTATTAAAACGGGCTAGTTGTGCGCCCGGCAGCGCGCTTGCAGTAAATGCAATACCGGCAGTGCCAGAGTAAGTAGCAATTTTGCGAGTTGTCCAATCACGTTCATCAAGCTGCCCCTGCGCGCTGGATGCCCAGACCGGAGCACTCTGGTTGACCATGCCCGTGTTTGGGTCAATGGCATACGCCTGCAAATTGCCTGTCCAGCGACCGGTTTCATAAGTGGCTGCAAACGACGTATTGTCGGTCGCCGAAACATTTGGATTACTTACCGCTGTGGAGCCGCCCGAGCCCACACCACTTATAACCTCAGCTAGCGACCGTGTGAGTGCGCTATCGAGGCCAGCGGCACTTTTGGCGCTGAAATACCTGCCATGACCATTAACAGCGGCATGCCACATATCATCTACCTCGGTGGTAGTCGTTACTACCGGCAATGGCCAATCCAGAGTACCTTTTACCAGCTTGTCATAGGTTTTTTTCGTGAAAGGTAATTCGCCGTCCACGCCCAACCCGATCGTGTAGGTGGTCATGTGTTGCCACGTTGCCGGGTCCAGTTCAGTTGTGGGCACGACCATCGCCATGGAGGGCCGCAAATTAGTCACCCAATAGTTCATGGCAATATCGGCCAGGCTGTTTTCAGATGGCGTCTTGCCTTCGTGAAACGGCGTTGGAAAAGGTTGGCCTGGTACGAGGGGTGCCCCAGCTACGGGGTCGAAAGGAACCGGTGCCGGTAATGCCGGTACGATGTTGTCTCGATTGCCCACTGGAATCGTTCCCACTTCTCTTGCATAGCCATCTGTTACAAAAATCAGATAATTGCGCTGGCAAGCGTATTGAACTGGGTCGATGTTGTAGGCCGACCCCGGCATCCTGCCGACCTTGTAATATTCACCTGCTCTGCGCATCGCCTCATGCAAAGGTGTGCCGCCAACCGGAAATACAGAAAACACGCGGTCATACCAGGCAGACCGGTGCGCCCCTAAAAAATTATCGGTTGGCAGAAAGTAATCATCCCCACTATTCGATTTGCCGAGCTTGTCGTTAATTGTGGCAAAGCCCACCCGATACTTCTGGCCGTCAAGATAAGCAAAGGCCCGGCTTAAGCCGGTTTTCATGATCTGCATCCGGAACCGGTGATAAGAAAACCAATTGGCAAAGTTTTGTCGCTCGTCCGTACCACCAGGGCCAGAAGTAGCTGATACAACAACCTTGGTGTAATTGTTGTCGTTACGACAAACAATTTTATCCTCCGGGTCGGGCTGCGCGCCCTGCAGCACATGATAGTAAGCCGGCTCTTTAGTGTCGTAATGCCACAACCCGGCCTCATTTTCATCGTAGCCGCTTGTACCAAAACTTGCCTGAAAGCTGGTAGCAAGATTAATTGGCCCAGTCGTTTGCGGGCCTTCGAGCGACCATCCGAACCGTGGGTCGCCCGTGTAGGTGCCTGCTCCGGTTACGGAGTAGGTCGCCGTTATGTCGTAGCCATCTTCCCACGCAGCGTTGAAATTAATGTTGGGATACGGGCTGCCATCTGCCCTTTTGCCCGGATAGTAGGTAAGCGTCGGATCGTAATACATGCGATTGTACGAAGCGCTTTTATAACAATTGCGATGAGCATAACTAATGCGCTGCTGGCCGGACTCTTGTGTCGATTTTGCATCCCTGACGATATACCCCAGCTGCATACTGGTTGAATTATCAAGCGTGAAGAGCAGGTTGGGCGCTACCCTGTTTTGTGTTGAGATCGGCACATCGGCCAAGTCGGTGCTGGCCGCTAGCGCCCCCACGGGCACCAGCACCTGCGAGGTCGCAACCAGCAACACGACAAGTCGCGGAAACATCGGGGCAGTGGCGCGGTGGTTCATGGTTTTTCTCCGGTAACAACGGTCAATACTTTTTACATCAACTAACCCAGCGCGCCGGGCGACTTGTTAAAACGCGATAGATGCCTGAACGATGCTGCTCGTTTTGCGGGGGCCTCGGACGTTAACCGTAACCCGATAAAACACGGAAGGTGGGCTGGAAAACACCACATTGCCGGCCCGATGGCTGCCTATGTCGTCACCCGGCCCGATAATGCATTGCTTCTCAATATTGGTCACTGGCAACACACCACCGGCGCTCTCGCATTGCCGGTCAATCACGTACTGCACGCGGTAGGTGGATTCATCATCGCAAACGACTGTTGGCTGGGTTGGATCAGCACTGGTGCCGAAGCAGGGATATTTTCCCCAGTCAATATTTTTTGGAACGCCATTAAGATCATCCACTTGCATCAGCGCAAAATATTGCAATGGAATATTAATATCCATCTTGGAAGGTAGTATGTTTGTTTTCAAGGCATTAAAAGCCAATTCCACACCGATATCTCCGGCCTGAGTGGCAGCCTGCTTGAAAGCGACGTTGCCGGCAATGCTGGCACCGGCACCAAAGGAGCGCACCAGCGCAATCGAGGCAACGCTAAGCAACACCAGTGCGATCAATGCCACAAACAGCACAATGCCTCGCTGAAGCTTCATGTTGCACTCCAAATCACATTGCGTAGCGGTATGACGGTCTGAAACGATTTATAGCGAAAGCATTGCCATTCTGAATCGGCAGAAAGGTCAACAACTATTGGGTCGCCATCTGTCCATGAAGCCTTGGGTGCAGTGGGGGTGGCAGTACAATTGCCGCTGGCATCGGGCTTTTCGCGTACCGGGCTGCGCGCCACAATCAGCACGCGCAATGCTTTGATGCGGGCAATATCTTTAGGCACAGGTGCCTTCCAAATACTACCCGTTGCATTGACCCAATTTTCCACTGATTGCGATGCGGTGCCCGGCATACTTACGCCATACTGTGCCTTGATGCTCACGATATTGTCGGCCAGGCTCACATCGGAGGGGTTACCCAGGTCTTGCGAGCGCAGCGTGTCGTCGGAAGTCTCAACTCTATAAATGCGTCGAACCATTTTTCCCAGGTCGTGGACTTTTGAACCCACATCTTCAGGTGCCCAGCCCGCCCGCACGCCGGCCGTTGGGTTGAAGTCTGATCCTGATCCGCCAGGCTTGCGCTCAATAGTGTTGCCGCTTGAATTTACGTTTGTTATCTGCCCAAGGGTGCAAGTGCCATCGCCATTTGCTACAACCACCATGTCATCCTTTTTAAACCCAACGGCCGATTGCACGCCCAAAGCGCCATTGCCGGGTGCGCCCACGGAAGTAACTTGATTGGAGGTGCTGGCAAGCATGCCACTGCCGGAGCTCACGGCAATCCTATCCGGGAGGGTGCCACCGTCGGTAATTTGCACCGGCATTAATGAGAAATCCGCAACCGGGCTGCCGTTATAGACCGTATCAATCTTACCGGTGCAACCCAATAGTGGCGTGATGTTCGTACCCCACCCAGCCATGCGGATATCACGCTCTAAGGTTGTCACGACATACAAGCCGTTTTCCTGCGCACCCGAGCCCTCGGTGGTGGTGCGTTTTTGCCCCTCGAAATTTGCCACGACCTCAAAAATCACCAACACCACTAGCATGCCGATGGCGAGGCCGACCATGAGTTCGACCAGAGTAAAACCTTTGGCTTTGCGGAAAACGGCAGCATTCATGCCCGACCCTAACCCTGAATCAGCGAAACAGTTGAAAACGTGCGCGGCTCGGTATCCTGAGGACTCTTCCAACACAACGTAATCGTGACCAATTTGTTTGTATCGATTCGCACCGATTGGGCGTAGGAATCCGCGCCGGGCAATTGCTTTACGCGCTCAACCCAGCTTTGCACTACCGGATTAGATGATGTATTGCTGCCCGAAGGACAGTCAGTTGCCCCAGGGTTGAGTGCATAGTTAGCAAGGTTGGCCCGATCCACCCATAGCAACCCGATCATTTCATTAGCCAGCAAACCGGCATCAGAACGCATTTTTGCGTCATGCACGCTAATAATGCTACTGCTTTGTAAGCTTAATAGTCCCACCACACCCAACGATATAATTAACATCGCCAACATGCATTCCAACAGGGAAAACCCCCGTTGTGAGAGGCTTGCCCGCGGTTTCATGCGCAGCCTTGGGGGTTGTCGGCACGTTTTATAACGGGGTCGCACAAGCGAATCTGGCCGCCGGGCGAGAGAGCAATACTAAGGCGCCGCGCCGTGCTGCTATGGGCATGCACGATATCGATTTGCGTGATTGCAGTGCCGGGTGCTGCTGGTGAAATTGCGAGGCGCCCGAGACCATTAAAAACGACTGCATTAGGCAAATTGTCACCTGGCTGTGCAGCGACTGCAAAATCAATACTGGTCCGAGCACCTATACGCGCCTGCGGCGTGCCTTCCAACCCAATGCGTTTCTGAAATTCTTGATATGTAGGCGTACCAGGGTTACTCAAATTGTCGGCCTCAATTGTCCAATCAGTGCCGCCCTTCTTGAATACACCCCCCAGCTCGTTTTTAAAAACTACTTTCACCGAAGCATTGCGACGGATTGCCTCGGTGCGTGCTAATTGGAGGCTACTGACCAATGATTGCGCCGCAGTGCGAACCTGTGCATCTTGGATAGCCGAGGTAAAACTGGGCAATGCCATCAAGCACAACGTTGCAAACACAATGCACGCAATCATGCACTCGATTAGGGAAAACCCAACCTGGGCCCGAAGCGCTTGGCGAGCTAACATACGCCGCCTTTTTTTGTGATCCAACAACCTAAACCTGGCGTACCCCATACGGCACTCGGTACCAGCACAGTGTTACGGTTACCGTCATGACTAATTGTGTAAGCAAAACCTTCAGTGCCTTTTCCAGAAATCCCGTCCGCGCGTGCCACAAAACGTTGGGGTTTAGTACCGGCAATTATGCATTCAAACTTAAAATTTTTGCCGTTTGCCGTGTTGCAATCAGCTGCATCGTAATATTTTCTGTTTTGATACCCTTGCTCCATCCGGGCGTGAATGGCGGTGAGCCGGGTGCCCGCCTCCGGCAATTTCGCACGTAAGATGTAATCGTTATAGGCAGGCACAGCAATAGACGCAAGAATAGCGACGATCGAAACCGTCACCATTAATTCGACTAACGTAAAGCCGTTGGCACGTGCATTCATGGAACTGGAAGACCCATTTTTACTGATATACAGCAACATACTGTGCGGCAATGACCACCGCGTCAAGTCATCAATGATCAAAAAGAATCGATAACGGGAAGCATGCACGGTAACGCGCGCAATGGCACGCGGACGGCCGAGAAAGGTGCGTAATATAAAACGTTTTTGCGCATTCCCGACGTGCATAATACCAAAACGTTGTATTTTAACAACTTTTTACTCAGGAATTTGGCCATGTCCAGCTTTTTGTCGATCGGCATCGGTGCCATATCCGGTGACAGCAATCAGGCGTGTTGCATGCAGCGCAGGCTCGCGGCGCAACATGCGGGCGATGTCGTATCCGCTGGTGCCGGGCTTGCTCCATCGCTGAGGCGGCGTCCTGCGCCGTAGCAATTGTATGACCAAAGCTTTCCAGCAGCATGAATACACATCGTGCGTGCCAATTCCGAGACTGCTGTAGCAATACGCGCCTGATCCCGCACCCCAAAACCCAGCATCCCGGAAATATCAATCATCACGCCCTTGGCTTAGTCTTGCACAATGCGGTTGGTCAAGTCGTCTTGCAGGGTCATGGCCAACCGGTCATGCATATCCATCCCAGAAGGTTTTCCATCACAACCTACGTGCGGGCGCTGGCTAGCGTGCCGATCAGCGGCAACGCCAGAATGTTTTGCCAGAGCGTGACGACGGGCGTGGAAAGCTCCAACAACTCTTGCTGCTGCCGAACAATAATTTGATTTCGGCTCTTTTGAAATATTTCTACTGTAAGTACCCCAAGCTTATCGAGCAGAATATCGACCGTCCAAACGTCGTCTGCTAATAGTTCAGGCTTTTGCACGCGTTCTTGCAAAATCTCAGTAAGCAGGTGGCGCACCTCATCCCAGCCGCGGCATTAAATCGAATCATTTGTTGCCTTCAATTGGCAACCCAGTCTTCCAACAACTCAGATTGATATTTGCTGATGATCGAACTAATACGCATGGCATCGTCGTGGTTGCTCAAATTCATACCTCGTAGAGGAAATTATGCTGACAGGAAAATAGTTGCCAAGCCTACCCCCAGCGAGAAACTTTGTTAACCCCGGTAAGTTAGAATACGGTCGATTCCTCGGTCCGGCAGGCCAACTTGGCTTGCTTTGGCCCGTGCAACCTTGCCCAGTTGCTCTCCCATGCGATTATCCACTACCCGTGTCGAGCTTGGTGTATCAGCCCTTCCAAGGCCGAAGCATTTGCACGACTGGCTGCACAAGCGGCTGTATTTTTTGAAGGGCAATCTGCGCTTTGTCTTGTGCTGGCCGCTTGCTGCACTGCTTGGTATTACGCTGGCGTGGTCAACTTTCTTCCACAATCTTGAAAGAGAAAAAATTCAAATAGGGAACGACGCGTTGGCCGACGTTAGCATCATCGCCCGCAATCATGCAAGCCATGCAAAACGTACCATCGACAGCATCGATCAAATCTTGCTGCTCATCAAATTGCAATGGGAAGCCTCCGGCGGCACTCTGCAGCTGGAAAGCCTTAAAAGCCGCGGCATGTTTCCCGATGCCATGCCGTTTAACGTTAGCATCATCGGCCGGGACGGCATACGGCGCACAACCACGTTCGAGCCGCGCAAATCAGCGCCGTACCTCAACGTTTATGACGGCTCTTATTTTCTGGTGCATAAGAAAGCCGCCGCCGATTTTTTGGTAATTGGTAAGCCGATCATTGGCCGCATCACCGGCAAAGAAATCATCCAATATTCCAGGCGCCTGGTTGACCAAAATAATCAGTTTGACGGTGTAGTGCTAGTGTCGGTCGAGACCGCCTATTTAAATGATGATTACGACAGCATTACCCTAGGCCGCAACGGCATCTTAGGCACTGTCGGAACGGACGGGCAGCTGCGAGCAGCCCGCATCGGCAATGCCATGCAGCTGGCCGAACCCAGTTTTCTGACCTCGGCCCTGCCCTTGCCATCAAATGAAGACAGCGCCCTCGCCACCAGCACGTTAGTCGATGGCGCGACTTCTTTTCTTGACCGGCGTAACCGCTATATCAGCTGGCATCCTGTGGCCGGCTACCCTGTGGTGGCGTTCGCCGGTATCGATGAAGAAGAAGTGCTCGCACCTTACTGGCAGCGCCGCCACGATTCCATCGTCAATGCCCTGTGGACCACGCTGTCAATATTGTTATTTACATTACTGTCAGTCGGCTACTCGGTGCGGCTGGTGTGGCGCCGCCACCAGCTTGAACTGGCTCGGGTAGCGCATCGTGTGGCAAGCGAAAGTGGCAGCGAAGGCTTCTACCTGATGCAGCCGATCAAAGACGATGCCGGTGCCATTATTGATTTTCAAATCACCGAATGCAATGAGCGCGGTGCGTCGTTTTTTCAACGACACTGCAATGAGATGATTGGCGAGCGCCTTTCGGTGCTTTATAGCGCAACGCAGCTTCCGGCGTGGCGCAGCATGCTCTTAGCAGCAATGAAGACTGGCGAGCAGGTGGCAGAACTGACGCTTTCAAAAGGCACAAAAGGCACAAAAGGCACAATGGGGCGCCAACGCATCGTGCACGTCAAAGCACGCGCTGCGCAAGGCAACATCGCCGTCACCCTGCGCGATATCACCCATGAAAAAGAATTGATCCATTCTCTGGAACGCCGCACCCAGGAAGACATGCTCACCGGCCTGCCTAACCGGGCCTGGGCAGCTACTTTCCTGCCAGGCGCTATCGGCCATGCAGCGGCCAGGCATAGCCAACTCGCCGTGCTGTTTATTGACCTGGACGGCTTCAAGACGGTCAACGACACCCTCGGCCATGCCGCCGGCGATGAAGTATTACGCATGACGGCAAAGCGCCTGCTCGAAGCGGCCGGCCCCCACACCCATATAGCGCGTTTTGGTGGCGATGAATTCCTGGTGATCTTGGAAAACGTTGAAGATAAGGCAGCCGCGGCGCAGCTTGCGCAACGGCTAATCGATATGTTTCAAACGCCGTTTCTCATCGATGGCAACGAAGCTTTGATCGGTACCTCCATCGGCATTGGTTTGTATCCGGAAGATGCCGGCGACGCGGAAACCCTGATCCGCCATGCCGACACAGCCATGTATGCAGTGAAGATGGGAAATAAGCACGGCCATAATCATCGTACCGCCTGAGCCGGATCTTCCTGGTACGTCTTTGCCATAGCTTCGTCGCGTGCGTTACTTACAGTGTATTTTTCAAGGTGGAAAAGGAAAAAAAGCGCCGGATGATACTACGGGTTCAATCAGCTTATCTCCGGGCAGAATTGACTAGGCGAGAGCTTGACGCAAAAGAGGTAAAACTTAAGACATTGATAAAAGCCACTTTTAAAGGTCGCCCGATCAGATCCTGGCGCTACAAAAACACAACGGCCGCCAAAGCGACTTCATTGAGCGCAGCAGTCTCAACAACTACGGCGAATTTGGTTTGGGCAAACCAGCTTTCACTGGTGCGATCGGGTTCCGGCACGGCGCGTCCTGTCTGGCGTAATTGCTTACGCCAATTGTATAAGGTCGGCTCTGAAATGCTTTCCTGCTTGAACAATATACGCATCGTGGGAGGATGGGGGGCAAGCATCTTGTTCAGAATGGCCTCTTTGCAGGCAATCGGGATACGTCGCATGGTGCAATTCCAGCCCCCGGCAGTAATAAGAATGCCAAATCGGCAACTTACCAACTAGCCTGACACCGGGGGGGTGGCGAGCAGCCGTGGGTCCGCCGACACGCTGAACGCGGCCGATTTTTACGATGGCGGGGAGTAGTCAGGATGCGGTGTTGAAGCGTAATGCGGTGACGGCCTTAGAGCACGGGGTGGAGCAACGACCGGATTGCAGTCTTCGGTTCGGTTGTTGCAAATTTTAGGCGAGATCATGAAACTGGAATCCGCAATGTTGACCAAGCCATTCGGCAGCCCGGCAGGATTGTAATAATTTTTCCGGTTGACGTCGAGTACGCTTGACGCCGGCACTCGATATCGTGCACGTACCGGCGCGGTTGGATCAAGGCTGACGTACATGATATCGGTATAAGAAGTGTTGACATGCGCTACAGTTTCCGTTGTAGCGTTCGGTGCGCGTGAATCAACGGCACCCAAATTGTGAATAATCTCATGCAAGGCGACGAACTCATAAACTCCTGTTTGATTTTGCCCAGTGGCGAAACCGCCGCGAAAGCAATTTGGTGTCTGCAAATACACCACGTTACCAACTGCTGGTAAATCGTAGTTGAACCGCCCCGGGATTGAACTGACCCCCAAGGTTGTGTCCAACTCTTGGGGGTCAGTTCAATCCCGGGGCGGTTCACACTTTCTCTAGCTCATCCGAATCCAGGTCGCCTTAATCCTCTTACTAGGCGCCACCAACCCCACCTGCGCACCCATCGTCGTTACATCCACGCCTTTACCACTGATCGGCGTAACAGTAATCTTGCCCGACATGAAGGCTACCGAGGCAAAGGCGCTGCTGCCGTCTTCGGCTGTGGCGTTCACAATATATTGTGATCCATCTTGTGGCGAGAAGATTGGCTGGAACGAACCTAGGCTCACGAACACTTCCATCTCGCCGGATTTGACGACATCAGAGCGTACCGATTTGGATTCGATGCTGTCGGCTTCGAGCTTCTTGATGCGGGCGGTTTCGGCCTCCAAGCTTGCTACCTTGATGCTGGCGGCCTTGATGTTTTCAAAGATGGCGTCGTTGGCTTGGAAAGTTTTGATATCGACCAACAACGTGGCCGGATCTTTCTTCACCAGGTGCTTCAACACCACTTGCTGCGCTTTGATACCTTCCACCAAGAGCGGTGTGAGCTGTGAATATTGCACGCTCTTGTAGCCTAGGCGATCGGTGCGTACGACCTCAGGGACGAACTGCTCGATCTGCTGCGCGATAAAACCTAACTGAACACCCGACTCGAATTTCTTATCCGGGAAGGCCGCCTGATTAAATTCATAATGTACGCCTTGCAGTGCGGAAATAGTTTCAATGGCATTCACGACCGGTTTGATGTTAGTTTTGAAGCGTATATCTGACGATACGGTGTAGGCAGATGTGCCGCCAGCGGTGCCATTGACAGTGAACTGATATGCGCCAGCGCCGGTTTGGCCGATGGCGACGTTGTCAGTAGTGCGGCCCAGGATGATGGTGTTGGAGGTAGTGACCAGCGCGTCGGAACCGAGTGCTGTGGCATAGGTCAGTTGCGTGGTCGTGCCGGGCATGGCATGTGCGCCAATAAACGTATTATTGCCGCCTGTCGTGTTGGCATTGGTCGCATTACCGCCCGAGGAAAAAGCGCCTGCCCCACGGCCGAGACCAACGTTGCTTTGCCCGGTTGTGTTGCCGTACAGCGCATCGTTACCAAATGCAGTGTTGAAGTTAGTCGTATTGTTAAAAAGCGCACCAGCGCCAACGCCCGTATTGTTAGTTCCGGTCACGTTGGATTTAATCGAATCCGTGCCGATTGCAACGTTGGCGAAGCCACTGGTAATGACATTGAGCGCCCGTACGCCGAGTGCCGTATTACCGCCCGACGCGCTGGTGGTAACCAACATGCCGCGTTCGCCGCTAACACTTGCAGCAAGCTGTTCGGCAGCCGGCAAGTAGAAGCCGGTGGTGTTTTGCCCGGCGAATGTATAGCTTGGTGTTGCGACAGCGCCATTGTTGGCATTGAAGCCGCCGCTAATTGCTTTGATGCCGCCTGTTACTTGCAGGTTGTAGGCGGTGCCGTCAGTGCCGGTTGCGCCGATGACGGTTTTGTCGGCAGCCCGGCCCAGCACAACCGTATTGACAGTGGTAACAGAAGAATCCGCTCCAATGGCCGTCATGTACGCATTAGGTGTTGCAACACCCAGGCCTGATGCCACTGCACCGGAACCAATGACGGTCACCCGACCAGACCCCGCCATAGCAGCCGTGTTCGCTACTCTGGCAAAGCTACCAATAAATACCGAGTCAGTTGCAGTGATCGGATTGAGTCCCGACGTGGTACCGGCGCTGCTGCCGGTGGCAACGTTACGGCTACCAGTTGTTACGTATTGCAATGACGCAAAGCCGATGGCAACGTTGTCGTTGCCGGTGGTGTTGGACTGCAAAGCCTGCATACCCAAGGCCATGTTTGAGCTGCCAGTCGTGTTGGCTGCCAACGCCTGCATGCCCACTGCCAAATTGTTTGCGCCGATGGTATTGGCCGTCAACGCCTGGAATCCGACTGCGGTGTTATTTGATGCGGTAGTCACGGCTTTTAATGACTGATAGCCGAGGGCGGTGTTGTTTTGGCCGGTGGTGTTAGCCATCAACGATTCGTAACCTACCGCCGTGCTATTAAAGCCGGTGGTATTGGCTTCTAATGCGCGAGTACCGAACGCCGTGGAGCCACCCGTTGCGTCAGCTACGAGGGCGTTCAAGCCGACGCCGAGGCTGCCCCCAGTTAGCCACATGGCACGGGCACCATTGATGCTCGCAGCTAGCTGGCCAGCCGCTGGGAGATAAAAGCCGGTGGTGGTCTGGCCTGAAAATGAAAAACTTGGCGCAGCCACCGTGCCTGAACTCCCCACGACGCGGCCTTTGGTGTACAGATCACCAGTGTCGGACGTCAGGCTCATTAATGCCTGCTCGGAAGAGTTTTCCCAAATGAAAGAGGAGTTGATACTGGTAAAGACCCGGCTGCGAAATGCATGTGCAGTACGGCCATCAAGCGATGCCGTTGCAGTGCCGCCAGCGATAGATCTTGCTGTGCCAGCCTGGCCCATGTACAAACCCCAGTTTGTATCAGTATCATCCCACAGATAAATGCCGCGACCCACGCCGCCATCTTGTTGGTTTTGAACACTGATCTTGGCACCACCGGTTGCAGTCAACACACCTGTGGCGCCAACGCCACCGGTAACTTGAAGCCTGTTACCGCTGCCGTCGTCGCCGGTTGCACCGATGACGGTTTTGTCAGTGGTGCGGCCTAGGACAACGGTGTTGGACGTGCTGACAATGGCGCTCCCTCCCAACGCGGTGGCATACGTTAAAGCTGCGCTTGCCACGTCAGCATTCGTGCCGATGAGCGTGTTGTAGGTTCCCGTTGTGTTTGCTTGGCCAGCTAGATTCCCAAATGCTGAATTGTTTCCAGCAGTAGTGGAAAAGAGCGCTGCATTGCCAACCGCAGTATTGTTACCAGCGGCCCCACCACCAGAATAAAGCGCATACCGGCCAACGGCCGTATTGTAATCGCTGCCGGCAAGCTGGGCTGCACTGAAACCAATGTATGTGTTACCTGCCCCTTGGCTACTCGTGTAGGCTCCTAAAGCGGTAGTATGGCTTCCGTTGTTTGTAAGAAAGAGACTGGGAACTCCATTTGTCGCAGCCGCAAGGGTATTTGCCCCTGGTGAATAAAAGCCTGTTCCCTGATTGCCATTGAATGCATAGCTCGGTGCAGCCGCCGTGCCGGCATTGGCCACGATTTGCGGGTTCACGCTATCGACCCGGAATGCTTCCGTGCCACGGGTTGAGACGCTTAGCGGAATGGCTGTTGAGCCAGCCAACGTGCCGACCTTGGCCAGATACTGCGTACCAGTACCACCCGTTGAAGCAACGTTTTCACCAAGATTAAATGCTGTGGTGTTACCCGCTAGCTGCCAGTTCCAAGCCTGGGCATTGGCGCCATTGTTAATCGTGTTGGCAGTCGTGGCTGCAGTAATTGACGACAACGCAACCGATCCAGCGGCCAGCGCATTCCAGCTGGTGCCGTCGTCGCGATAGAGTTGATTGGTATCAGTTGCCAGATAGATGCGGCCAGCGGTGCCAGCTATTGGGCGCGCTGACAGCAGGCCGATGATGGTTGGGCTGTTTAGTACCAGGTCGCCGCCGGCCACGCGCAGTCCGCCGGACAGGGC
>Ga0326733_1000275_pt1 | contig 15828 bp, 19 predicted proteins | sample 14_GP2_308_FD_207946 | JGI IMG/M metagenome (GOLD analysis project Ga0326733, IMG submission 207946) | Glacier ice microbial communities from Ngari, Tibet, China - 14_GP2_30.8 | ecosystem: Environmental > Aquatic > Freshwater > Ice > Glacier | place: China: Ngari, Tibet | collected 2018-07-17 | reverse complement strand
CCATTGTAGAGGTCGGCGATCATCGTCAGATAGCGGCGGTCCATCGCGTCGAGCCCGAGGCTGTCGATCTCGAGCCGGCCAAGCGCGCGGTCGGCGGCGGCGGCGTCGATCTGGTCGGCACCCGCGGCATGGGCGAAATCGCGTACCCGGCGGAGCAGGCGGCCGGATATGCGCGGCGTGCCACGCGACCGTCTGGCGATTTCATGCGCGCCGTCGTCGGTGACTGGGGCATTTAGCAAACGAGCGGCGCGGCGCACTACCTGCTCAAGCTCGGCGACGGTGTAGAAATTGAGGCGGATGGGGATGCCGAAGCGGTCGCGCAGTGGCGTGGTGAGCAACCCGGCGCGCGTCGTCGCGCCGACGAGGGTGAATTTGGGCAGGTCGATGCGGACACTGCGCGCCGAGGGGCCTTCGCCGATCATCAGGTCGAGCGCTCGGTCCTCCATCGCCGGGTAGAGGATTTCCTCGACTGCGGGGGACAGGCGGTGGATTTCGTCGATGAACAAGACGTCGCCGTCCTCAAGGTTGGTCAGCAAGGCGGCGAGATCGCCCGACTTGGCGATGACCGGGCCCGAGGTGGCGCGAAAGCCGACCCCCATTTCGCGCGCCAGGATGCCGGCGAGCGTCGTCTTGCCAAGCCCCGGTGGCCCGAAGAACAGGACGTGGTCGAGCGCCTCGCCGCGTGCCTTGGCGGCATTGACGAAGATGCGCAAATTTTCGCGCGCGCCTTGCTGCCCGACGAACTCATCGAGGCTTTTGGGCCGAAGCGCGGCATCGACGTCTTCGGTCTGGCGTTCGGGGGTGGTGATTCGGGCCGGATCGGTCACGGAATGGCAATCCGGAAGGGGTTGGAGGTCTGAAGACGGCCATACAGAAGGTAGATGCACAAATTCATATGGCGAGATCGCACATTTAGACCGCTGTCGAACAGCCATTTAAATATGCCACGTTCAGGCGCGTATCTCGATGACCGTGCCGTCGGGCACTGCGGTAAACAACCAATCCATTTCCTGGTTGGTTACCGCGATGCACCCGTCGGTCCAGTTTCGCAGAACGTGCCGGCTGCCGATCGCGCCCATCCCGTTAGGGAGCCCGTGGATCATGATGTCGTTTCCCGGACTGAAGCCAGCAAGCCGCGCCGCCTCGACTTGCGATGGGGTTGGATAGCCGATCCGAAGCGAGCGATGGTAGCCACTGGCGGCGTTGTGGAAATTGATCTCATATTCGCCTTCGGGAACACGACGATCGCCCTGTCGCTGCTTGGGAGCGAGGCCGCCTCGCCCGAGTGCAATGCGAAACTCGCGGATCAACGTGCCGTCGCGAAACACCATCATGCGATGGTCGGATTTGTCGACCAGGATCCTATCGATGGGCCCGGGCAAAGCGTCCTGGCAGCGATGCTCTCGAAGGTCCCATGCACCGCCGGAACGAAGGCAGCGGTCGATCGCAACGAACTGTTTCGCTTTTGGTTGTTTGACGGCGCCTAAGGCCCCTGCGGCAAGCAAACCAATCACAGCAGCCACCAACCATTTTGTCACTTCGCTGCCTTTCGGACCATCCCATCCAGCGTTGCCCTGTCGCCCGGAAGGAACAATGATGTAGCAACGTCGGCCGTTGCGCGCCAGCAATGTCCAGACAGAATCTTAAGAGACAATATGGTTAAGCGGGGTTCGTCGCGGCAATTTCGGATTATCAGGCACGGCGCAGGGGCAAATGGGGAAACGAAGCGTGGGGAGCAAAACGGCAAGCGGGACCAGTATGCGAGCGCTTCCGGCGATCTTCTGGGTGGTTCTGTTCGTCGGGATCGTGCTGCGCGTCGTCGCCTTCGATCCATACACCGCGCATCACCCGGACGAATCCTTTCAATATCTCGAGCAGGCCCACCGCATTGTGTTCGGCTATGGCGTGGTGCCGTGGGAATTCCGCTATTTCATCCGTAGCTGGCTAATTCCGCTGGTGGTGGCGGGGCCGATGCAAGTCGGAGAATGGCTCCAGCCAGGGGGCATTGCCTACCTCGTCCTGCCGCGGGCGCTGGTCGCAGCGTTTAATTCGATCACCATCATCGCCGCTTGGTTCATCGGCGCGCGGGTTTCGCGGCAGCATGCGATCGTGGCGATGGCGGTCGTGGCGGTGTGGGTCGAAAGCGTGCTGTTTTCGGTCCAGACGCTGAGCGAAAGCATGGCGATCGCCTGCTTCCTGCCCGCCGTGGTGCTGCTTCGGCCCGGCGCACGGCTGCGCTGGATCGTCATGGCGGGGTTCCTGATGGCCCTGGCCGGGCTGCTGCGGTTCCAGTTCGCGCCGGCGATCGCGGTCTATGCCGTGCTTGTGGCGGGACGCGACGTGCGAATGTGGAAGGGATTGCTGATCGGCGGGGTCCCGGTGGTGCTGGGGGGCGGCGCGATCGACCTGGCGATGGGGCTGTCGCCGTACGAATGGATCGTCACCAACTATCAGATGAACATCGCCCAGGACCGGATGCGCAAGATCGGCGGGGTCAGCCACACCCAATATCTCTTCGACATCATGCGCTTCTGGGGAGTCGCCGCGCCCTTCATCCTGATGACCTCCTTGCTGGCGGGGAAGGCGTTTCGGCCGTTGCTCATCGTGGCGCTGGTCAACATCGTCGTCCACCAGCTGATCGGGCACAAGGAATGGCGCTATCTGTGGTTCTCGATGCAGATATTGCTCATCCTGGCGGCGATCGGATCGGTCAATCTTGCCGGCATGACCTTGTTCGGACGGCGGTTTGCACGGCCGAGCGGGAACGCCGTGACAGCGGGGATCGTCGCCGTGTGGAGCGCAATTTCGCTGCAGCTTTCGATGACCGACACTTTTCGTCTCGATTGGCGCAGCACTGGCCAACCATCACGGCTTGCAGCCCTGGCGGTGCGCGATCCACGGGTGTGCGGACTTGGTGGCCACCGGCCCCAGAATATCGAGCTTGGCTATGCGTTCGTGCATAAAAGGCTGCCGGTCTATCTGCTGAGGAACGAGGTTCGGCCCTCGATGTCGCATCCAGGCGAAGCGGCGGCGGCCTTCAACGCGATCATTGTCAGAAGCACATTTGCGAGACCCGAGAATTTTTCGACGCGGGTCGCATGTGGTGGCTCCGGGGACAAACACGTCTGTCTTTACACCCGGCCGGGGGGCTGTGTTCCCAACGCGGCAAGCGCGACGATCGAGCATCAGGCCCTGCTGATGAAGGCCGATATGTGACGGTCAGCGCGCGGCCTTGCGCAGCGCGAGCCGGACCAGCGCGTCGAGGGTAGCAGTGTCGCCGAGGTCGGCGGCGGCGGCGGTGACGGCTGCACTGGCTTCGGCGGGCTTGAAGCCGAGGTTGGCAAGCGCACTTAGCGCATCCGCTGCGGCGCCCCCGCGCGGAGGCGCGGACCCCGCGGTGGCCGCTAATGCCGGGCTGCCCATCTTGCCGGCGAGTTCGTTGACGATGCGTTGGGCGAGCTTGGGGCCGACCCCGTTGGCGCGGGTGACCATCGCCTTGTCGCCGTGGGCAATCGCGGTGGCTAGCTCGGACGGGTCGAGGGTCGAAAGGATGGCAAGCGCGACGCGGCCACCGACGCCCTGGACGCTGGTCAGCTGGCGAAAGGCTTCGCGCTCGCCCGCCGACCCGAAGCCGAACAAGGTCATGCTGTCCTCGCGCACCTGGAGTTCGGTGAGGAGCATGACGTCGCCGCCGATGGGGCCGATCGCGTCAAGGGTGCGGCTGCTGGCAAGGACGGCATAGCCGACGCCGGCGACATCAAGCACGGCGCCCTCGGCGGAAATTTCGGCAAGGGTTCCGGTAAGGCGCGCGATCATGACACCTCCTAACCGTTCGTCCCGAGCGAAGTCGAGGGACGTGTCTCGACTTCGCTCGACACAAATGGAATTTGTTAGCGGGAAAGAGCTCGTGCGCTCACCAAATGGTGGGCATGGGTGATGGCGACGGCGAGGGCGTCGGCGGCGTCGGGACCGGCGATCTTGACCCCGGGAAGCAGACGTTGGACCATCGCATGGACTTGCACCTTGTCGGCCGCGCCGGTGCCGACGACGGCTTTCTTGACCAGGCGCGCGGCATATTCGCCGACTTCGATCCCCGAGCGCGCGGCGATCATCAGCACGACACCGCGCGCCTGGGCGAGCTTGAGGGTGGATTGGGGATTCTTGTTGACGAAAATTTCTTCGGCCGCCGCGCTATCGGCGGGGTGGTCGGCGAGAAGCGCCTCGAGCTGCGAGGCAAGGTGCGACAGGCGCTTAGGGAGGGGTTCCCTGGCGTCGGTCTTGAACTGGCCGTTAGCAAGATGGGTGAGGCGGTTGCCCTCGGCGCGGATGACGCCGTAGCCGGTCGACGACAGGCTAGGGTCGAGGCCGAGGATGATCAGCCGAGCCGCTCCATCACTTCGTCGCTGACTTCGTAATTGCCCCACACTTGCTGGACGTCGTCGTCTTCGTCGAGGGCGTCGATCAGCTTGAGGAGGGTGACGGCGTCGTCTTCGGTGACGTCGATGCTGGTTTGCGGGCGCCACGCGAGCTTGGCGCCTTCATATTCACCGAGCACGGGCTCGAGCGCCTTGGCGACTTCGTGAAGCGCGCCAATCTCGGTCCAGATTTCGTGGCCGTCGTCGGACGAGGAAACATCCTCGGCGCCGGCGTCGAGCGCGGCTTCGAAGACCTTTTCGGCGCTCCCGGCGGTGGCGGGGTAGTTGATCAGCCCGACGCGGTCGAAGCCGTGGCTGACGCTGCCCGATGCGCCCAGATTGCCGCCATTCTTGCTGACCGCGGTGCGGACGTTGGTGGCGGTGCGGTTGCGATTGTCGGTCAGCGCCTCGATGATCAGCGACACGCCGCCCGGGCCGAAGCCTTCGTAGCGGATTTCCTCATAGGTTTCGGCGTCGCCGCGCGCGGCCTTGTCGACCGAGCGCTGGATGTTGTCCTTGGGCATCGACTGCGCCTTGGCGGCGCTGATCGCGGCGCGCAGTCGCGGGTTCATGTCGGGGTCGGGCATGCCGCTCTTGGCGGCGACGGTGATCTCGCGGCTCAATTTGGAGAACATGCCGGCACGCTTTTTGTCCTGCGCGCCCTTGCGGTGCATGATATTCTTGAATTTACTATGGCCGGCCATGCAGGCTACGCTCCTGGCGTAAGGGAAAAGAATTCCCTTAACCGAATGATCGAGCCACCGACAAGCCGTGCCGGACATGGCATGACTGCCGCCACGGGCCAGAGCGCGTAGTTCTGGGTATGCCTGCCCGACAGGCTCGTGCAGGCGGCGGCCGCTCCCGGCTGGGCTAAGGCCCGTTGAGGGTTTAGGCGGCCTGGAGGTTCTCGCTGGTCAGTCCGTCGATGATCGAACGATTGACGCTGATCAATTCGTCGATCGTATCGCGTCCGGTCACGACCTCGGTTGTGAAGCGCTCGACCCACAAGGCGAGCGAAATGATGCTCGCGCGCAATCCGTCGGGAAGCTTGTTGCCCGGGCCTGCGCACATGGTCGAAAAGATTGCCCACGCTTCACGGTTGCGATGAAGCGCGGGGAGCAATGCGGCGCCGGAAAAGCCTTTGTCGCGGGCGCTGATCATTTCTCCGGTAATCTCGCTCATCAGGCGATATTCCTGAGCGCGGGGGCTTTCGCCGATGCCGCGGACGCGGCGATATGCATCGATCGACATGTTATCTCTCCTCGAGTGTCTTCCTATTCTAGGATAAGTTTCGGGCTGGCGGCGGCACGGATCAAATGCCGGGACGATTTTTGCGCCACTGCCCTCCTGCGCCGACGAGCATCCTATAATTCAGACTAACTCCCTGTCTGGATAATTTCATGTTCAACGGCGTCGGCTTCATCGTGATCCTCGTCTGCGTCTTTGGCAGCTTCCTGCTGGCGGGGGGCAAGATGGACATCATCTTGCACGCGCTGCCGCATGAAATGATGGCTATCGGCGGTGCCGCGGTGGGGTCGTTCCTGATCGCCAATTCGGTCGATACGGTAAAGCTCGCGCTCAAGGGCCTGAAGCGTGCGTTCAAAGCGCCGCGGTGGAAGGAAAGCGATTATAACGATCTGCTCGCGGTGCTTTTTTCCTTGCTGTCGATCTTCCGCACAGGCGGCGCGACCGCGATCGAGAAGCACCTCGACGAACCCAGCGAGAGCCCGCTTTTCTCACGCCACCCGCGGCTGCTCGCCGATCACCATCTGATCGAGTTCGTGTGCGATTATCTGCGTATGATGACGCTCAATTTCGACGATCCGCATCAGCTCGCCGAAGCGATGGAGAATGACATGGAACGTCACCATCATGAGGAGCTGCTGCCCCAGCACGCGCTCCAGACGATGGCCGACGGGCTTCCGGCCTTGGGTATCGTCGCGGCCGTCCTTGGGGTCATCAAGACGATGGCGTCGATCGACCAGCCCACCGAGATCCTTGGCGGAATGATCGGGGGCGCGCTGGTCGGGACCTTCCTCGGGGTGTTGCTGGCTTATTGCTTCGTTGGCCCGATCGCATCGAAATTGCTCGAGATCATCGATGCCGACTGCAAGCCGTTCAATATCGCCAAGGTGGCCATCGTCGGCCACGCCCAGGGACTGTCACCGCAAGTCGCGGTTGAAATCGCCCGGCGAATGATCCCGTCACGCCACGCCCCTTCCTTCTCCCAACTCGAAACTGCTCTCGACGAAGCAAAAGACCAGCTCAATGCCATCGCCATCTGAACCCGGATTTGACGGGCCGATCCTGTTGCCGGCGCATTGCTCGACAGTGGTCGCCGACGATTTGCGTATCCGCATGGTGCTTGCATCCGACCAGGCCGACACGATCGTCATCGACGCATCGGAGGTCGAAAGCGTCGGCCAGGCGGTGCTTCAATTGCTCATCGCCGCGCGCGCCGAGGCCGAACGCAACGCTGGCGCCATGTCCATCATCAACCCCAGTTCGGCGTTTGCCGACCGCGTTGCCGAATTCGGCCTGTCGGGCGCGATTGGGCTCAGCTCCGCCGAGGAAATCCAATGAGCATGCTCATCCTGACCGTCGACGATTCCGCCAGCATGCGGATGTTGTTGATGACTTCGCTGACCGCGCAGGGGTTTACGGTCGAGGGGGCGGATGACGGTGTTCACGGGCTCGAGCGAATCCAGGAGGTCAATCCCAGGCTGCTCATCACCGACATCAACATGCCGCGGATGGACGGCTTCGAATTGATCGAGGAAGTACGCAAGCTGCCCCAGTTTCGCGGGCTTCCAATCCTCGTCCTGTCGACCGAATTTTCCGATGACAAGAAGGCTCGCGCGCGTTCGGCCGGCGCGACCGGCTGGATTACCAAGCCGTTCGACGCGACCAAGCTTGGCGCGGCGATCCGCCGGGTGTGTCCGTGAACCCGGACCTCGATGAAATCCAAGCGATCTTCTTCGAAGAATGTGCCGAAGGGCTGGCCGCGGCCGAACAGGGGCTATCGGCGATGGCGGCGGGCGACGTGTCCGCCAATACGATCGCGGGGGTGTTTCGCGCGGTCCATTCGATCAAGGGCGGGTCGGGGGCGTTTGGCCATGCCGCGCTGCTGGCCTTCTCGCATCGCTTCGAAAATGTGCTTGATGAAGTTCGTGCCGGTGCGATCGCTCCAACCCCCGAGGTCACCAGGACGATGCTCGCCGCGTTCGACGTGCTGGCCGATCATGTCGCCGCGGCGCAGGGCCATTCGGCAACCCCCGACGACGCCAAGGCGTCGAGCGAGCTCCAACTGATCCTCGATGGCAAGGGGACCGCCCCGGCAGTCCCGGCGGACGATGTGCCCGCCGCCCCTGCCGCCCCTGCCGCAGACGAAATGGGCTTCGTCCCGATCCCCGCAGTGATCGACGATCTCGATCCGTTCGGGTTCGAGCCGGTCGCGATCGAGCTTGAGGATCTGGACCCCGCCGCCGGTTGGACGATCCGATTCCGTCCCTCGCGCGCGGCAATGGCCAATGGCGCCGAACCCTTCCTCGTGATCCGCGAGCTGGAGGAGCTTGGCGCGACGGTCGAGGCGGTCGATTATGACGCATTGCCCGGTCTTCGCGATCTCGATCCCGAGGAAGCCTATTTCGAATATCGGCTCGCCGCGCCGGGGACGGTCGAGGAAAGCACGATTGTCGAATGTTTCGATTTTGTCGCGCCCGACTCGGTCATCGAAATCGCCCGCGTCATCGACGAGGTTGCGCCCGTCGCAATCGAGGAACTGCCATCCGCGGTCGTGCCCGGCGCGCCCGAGCCGATCCTGGCCGCCGTCCCCGCCAAGGCTAAAGCCGACACGCCTGAAGTGCGCGGCGAGGCTCCTGCGCAGACGATCCGCGTCGATCTGACCAAGCTCGATCTGCTGCTCAATCTGGTTGGCGAACTGGTCATCCGCGGCTCGATCCTGGCCGATCGATTGTCGCCGGCTGATCAGGAAAGAGTCGAACTGCCCGAACTGTCGCGCCTGACCCGCGATGTCCAGGACACGGTCATGTCGCTTCGTGCGCAGCCCATCCGCCAGGCCTTTTCGCGGGTTCCGCGGATGCTCAGGGATCTGGCCGCCGAAACCCACAAGCAAGTGACGCTGGTGACCGTCGGCGAACATACCGAGGTCGACAAGGGCGTGATCGAAAAGATCGGCGATCCGCTGACCCACATGATCCGCAATGCGGTCGATCATGGGATCGAAAGCCCCGCCGAGCGGGTGGCCGCGGGCAAGGCCGCCGAAGGCACGATCCGCTTGTCCGCCGAACAGGAAGGCGCGCGGATCTTCGTCCGCGTCAGCGACGACGGCCGGGGCATCGATCGCGAACGGGTCTATGCCAAGGCAGTCGAGAAAAATATCATCGCGCCCGACGCCTTGCTGACCGACGAGGAAATCGACCAACTGATCTGCGCCCCGGGTTTCTCGACCGCCGAGACCGTCTCCAACATTTCCGGGCGCGGGGTCGGGATGGATGTCGTGCGCAGCAACGTCGAAGCACTCGGCGGGCGGATCGAGATCAGCTCGGTGCCCGGGCAGGGGACCAGCTTCACGATGGCGCTGCCCCTCACTTTGGCCATCCTCGACGGGATGATCCTGCGCTGTGCCGGCCAGCGCTTCGTCCTTCCGCTGGCCAATGTGGTCGAGGCGGTGCGCCCCGATCCGGGCCAGGTGAAGCCGATGTCGCCAACCACCGAAGTCATCGAAATCCGCGGGGCATACTTGCCCGTGCGACGCCTGAGCGACTTGTTCGGGCTTGCCGCCAACGACCGTCGCAGCCCTGAGGAATCGCTTGTGATCATCGTCGACAGCGAGGCCGGCAATGTCGGCCTGATGGTCGATACGATCGAGGATCGCCGCGAAGTGGTGGTCAAAAGCCTCGACGAGAATTTTCGCCCGATCCGCGGCCTGGGAGGAGCAACGGTGCTTGGTGACGGATCGATCGCCTTGATCCTCGACGTCGACGCCTTGCTCGCCACCAGCCACCACAGCTTTACGGCCAAGGGAGTTGCCGCATGACCAACCCGGTTCAGATGATCGCCGACGCCGAACGCAAGATCGTCACCTTTTCCCTTGGCGGACAATTGTTCGGGATCGACATGACCGGCTTGATCGAAATCCGCGAATGGGAAGAACCAACCCCGCTGCCCAGCGTCCCGCAGTTCATCAAGGGCGTGACCAATTTGCGCGGCACGGTGGTGCCCGTAATCGGTCTCGCCGAGCGGCTCGGCTGGCCACCAAGCGAACTTCACGCACGCTCGTGCATCCTGGTGGTCGGGATCGGCGGCAAGCAGGCCGGTTTCCTGGTCGATCAGGTGGCGGACATCATTCCCATCAACAATAGCGACATCCAGCCCGCGCCAAGCGTGGAAATCGAGGAGCCCGGGGTGATCGTCGGCCTGGTCCGGGTATCGGGCAGGAACCGAAGGGCGGGCGACGTCGATGAGTCCGGGCCGATGGTCCTGCTGCTCGATCTGGAAGCACTCCATGTCCACCGCCCGCTCGATCTGGCTGCGTGATGCGACCCGGTCAGGCGGTCGGGCCGGCCATGTTCGGCGCTGCGGCTCTAGTCACGTCCAACCCTGATCTTTCGCCTGCTCAGTTTGCGGTGATCGCGGCTATCATGCAAAGCGATGCGCGGATCGAACTGGTGCCAAGCAAGACGACCCTGGTCCATTCGCGATTGACCAAGCGCCTGCGGGCGCACGGGCTGCAGGGCTTTAGCGAATATCTGAAGCTGGTCCGAAGCGATCCTGGCGAACGCGCGGCGATGGTCGTCGCGCTGACCACCAATCACACGCATTTCTTCCGCGAAGGGCATCATTTCGACCATTTGCGCGACGAGGTCTTGCCCTTGCTCAAGCAGCGCGCCCAGTCGCGCTTGGTACGCCTGTGGTCGGCGGGCTGCTCGAGCGGGGAGGAAATCTATACCGCTGCAATGACCCTTGCCGGAACCGATCGGGCGGGCGCGGCGTGGCTTGCCAAGCACAGCCGGCTGCTCGCCACCGACCTTGCACCGCACGTCGTCGCGGCGGTCAGTCGCGGGGTCTATTCGGCGGCCACGATCAAGCCGATCCCGCCTGCCATGCAGCGCGCCTGGCTTCGTCCCGAAGGCCCCGATTTCGCGATCGCCGGCGAACTTCGCGACGCCGTGACGGCGCGGGTCCTCAACCTGTTTGGTCCCTGGCCGATGCGCCAGAAATACGACGTCATCTTTTGCCGCAACGTGATGATCTACTTCGACCGTGCCGATCAGGCCGAACTTCAATCGCGGCTGATCGACATGCTCGTCCCGGGCGGACATCTGTACATCGGCCACAGCGAGCGCCTGAGCGCCGATGCCGCGCGCCAGATGCGTCCCGCCGGGCACACCATTTACCTCAAGCCCGAGTATCCACCTTTATGATCGCTCGCCGGACCCGAGTTCTGATCGTCGATGACAGCGCGTCGATGCGCGCCGCATTGCGCCATATCCTGACGGCCGATCCCGAAATCCAGGTGATCGGCGAAGCCCCCGAGCCAGTGGCCGCTCGAGGGATGATCAAGGACCTCAATCCCGATGTCATCACGCTCGACATTGAAATGCCCGGGATGGACGGTCTGTCGTTCCTCGAAAAGATCATGCGCCTGCGCCCGATGCCGGTGGTGATGTGCTCGACGTTGACCGCGCGCGGTGCCGAACAGACGATCGAGGCACTTCGCCTGGGCGCGGTCGACTGTATCCAGAAACCAAGCGGCGATGCCGCCGAAATGCTGTCCAACGCGGCGCTGTTGTGCAGCGTCGTCAAGACCGCGGCGCGGTCGACGGTGCGCCGCGCGCCGGAGGTTTCCAAGCCGAAATTGGCGATGGGGGCGGGCATGCAACACCGCCGGCTGATCGGGATCGGCTCGTCGACCGGCGGGGTCGAGGCCTTGTTTCGGGTGATCGGGGCGCTGCCCGCGGATTGCCCTCCAGTGCTGGTCGTCCAGCATATGCCGGCGGCCTTCACCGGGGGCTTTGCCGCGCGGCTTAACCGCGACTGCGCGGTCAAAGTGGTCGAAGCGGCGCACGATATGCCGGTCGAGCCGGGAACCGTCTATATTGCTCCGGGGGGGGAAACCCACATGGAATTGAGCGGCGGGCTGCGTGGTCGCATCCGGTTGACCGGCAGCGATCCGGTCGGCGGTCACCGTCCTTCGGTCGACACCTTGTTTCGTTCGCTGGTCGGGTTGGGAAGTGCCGGGGTCGGGGTCATCCTTACCGGAATGGGCAATGACGGCGCCGAGGGGTTGCTGGCAATGCGCGAGGCCGGGGCGGCGACGCTGGGCCAGAATGAAGCAAGTTGCGTGGTCTATGGAATGCCCCGCTCGGCGATGGAATTAGGGGCCGTGGAGCGCCAGGTGAGCCTGACGGCAATGCCGGCCGCGATCATCGACGCGTGCCACAGCAGAAACGGAAAAGTGTAATGCCAGCAGCGTCCGCAATCAAAGTCATGGTCGTCGACGACCAGGCGAGCATGCGCGCGATGATCCGCCGTGCGCTCCAGGATTTCGACTTCAAGGACATTCGCGATTGTGCGGGGCCGGTCGAGGCGCTTGCTTCGGTCAAGGCCAATCGCGTCCATTTGATCATCTCCGATTATAACATGCCCGACATGGACGGCCTCCAATTCCTCGAGGCGGTCCGCGGCGATGCCGTCATCGGCAAGACCGTGTTCATCATGCTGACCGGGTCGGCCGACAAGGATCTCGTCCAGAAAGCCGCGGCACTGGGTGTCAATAATTACGTCGTGAAGCCCTTTGCGCCCGCCGCGCTGAAGGAGAAGATCGAGCGCGTGTTTGGCGCGCTGACCTGATCCGATGACCCGGATCACGATCATCCAGGGCGAGTATCGGGTCGAACGCTCGCCCGAGGTCGTGATCACGACGTTGCTGGGATCGTGTATCGCGGTATGCCTTCACGATTGCGTCGCCAAGGTCGGCGGGATGAACCATTTCCTGCTTGGCATGCCAAGCGGGGACGCGATCCTCAGCAGTGCCGACCGGCAACGCTACGGGATCCATGCGATGGAATTGCTGATCAACGAGATGATGAGGCATGGCGCGGCCAGGTCGCGGCTTCGCGCGCATCTCTACGGTGGCGCGACGATCACCGCGGGGCTGGGCGCGATCGGCATGAACAATGTCAAATTTGCGCGCGACTTCATGGTCACCGAAAGAATCTCGGTCGCGCATTGGGATCTTGGCGGAGAGCGTGGGCGAAGGGTCGAATTCCGTCCCTACGACGGCAAGGCGCGCTCCAGCTTCGTCGCCGCAATCGTCCCGACGGTCAAACCGCCGGTGCGCGATACGCATGGCGGGGACGTCGAACTATTTTGATCATCTGACCGCGCCGCGCCGCGATGGTCGGGCGGCGATGCGTCTATAAGATGATATGCATGATCCCGCTCGCCTTTACGCTCCACTCCATGCCGCGCTTGCCGTCGAGCTGCGCGACCTGCGCCTGCAGATCGAGGGGATTGCGGCGCTGATGGTCGGCGATGAGGCGCTGGCTTTGACCTACATCGAACAGTTTCAGGATTTCGACCTGATCATCCAGCGGGCCGAGGAAAGCGCTCGCCTGCTTGATAGCATCGCGGGTGGGCGTTGCCCGCACGACGCGGTCGAACAGGTGCGCTTGTCGGCGGTTCAGGACCGGCTGCGGACCGCTCTTCGTGCCGCCTGACGGCATGAGCAAGGCGACCAACGGGCCCCCGCGCCCGATCGTGATCCGCAAGGTTCGCAAGGTCGCCGCCGCCGCGCATCACGGCGGGGCATGGAAGGTCGCATATGCCGACTTCGTCACCGCGATGATGGCCTTTTTCATGCTGCTGTGGCTGATCTCGAGCCCCGACAAGGAAAAGCTCAAGGGCCTGGCCGCTTATTTCTCGCCCGCGCCGCCAACGGCTTCGGCAATGAACAGCCCCGGAGAGACCCCCGGCGAAGGCGGTCGCACCAGGCGCGCGCAGGCCGACAGCAAGCAGGCCAGTGGCCAGCCCGCGGCCGAGCCTGCCACCACCGGCACCTCGCGCGGCGGGACCGCGGCGATCCCCGATTCGTCGATGCGCGTGATTGCCGAGGAATTGCGGATCGCGATCGACTCGGCCGACTCCAGGGACAATCCCGAGGTGCGCATCGAACAGTCGCGTGACGGGGTCCGGATCAGCCTGATGGACAGCGCCAGGCGCTCGATGTTTCAGGGCTCGACCGCGAACCTCAACGATCACGCCCGCAACTTGTTGACGGGCATCGCCGGCAAGTTGCGCAAGTCGGGCTCGCGGATCGCGATCGAGGGCCACACCGATTCGATCGGCGGGCTCAGCGACGCCAATTGGCGCCTGTCGGGCGATCGCGCTTTGGCGGCTCGCAGGGCGCTGGTCGGCGCCGGGCTGACCCCCGATCGCTTTTCCGAAGTGGTCGCGCTGGCCGGATCGCAGCCGCTGTATCCCGATCAGCCCGACCGACCCGAGAACCGCCGCATCACCGTCGTCGTCCTTGCCGAATCGCCGGCTTTGCCGAGCGACGTCAGCTTTCAATTCTGATTGGCCGTGAGATGAAAAAGATATTGCTGTTGTCGCTCATCGGACTGGCCGGAGTGGGGGTCGGTGGCGGCGCTGCATTCGCAACCGACAAACTGCTCGGCCCATCGGTTCCGACGGCGGCTGCGGTCGCCGAGACGATGTTCGTTCCTGCGGGAAAGATCCTTGCGCCGCTGGTGTTCAAGGACGGGCGATTGTCGGGCTACGTCTCGTTCGAAGTCCAGCTCGAAGTGGCGGCCGAGGACAGCGAACGGATCGTCATTCGCCTGCCGGTCCTGCTCAATGCGATCAACATGCGCACCTATCGCACGCCGATCGCGTCGGGGCCCGACGGAATGCTGCCCAACATCGCGGTCTTCAAGAAGGTCGTGATGGAGGCCGCCGTCGAGGCGTTCGGTCGCGGCACGGTCCGCTCGGCGGCGGTCACCGGGGCGGTCCCCGCTTAACTCCCCATCTTTGCTACGTCGGGACGGCGAAGCTCTTCACCAGCGATCCCGCAACCAGCGCCCAGCCATCGACCAACACGAAGAAGATCAATTTCATCGGCAGCGAGATGGTCGCCGGCGGAAGCATCATCATGCCCATGCCCATCAGCACCGCCCCGACGGCCAGGTCGATCACCAGGAACGGCAACAGCAGCAGAAAGCCGATCTCGAACGCGCGGCGTAATTCGGAGATCATGAAGGCGGGCATCAGCGTGGTCAGTGGCAATTCGGCGCGGGTCGTCGGAGCCTGGCGCGACATGTCCACGAACAGCTTGAGGTCGTCGTTGCGAACATGGGTCAGCATGAAGGCGCGGAACGGCTTGACCGTGCGCTCGAACGCCTGGGTCTCGTTGATCCGGCCCTCGGTGAACGGGGTCACCCCTTGCTTCCAGGCGGCATCGAAAGTCGGCGCCATGACGAAAAAGGACAGGAACAAGGCCAGGCTGATGATTACCGGATTGGGCGGCACCCCGGGCGCGCCAAGCCCGGTGCGCAGCAGCGACAACGCGACCACGATCCGGGTGAAGGAGGTTACCGCCATGAGGATGCCGGGCGCAAGACTGAGCACGGTAAGCATGAGGACCAGCTGGATCGCGCGGCCCGACATTGACCCGTCGCCCCCGCCGCCGCCGAACGAGATCAGGGAGGACGGCACGGCGGGCACAGCAGCCAGCGCAGCCGCGGGAACGGTCAGAGCAAGCGCAACGAGCGCGCTGCGGAGCAACTTAGACATGGTTCGGCGCTCGCTCGCTGGTCGGCTTCGCATTGCTGGTCCGGTTCTTGGCGGTGCCTGGTCGAGCAGGGGCGGTCGCTCGCTTCCTGGCGCGCTTGCCGACCGGATCGGGCACGACATTCTGCTTGGCTGTCATGCTCTGGGCCGGGGCGCTTTCGTCGGGGTGAGCGACCGTGCGACCGGATCGTCGAAAGGGAAGGCGGGCCGAAAAGGTCGTGCCGCCCGCCCCGCTGAGCATTGACCTTTGACGAAGCATCGATCGAAGCGAAGAAAGCACAGGCGTCAGCTGGGCGAGCATTGCAGCGAGTGCGGCCGACGCGTCGCCGTGGATCGTCGGGCGGTCGTGGGCGGCGTTGCTCGCGGAGAGGATCTGGGCAAAATCCGCTCCCGGCGCGGGGGCTTGAACCGGAGCAAGGGAAAGGGGAGCTTCCAGCTTGCTCTCGACGATCTGATGACCCTCGGGAGTCATCAGGATAAGATGCTCGAAACCGTCCCGCCGGATCAGCGCAACCGAGCGTTTCGCGTCGAGCGCGACCCGCTCGACCAGGGCAAGGCGCCGCTGGCCGTTCGCGGCAATCGCGCCAGGCAGGCGAAGATC
>Ga0326733_1000274_pt1 | contig 15833 bp, 13 predicted proteins | sample 14_GP2_308_FD_207946 | JGI IMG/M metagenome (GOLD analysis project Ga0326733, IMG submission 207946) | Glacier ice microbial communities from Ngari, Tibet, China - 14_GP2_30.8 | ecosystem: Environmental > Aquatic > Freshwater > Ice > Glacier | place: China: Ngari, Tibet | collected 2018-07-17 | reverse complement strand
CGCACCGATGACGATGCCGATGACCGTGACGAGGAGTGTCACGATGATGCCGACCGACAGCGAGGTACGAGTTCCGAAGATGATCCTCGCGTACACGTCACAGCCCTGCTTGGTGAAGCCGAGCGGATGCCCCGCGCTCGGCCCCTGGTTGCTGAACGACAGCGCGCAGGCGCGCGGATCGAGCTGGGTGAACAGCGTCGGGAACAGCGCGACGACGACAACGAGCAGCACGATGACGCCGGAGACGTAGAACAGCGGGCGGCGGCGCATGTCGCGCCACGCGTCGAGGTAGAGGTTGCTGGGCTTCGCGGCGACTTGCACCTTGTCGACGGCGACGAGGGGAGTCTCGTCGAGCGGTGCGACAAAGTGGGTCCGCGACAGCGGGGCGTTACTTGGCATAGCGAATCCTTGGGTCGAGGAATCCATAGAGAACGTCGACGAGCAGGTTGGCGACGAGGTAGATGATGACCATGACGGTCACGAACGAGACGACGGTGGGTCCCTCGCTCCGGATGATCGCCTGGTAGAGCGTGCGGCCAACGCCGGGCACGTTGAAGATGCCCTCAGTGACGGTCGCGCCGACCATGAGCAGGCCGAAGTCGGTTCCGATGTAGGTCACGACGGGGATCATCGAGTTGCGGAGAATGTGCACCCGGATGACCCGGGGGCGCGAGAGCCCCTTCGCGGTCGCGGTGCGCACGAAGTCCTCGTTGAGGTTCTCGATCACGGAGGTGCGGGTCAGCCGCACGATGTAGGCGAAGCTCACGCTTGCCAGCACGATGGCCGGCAGGATGAGGTCCTCCCAGGGGGCGCCGGGACCAACAGTGGTGCGGGCGATCCCCAGCTTCACGCCGAAGATGTACTGGGCCACGAAGGCGGTGACGAAGATCGGCACCGAGATGAAGATGAGGCTGACGACGAGCGCAGAGGAGTCGAACACCTTCCCTTTGCGGAGGCCGCTGAAGAGCCCGATCAAGATGCCCAGCACGGCTTCCATCGTGACGGCGAGCAGCGCCAGTCGCAGCGTCACGGGGAAGGTCTGCGCGAGGATGTCCGACACCGGCTGGCCGGAGAAGGACGTGCCGAAGTCACCGACGAAGATCCCGCCGACAAAGATCAGGTATTGCACGATGAACGGCTTGTCGAGGTTGTACTCGGCGCGGAGTGCGTCGGCGACGGCCGGGTTGAGTCCGCGGTCACCGCCCAGCGCGATGATGGGGTCTCCCGGCAGTGCGAAGACCATGAAGTAGATGAGCAGCGTGGCCCCGAAGAAGACCGGGATGACCTGCAGGATGCGTCGGACGATGTACCAGACCACGGGTCTAGCCTCCGACCTCTACGAGCGTGAACATGACTGAGATGCGACCTCACTGTTGCGGGGAGAAGCGTTGGGGTGGTGCGAGCGCGCGCATGCGTGGGGTGGTAGCGGCAATCGCTACCACCCCACGATGCGGGATCGGCTCCCGTCGGGGAGCGGATCGGGTATTAGCCCTTGGTGATTTCCGAGTAGATCGGAACCGAGTTCCAGCCGAACTGCACGTTCTCGACGTTCTCGCTGTAGCCACCGGTCACGTTCGAGTACCACAGCGGGATCGCGGGCAGGTCCGTCAGGAGCACGGTCTGCGCCTGCTGGAACAGCTCGTTGCCGGCCTCTGCGTCGGTCTGGGCGAGGCCCTCCTTGTAGAGCGAGTCGAACTCTTCGCTGGAGTAGTCGCCATCATTGGAACCGGCGCCGGTGAAGTAGATCGGTCCCAGGAAGTTGGCGAGGGCCGGGTAGTCGGCCTGCCATCCGGTGCGGAACGCGGTCGCAATCGTGCGCTCGGTGACGAGCGTGCGGATCTCGGCGAAGGTCGGGTACGGCGCACCGATCGCGTCGATTCCCAGGGTGTTCTTGAGCTGGTTCGTCACGGCGTCGACCCAGGCCTCGTGGCCACCATCCGAGTTGTACGCGATGGAGAACTGGCCGTCCCACGGGGAGATGGCGTCGGCCTCGGCCCACAGCTTCACGGCCTCGTCCGGGTTGAACTCGAGAACCTCGGCGCCCTCAAGCGAGTCCGAGTAGCCGTCGATCACCGGGGAGGTGAAGTCGGTGGCCGGGGTGCGCGAACCCTCGAAGATGACGTCCGTCACTTCGTCGCGGTTGATCGCCATCGAGATGGCGGCGCGGCGCAGCTGTCCCTCTTCGCCCTCGAAGTGCGCGAGGCGCTCCGGGATGGTGAAGGACTGGAAGATGGCGGCGGGCTGGTTGACGGCGCGGTCGCCGAACTCGTCCTCGAAGCTCGCGAGTGCACTGTCGGGCATGGCGTCGAGCACGTCGAGGTTGCCGCTCTGCAGATCGGCGTAGGCTGCGTCCTGGGTCGCGTAGAAGATGATCTCGAGGCCGTCGTTCTGGGCCTCGCGTCCACCCTCGTAGTCGGGGTTCACGGCGAGGTCGATCTTCTCGTTGTGCTTCCAGGCGCCCTCGCCGTCGAGCATGTAGGGGCCGTTGCCGATCGGGTTCTCGCCGAAGGCGGCGATGTCCTCGAAGGCGACCTCGGGCAGCGGGAAGAACGCCGAGTAGCCGAGACGCAGCGGGAAGTCGGACTCCGGCTGCTTGAGCTTCACGGTGAAGCTCGTGTCATCGACGACCGTCAGACCGGTCAGTTCGCTGTCCTCGTCGTAGCTGAATCCCTCGATCGACTCGAAGAAGTAGCTGCTGAGCTGCTCGTTGCTGAGAAGCGCTCCGTACTGCCACGCGTCGACGAACGACTTCGCCGTGACGGCGTCGCCGTTGGTGAAGGTCGCGCCGCTCTTGATGGTGATCGTGTAGGTCTGGGCGTCCTCGGTCTCGATCGACTCTGCCAGGTCGTTCTGCGGCGAACCGTCGGCCTCGTAGTAGACCAGGCCCGCGAAGATGTTGTCCAGGATCTTGCCGCCGCCGGTCTCGTTCGTGGCGGTGGGGATCAGGGGGTTCTGCGGCTCGGAACCGTTGGTGGTGATGACGGCCGATCCGGCCCCATCCTCCGTCGCGGCCTCGCCCGAGGCGCAGCCCGTCAGCGCGAGCGCGGTGACAATTCCGATACCGGCAAATGCTGAGCCGATTCTATTGAATCTCAATTTTCCTCCAGTGCAAAAGTGAGCAAAGGCGAACGCGTTTGTAGCGCGATCCCCCGCGAAAAACAGGGCGGCGAAGTGGCTCCCTGTCGCTCGCAAAACCCTAGGCGGTTTTACGGAGGATGCCGACACGGAGTGGGCTCTCGCACCAAGTCCAGCGAAAACTTGCGCGTTTTTCGAGAAAAACGCAGCATCCGAGCGTCATAAGGCGCCTGTGTCAGCGAAAATTTGCTCAGGGTCGCGGGTACTATCGAAAACGCATCGGAGGTCACTTGTCGGAAACCATCACGGCAGCATCCGCTCCCCCGCACGGTCGGCGCCTGGTTGCAGAGATCCTCATCGTTCTCGGACTTTCCCTTGGGGCATCAGCCGTCTACTCGCTCGTCGCGATCGTGAACTCGGCGACGAAGCCGGAGCCGATCGCCGAGCAGTCGACCGCGCTCAACCCGTCGCTCAGTGCCCGGCCGACCTTCGACCTGATCTACCAGTTTCTCGCGATCTTCTTCGACCTCGTGCCGGTCGCGCTCGTGGTGTTCCTGCTGTGGCGCGCGACGCGGCCCCACCTCGGAGACCTCGGCATCGACTTCTCGCGTGCGGGGCGCGATTCGCTGGCCGGGGCTGGCCTCGCGCTCGTCATCGGGATTCCCGGGATCGTGCTCTACCTCGCCGGGCGGGAGATGGGGCTCACTCTCAACGTGGTGCCGGCCCCGCTCGACACGTACTGGTGGACCGTGCCGATCCTGCTGCTCGCCGCCGCGCGCGCTGGGATCACCGAGGAGGTCATTGCGGTCGGCTACCTGTTCGCACGCCTGCGCCTGCTCGGCTGGGGAACGTGGACGATCATCGTCACGACGGCGCTGTTCCGCGGCACGTACCACCTGTACCAGGGGCCGACGGCGTTCCTTGGCAACTTCGCGATGGGGCTGCTGTTCGGCTGGCTGTACGCGCGGGGTGGGCGGCTGCTGCCGCTCATCGTGGCGCACTTCCTGATCGACGCCGCCGTCTTCATCGGCTACCCGTGGGCGGCAGTCACCTTCCCGGCTCTGTTCTCCTAGGCCGCAGTGTCCTCTTGGGCCGCACTGTTCTCCAAGGCCGCACTCGCGCCGCTCACGTCTCCTCCGCGAGTCGCCCAGCAATGTCCCTTCCACCCGCCTGGAGGGGACATTTGTGGGCAGCTCGCGTGGATGGTTGCGGTGGTCACCACGTCACCGCGTCACCGCGCACGATCAGTCCTCGAAGGCCTCCGGTGACGGGCAGGAGCAGACCAGGTTGCGGTCGCCATAGGTGTTGTCGATGCGGCGCACGGGCGGCCAGTACTTGCCGCGGATCAGGCTGCGCACCGGGTACACCGCCTGCTCGCGGGAGTACGGGTGCGTCCACTCGCCGTCGATGACCGACTGCGCCGTGTGCGGGGCCCCACGCAGCGGGTTGTCGTCGGCCGGGAAGTCGCCGGCAGCGACGGCATCCGCCTCGACGCGAATCGCGATCATCGCCTCGACGAAACGGTCGATCTCGGCGAGGTCCTCGCTCTCAGTCGGCTCGACCATGAGCGTGCCCGCGACCGGGAACGACATCGTCGGAGCGTGGAAGCCGAAGTCGATCAGGCGCTTGGCCACGTCGTCGACGGTGACCCCGGTCGACGCCGTGAGCGGGCGCAGGTCGAGGATGCACTCGTGCGCGATGAGCCCGTTCTCGCCCGCGTAGAGCAGCGGGTAATGGTCCCTCAGCCGCACGGCGACGTAGTTGGCGGCGAGCACCGCGGCGGCGGTCGCGTCCTTGAGCCCGTCGGCTCCCATCATGCGCACATACGCCCAGCTGATCGGCAGGATGCTGGGAGACCCATACGGCGCCGCCGAGACGGGCTTGCCGACGTGGAAGTCGTGCTGCGCCATCGGATGCCCGGGCAGGAACGGCGCGAGGTGCGCCTTGGCCGCGACGGGTCCGACACCCGGTCCGCCGCCGCCGTGCGGGATGCAGAACGTCTTGTGCAGGTTGAGGTGCGAGACGTCGCCGCCGAAGTCGCCGAACCGGGCGAACCCGAGCACCGCGTTGAGGTTGGCGCCGTCGACGTAGACCTGTCCCCCGGCGTCGTGCACGGTCTTACAGATGTTGCCGACCTCGTGCTCGTAGACACCGTGCGTGGACGGGTAGGTGATCATCAGCGCGGCGATCTCGTCGGTGTGCTCCGCGATCTTCGCGCGCACGTCGTCGAGGTCGACATTGCCGAGCTCGTCGCACGCGATCACGATGACGCGCATGCCGGCGAGCACGGCGCTCGCGGCGTTCGTGCCGTGAGCGCTCGAGGGGATCAGGCAGATGCGGCGCTGGGTGTCGCCGCGCGAGTCGTGGTAGCCGCGGATCGCGAGCAGGCCCGCGAGTTCGCCCTGGCTGCCCGCGTTGGGCTGCAGCGACACGGTGTCGTAGCCGGTGACGTCGGCGAGCCAGCTCTGCAGCTGCTCGATGAGGGTCAGGTAGCCCTGCACGTCGGCCGCGGGGGCGAACGGGTGCAGCCCGCCGAACTCGGGCCAGGTGACGGGCTCCATCTCGGTCGCGGCGTTGAGCTTCATCGTGCATGAGCCGAGTGGGATCATGCCCCTGTCGAGCGCGTAGTCGTAGTCGGCAAGGCTCTTAAGGTAGCGCATCATGCTCGTCTCCGAGCGGTGCGTGTTGAAGACCGCATGGGTCAGGTACTGCGACTCGCGGGAGAGGCCGCCGGGCAGGGCGGATTCCCCGGTCCGAATCACATGGCGGTAGTCGGCATCCGCGTCCCCGCCGAACGCCTGCGCGACGGCGCGGATGTCGTCGAGCTCGGTCGTCTCGTCGACCGAGAGGCGCACGGTGTCCTCGTCGACCTTCCACAGCAGCACCCCGAGGTCATACGCCGTGGCGACGATCTCGCCTGCGCGGCCGGGCACTACAACGGTGAGGGTGTCGAAGTGGTCGGTGGAGACCTCGGCGCCGAGTCCGGTCAGGATGCCGGCGAGGGCACCGGCGCGTGACGCGACCTGCTGGGCGATGCGCTTGAGCCCGTCCGGACCGTGGTAGACCGCGTACATCGACGCCATCACGGCGAGCAGCACCTGGGCGGTGCAGATGTTCGAGGTGGCCTTGTCGCGGCGGATGTGCTGCTCGCGCACCTGCAGCGAGAGGCGGTAGGCGGGGTGCCCCGCGGCATCCTTCGAGACGCCGACGAGGCGACCGGGAAGCTGGCGCTCGAGGCCGGCGCGCACGGCCATGTAGCCGGCGTGCGGTCCGCCGAAGCCCATCGGCACGCCGAAGCGCTGGCTCGTACCGACGGCGACATCGGCCCCGAGGTCGCCGGGCGACTTGATCAGGGTGAGGGCGAGCAGGTCGGCCGCGAGGATCGCGATTGCCCCCTGTGCCTTGGCCGCGGCGATGATCGCGGTGGGGTCCCAGACGCGGCCGGATGCGCCGGGGTACTGCACGAAGATGCCGAACGCGGCGGGAAGCTCGTCCTCATCGTGCAGTTCGGACAGGCCCATCTCGACGACGTCGTAGCCGACGGCGCCGGCGCGGTTGGCCAGCAGCGCCTTGGTCTGCGGCAGCACGTCGGCGTCGACGATGAAGGTGTTCGACGCGGACTTGGATGCCCGGCGGGCCAGCAGCATCCCCTCGACGACGGCAGTGCCCTCGTCGAGCATCGACGCGTTCGCCGTGGTCATGCCGGTGAGGTCGGAGACCATGGTCTGGAAGTTGATGAGCGCCTCGAGGCGCCCCTGCGAGATCTCCGGCTGGTACGGCGTGTACGCCGTGTACCAGCTCGGGTTCTCGAGCACGTTGCGCTTGATGACCGCGGGGGTGATCGTGTCGTAGTAGCCGAGGCCGATCATCGAGCGGTTGACGGTGTTGCGCTTCGCGAGGATCCGCAGCTCGGCGAGCGCCTCGCGCTCGGTCGCGGCGGGCGGCAGCACCGAGTCCGCCGCGGAGCGGAAGCCGTCCACGTGGATCGACGCCGGCACCGCCGCGGTGACGAGGTCATCGACGGAGTCGTAGCCGATCGCGGCGAGCATGTGTGCCTGTGCTGCGGTGTCGGTGCCGATGTGGCGCGCGGCAAAGCCCTGGAGTTCGACGCCCATTATTCCCCTACCAGCGCACTGTACTCATCGAAGCTCAGCAGTTCCGGAAGCGACGCGAAGCGCACCTTGATCAGCCAGCCCTCTCCGAACGGGTCGCTGTTGACGAGCTCGGGCGAGTCGACGACGGCCTGGTTCGCCTCGACGATCTCGCCGTCGACGGGCGCGAAGAGCTCGCCGACCGACTTCGTCGACTCGATCTCGCCGACGACCTTTCCGCTCGCGACGCTGGAGCCCGCGGTGGGAAGGTCGACGAACACGACGTCGCCGAGCTTCTCGGCGGCGTAGGCGGTGATGCCGACGGTGGCGACGTCACCGTCGACCTGCACCCATTCGTGCTCGGGGGTGTACTGGAGAGTGGTCTTGTCTGGCATGGTCATGCCTTTCGCTTGTAGAAGGGGAGGGAGACGACGGTCGCCGGAATCCGGGTGCCGCGCACATCGATGAACAGCTCGGTGCCGAGGTCGGAACTCTCGGGAGCGACATACGCCATCGCGATCGGATGCCCGAGGGTGGGCGACAGGGCGCCGCTCGTGATGATCCCGACCTCGGACTCGCCGTCGAAGACGGGATAGTCGGCGCGTCCGGCGCGCTTGCCCTGGGCCGCGAGTCCGACGAGAATGCGGGCGCCGTCGTCCGGTCCCGCCTCGATCGCGGCGCGACCGACGAAGTCGCCGTCCTTTTTCAGATTGACGGCGCGGCCGAGGCCGGCCTGCGATGGAACGGTGTCGAGCGACAGTTCGTGGCCGTAGAGCGGCATGCCCGCCTCGAGGCGCAGCGTGTCGCGGCTGGCGAGCCCGGCGGGGACTAGGCCGGCGCCGGCACCGGTCTCGAGCAGCGCGTCCCAGAGTGCCGGTGCCGCCTCCGGTGCGAGGTACAGCTCGAAGCCGTCCTCTCCCGTGTAGCCGGTGCGGGCGACGAGCATCGCGCGGTCGCCGTAATGGCCATGCGCGGAGCGGTAGTAGCCGAGCTCGGCGAGACCGTCGACGCGCACGCCGGGAACCTCGGTGAGGATCTCGAGGGCACGGGGGCCCTGCACCGCGATGAGCGCGATGTCGTCGCTCTCGTCCTGCACCTCGCAGGCGAACGGCGCGCAGCGGTCGCGCAGCTCGGCCGCGACGGCCTCCCGGTTGGAGGCGTTCGCCACGACGAGGTAGCGGTCGTCTCCGGTGCGGTACACCACGAGGTCGTCGACGATCCCGCCCTCGCGGGAGAGCAGCAGGCTGTACTTCGCCTGTCCGATCTCGATGACGGAGAGCTTGCCGGCGAGCGCGTAGTCGAGGGCGTCGGATGCCTCCGGGCCGAGCACGAGGATCTCGCCCATGTGCGAGAGGTCGAACAGGCCGGCGGCGTTGCGCACCGCGTGGTGCTCGGCGAGATCGCTCGAGTAGCGCACGGGCATCATCCAGCCGGCAAAGTCGGTGAAGCTCGCGCCGGCATCCAGATGTCTCTGGTGAAGGGGCGAGAAGCGTTCTTCGGTCACGAGTTCTCCATATCGTCGCGCGGGCGCGAAAGCAACTGTGGGAACTCCCCCTCTGTCATGGGCCTGAGAGCTTCGCGGCCGGCCGCTGGGGCCTGCCACTTTCACCGTGGGCGAGCGGGAGTGGTGCCTCACGCTTCTTTTCAGAGTGGCCTGTTCGATGCGGTACTCGTACCTGAGAGATTGGTGGGGAGAAAATTGCTCCTTCGGTGTTCGCCGGTGTGCTGGCGAACTCTCCCGCATCGCGTTGTGGGCCCGATGTTCGATTGTGGCTCAACCCTACCGCGCGACAGGGTCGCGGCGGATGCCGGATTGCGGGGTCAGTCGCGGTGGTCGCGGAAGTACCGCACGGCCTGCCAGATCAGCAAGGCAAGGGTCGTGAGCCCCATGACGCCAAACACGTAGGGGGCCCAGGCCGGGAAGTCGGCACCCGGGATTACATACGCCGGCACGGCGGCTATCGCCGCAGAAATCGTCATGGCTCCATCGTGCACCCTGCGGCGGGCCCCGCCAACCGCCCGCGGCCTAGAGCTCGGTGACCCGCCCCGCCTCGACGCTCCAGTGCCGGTCGAGGCGCACATTCGCGAGCATCCGCCGGTCGTGGGTGACGAGCAGCAGGGTTCCGTCGTAGGCGTCGATGGCCTGCTCGAGCTGCTCGATCGCGGCGAGATCGAGGTGGTTTGTCGGCTCGTCGAGCACGAGCAGGTTGACGCCGCGCGCCTGCAGCAGCGCGAGGCCGGCGCGGGTGCGTTCCCCCGGCGACAACTCGTCGACGCCGCGACCGACATGGTCGGCCTTGAGCGCGAACTTCGCGAGCAGTGTGCGCACCTCTCCGGGAGTGAGTTCCGGAACGAGTAGCTCGAAGCTCGAGGCGAGCGGATGCGGGCCGGACAGCATCGCCCTGGCCTGGTCGATCTCGCCGATCGCCACGCTCGTGCCGAGGCTCGCTGCCCCGGCATCCGGAATCTGGCGCCCCAGCAACGCGCGCAGCAGAGTGGACTTGCCGGCCCCGTTCGCCCCCGTAATGCCGATGCGCTCGCCCGCCGCGACCTGCAGCGAGACCGGACCGAGAGTGAAGTCGCCCTGTCGGAAGACCGCGTCGCTGAGCGTGGCGACCACGGAGCTCGCCCGGGGTGCCGCACCGATCGTGAACTCGAGCTGCCACTCCTTGCGGGGCTCGTCGACCTCCTCGAGCCGGGCGATGCGGCTCTCCATCTGGCGCACCTTCTGTGCCTGCTTCTCGCTCGACTCGGCCGAGGCCTTGCGGCGGATCTTGTCGTTGTCCGGGGCCTTCTTGATCGCGTTGCGCACGCCCTGGCTCGACCACTCCCGCTGGGTGCGGGCCCGGCCGACAAGGTCGGCCTTCTTGTCGGCGAACTCGTCGTACTGCTCGCGCTTGTGACGCCGCGCGGTCGCGCGCTCCTCCAGGTAGGCATCGTAGCCGCCGCCGAAGACGGTGTTGGAGCCCTGCGCGAGGTCGAGCTCGAGTACCCGGGTGACGCATCGCGCGAGAAACTCGCGGTCGTGGCTCACGAGCACGACGCCGCCGCGGAGTCCGCGCACGAAGGCCTCGAGCCGCTCGAGCCCGTCGAGGTCGAGGTCGTTGGTGGGCTCGTCGAGCAGCACGATGTCGAACCGCGAGAGCAGCAGGGCCGCGAGTCCCACCCGGGCGGCCTGACCTCCGGAGAGCGACGACATGAGAGTCTCGGGGCCGGCCGCGCCGAGGTCGAGACCGAGGTCCGCGAGCACCGCGGGAAGCCGGTCGTCGAGGTCGGCGGCCCCGCTCGCGAGCCACCTTTCGAGGGCGGTCGAGTACACGTCTGCCGGATCGATGCCGCCGCCGGCCGGCTCGGCGAGGGCCGATGCCGCGGCATCCATCTGACTCGTCGCCTCGGCGCATCCGGTGCGGCGGGCGATGTAGCCGGCGACGGTCTCGCCCGGGATGCGCTCGTGCTCCTGCGGGAGCGCGCCGACGAAGGCATCCGCGGGCGCGAGGCTCACGGTGCCGGCGTGCGGCTCGTCGACACCAGCGAGGATCCGCAGCAGCGTCGACTTGCCCGCCCCGTTCGCGCCGACCACACCGACCACATCGCCGGGGGCGACCGTGAGGTCGAGGGAGTAGAAGAGCACACGGTGGGCGTAGCCGCCGGCGACGCCCTTCGCCACGAGAGTTGCCGTCATGGGATCAGTTTCTCACCCGCGCCGCGGCTAGGGTTTGCGGGTGGATCAACAACGACGTAACGACACACCCTCCAAGACCGCGGCGCTGCGCGACCTGCACGAGCGGTTCATGGTGGAGGAGCGGGTCGTGGTCGCCCCCGTGCGGCGCCGCTTGTACCTGATCGCCGCACTACTGGTGGTCGTGCCCCTGGCCGCGTTCGTCGTGATTCTCGTCGACGTGCTGCGAGGCGGAGAGCTGTCGAGTTTCGATGCGCCCGTGCAGGCCTGGCTGAACTCGGTGCAGTCGGACTTCCTCACGGCGGCGATGACGGGCCTGTCGGTGGTGTTCGGCCCTCCCGTGTTTCCGATTGTGGCGCTCGTCCTGGTGCTGGGCTGGGTCGTCACGGCGCGCCATGCCTGGCGCCCGCTGCTGCTCGCGGGCGGCACGCTCGTCGCCATTGTGGGCGTTCGGCTGATCGCCGAGCTGGTCGGCCGGGCGCGCCCTCCGGTGCGAGGCATGCTCATCGGGCCGGAGCTCAGTGAGTCATTCCCGTCGGGGCACGTGGTCGGCGCCGCCGCCATCATGCTGCTCACTGCGTACCTCGTGTTCTCCCGGCGCAAGAACCCGCGCGCGGCGGTCGCGGCATTCGTCGTCGCGTCGCTCGGCATTGTGGCAACAGCCGCGAGCCGGATCTATCTCGGCTATCACTGGGCGACGGATGCGATGGGCGCGGTCTGCGTCGCGCTGATCGTGTTGGGGCTCGTCATCGCGATCGACACGCGCCGGACGGTGCGCGTCGCCGATGCCGGGAACGCAGCATCCGGAGTCGGCCCCGTTTCCGGGGGCAGCGGCACCAGGTAGACAATCGGGGGCTTTCTCTGCACATCGACGGGTGCGGGGACAGGCGACCAGAGGGCTCCCGCGCGGTCGAGCTTCCGTCGACCACCAAAACGTCGCCGACTACGCAGTAGTGGTCGCTCCCGCGGCACGGTCAGCGACCACTAGTCCGTACTCGGCGAGGTTTCGCGAAGCAGGCGGGCGATCGGCCAGCGATGCCGCCGCATCCGAGGCATGCGCCGCATGCGCGTTCCTCCTCGTTGAGGTGGTCGGCGTGCCGGTCGACCGCTTCGTAGGCGATATTGAGGCGGGGCACGCCGGGAAGCCCCGCGAGCGAGCGCCGCGCCTCGTCCCAGCTAATGGCATCGCAGGTTGCCGCGTAGTCGACGAGGTGGGGACGCACCGCGAGGGCCGAAACGTCCTTGTGGATCGAGGGCCAGCGGGTCGGCACATCGGTCGGTGGCGTCATCACCCCATCAGAACGCAGAGCCGGACTACTGCACAGTGTAGAAAGTCCCGCTCACGCGCGCATTGGAGACCGCAGTCAGTATCCGTCGCCAAAATCGACCCCTGTCGCGGGCCGGTCCGGTTTTGTAAGGTGAGATCACCTCTGACCGCAGAAAGGCGGGTCATCATGGAAACGGACGTACTCCTCTGGATCATCGTCGGCGTCGTCGTCGTCGCCGCGCTCCTCGTGTTGGCCCTGGTTCTGTCCCGCCGCCGCGAAAGCGACGCCAAGCTCGAAGAGGACCGGCGCCGCGCCGCGGAACATCGTGAGCAGGCGCGCGAGACGGACCTCACCGCTCGCGAGCGCGAAGCCGACGCGATGCGTGTGCAGGCGGAGGCGCAGCAGGCACAGGTCGAAGCGGAGCGACTGCGGAATGAGGGCGAGCGTCGCCGGATGGATGCCGAGGGTGTGCGCGCCGAGTCGGAAGAGGCGTTGCGCCGTGCGGACGAAATCGACCCGGATGTCGACACACGCTCTGGCTCGGCCGGCGGCAGTCGGCGCGACGACGTGTCGCCTCCGCCGCGCGACGACGTGCCCGACACGCGCCGCGACGACGTGCCCCCTGCTCGGCGGGACGAGACGACCCGCTGACAGCGGCTAGTCTCGAGCTCGTCCTCCCTGTCGCATCCGGCTTACGATCCTGTCGGACCTCTCGAAAGCTGTTGTGATGACCACCGGTATCGCTGCCCCGCGGCCCCGCACATCGCTCCCGCGCGCTCTGGTCCGGATCGCCCTCGGGGCGTTCCTCCTGCTCGCCGGGATCAGCCACCTCACCACTAACCGAGAGGCATTCCAGGCGCAGGTGCCGGAATGGCTGCCGCTGGATGCCGACTTCGTCGTGCTCGCGTCCGGCGTGGTCGAGATCGCCCTCGGACTCGCCCTGATCGCGCTGCCCCGGCGTCGGGTTCTGGTCGGCTGGGTCACCGCGGCCTTCTTCGTGGCGATCTTTCCCGGCAACGTCTCCCAGTTCGTCACGGCCACCGACTCTTTCGGCCTGAACACCGACCTCGCCCGCGGCATCCGGCTGCTGTTCCAGCCACTGCTGGTGCTGTGGGCGCTGTGGTCGACCGGCGCGTGGCAAGACTGGCGCGCGCGACGCTCCACTGGGGCCGCCGCCGCTAGACGGTAGACCAGCCGCCGTCCGACATTCGCACCGCTCCGTTGACGTTGGTCGAGTCCTCGCTGAGCAGCCGGGTGATCGACGCAGCGAGGTCGGCGGCGGCAGCCGGCGTCGGGATCGTCGTCTGCATGATCGGTCCGAGGCGCTCTCCCTCCCACGCCGGCTGGAACGGCGCCTCGATGTTCGTGATCACCGCGCCCGGCGCGACGGCGTTGCACCGGATGCCCTTCGGCCCGTAGAAGAATGCCGTGCTCTTGGTCAGTCCGATGACCGCGTGCTTCGACACCGAGTAGGTGGTGCCGGATGCGCCGGACTTGATGCTCGCCTCGCTCGCGACGTTCACGATGCGGCCGAAGCCCGCCCCGATCATGCCGGGGAGCACCGCCCGGATGAGGCGCATCTGCGAGGTCAGGTTGACCCCCATGACCCGCTCCCAGACCTCGTCGGTGATCTCTGCCGTGGGCAGGAAGCCGTCCATGATGCCCGCGTTGTTGACGAGCCCGTCGACGGTGCCGCCCGCCGCTGCGACGATGTCTTCGACCGCGCCCTGCGAGCTCACGTCACCGGCGACGACGACGAGGTCGGCTCCCGGATGCTCCGCCGTCAGAGCATCGAGCCACTCGGCCGAGATGTCGCTCGCGACGACCCGCGCACCCTCGGCGACGAGCCGCTCCGCTGTCGCCTTGCCGATGCCGCTTCCGGCTCCCGTGACGATGACTGTGCGGCCGGTGAATCGACCCGGAACTGATGATGCGGGCATGCAATGCTCCCTCATGCTCGACACTGAACGCGCCAGACGTGCGCAAACCTCAACGTAGCGTCCGGCGCGGGGCGCGCGACACGGGCTTGCTACGCGGCGCGCACGTCGATCTCGCCGGGCGCCGCACCGTCGCTGCCGAAGACGAGGCGCCGAGTGGCGATCTTGTCGGTAAAGAACCGGTCGTGGCTGACCACGACGACGGCACCCGGGAAGTGCACGAGGGCACGCTCCATGACCTGCGTGCTGGCCATGTCGAGGTGGTTGGTCGGCTCGTCGAGCAGCAGGACGGATGCCCCGGACAGGAGGCACTGCGCCATCGCCACACGCGCCCGCTGCCCGCCGGACAGGTTGCCGATGCGCTGCTTGAGGTCGGCCTCGGAGAACTGGAACATGCCGAGGAACCGGTTCACCGACTTGCGGGTCGCGGTGAAGGCCAGGCTGCCGGGCATCGCGTTGACGGCGTGGGTGACGGTGTCGTCGTCGTCGAGCTCCTCCAGCATCCGGTTGTACGAGACCACGCCCGCGCCCTTCGCCCAGGCGACCTCGCCGGAGTCGGCATCCTCCTCCCCCGTCAGCACCCGCAGCAGCGTCGTCTTGCCGCTGCCGTTGGAGCCGAGCACGACGATGCGGTTGCCGCGCCGGATCTCGAGGTTGAGGCCATCGAACAGCACCTTCTCGCCGTACGCCTTGCTGAGCATCTCGACCCGGCAGAGCACGTCCTTGATGTGCAGTCCGCCGTAGATCTCGGTGATGATCTGGTCGACGGGGCGCGGCGCCCGGGACTTCTTGATGTGTGAGAGCTGCTTGTCGAGGCTGCGGCTGGCGGCCTTCGCGGCCTCGCGGCGGTCGGCGATGCCCTCGGCCTCGAAGGCGAGCAGCTCGGACTCGTGCACGAACTGCTGCTCCAGGGTCTTCAGCCGGAACTGCTTCTGCACCACGTACTCGCCGAAGTTGCCGGGGTACTCGTGCAGGTGGAAGTTCTCGACCTCGATGATGCGCGTGACGACGGCGTCCAGGAACCGGCGGTCGTGGCTCACGATGATCGCGGCACCGCGGAACTCGCGGAACCAGGCCTCCAGCCACTCCACGCCCGCCACATCGAGGTAGTTGGTGGGCTCGTCGAGTAGCAGCACGTCGGGGGCCTCGAGCACGATCTTCGCGAGCGCCGCCCGGTTGCGCCAGCCGCCCGAGAGCTCGTCGATCGGGCAGACGCGATGGGCCTCGGTGAACCCCAGCGTGGTGAGGGCCCGGTCGATGCGGCGGGTGTAGTCCCAGCCGTCGAGACGGTCCATCTCCTCGAACAGCTCCGCCTGGCGGTGGATCAGACGGTCGAGCTCCGGGGTCGCGCTCTGGTCGGCGGCGATGGCGCTGTCAATGGAGGCGAGCTCGGCCTCGACGGCCTGGATGTCGGAGAACAGGCCGAGGAGCACCTCGGTGATCGTCGCATCGCCGTCGAGTTCGGAGAACTGCGAGAAGTAGCCGACCTTGATGCCGGGCTCGAGGGTGACGGTGCCGCTGTCGGGGGCCACCTGGTCGAGGACCAGCTTGAGGAGCGTGGTCTTGCCCGATCCGTTGCGGCCGATCAGGCCGACCCGGTCGCCGGGCTCGAGGCGGAAGAAGGCCTCCCGCAGAATCTGGGTGTTCTCGAATCGAACGCTCACGTCGTGCAGTCGGATCAGGCTCATGCCCGGTGTCCTCTCGGTAGGTGTCCAGGTCGTGCGAACTCCACCCGGTATGTCGCCGCTCAGCCTACGCGGGCGGGGCGTGCGCGCGGACAGGG
>Ga0326733_1000272_pt1 | contig 15876 bp, 19 predicted proteins | sample 14_GP2_308_FD_207946 | JGI IMG/M metagenome (GOLD analysis project Ga0326733, IMG submission 207946) | Glacier ice microbial communities from Ngari, Tibet, China - 14_GP2_30.8 | ecosystem: Environmental > Aquatic > Freshwater > Ice > Glacier | place: China: Ngari, Tibet | collected 2018-07-17 | reverse complement strand
GCTCCATTAATATTGGTGGATTAAGTGATTGGAAAAAAGCTGGAGGTAAAACAGTCAAAGGTATTGGCCTGTAAGTATTAACTAATGAGTGTTTAAGCTTAATCGGTTCGTTCTGCTATATTAATGCTATGAAGACAGTTACCCTAACGTTCAAAATAACAATACTTGCAAGCCAGCGAGATGTATTTGATTATGTTTCAGACTGGGAAAGACAGTCAGATTGGATTATGTTTACGACAGTAAAAAGACTTTCCGACGCGACTTCTCAAGACGATGTTAATTTATTGGCTATCACAAAGTTCGGGCCCATAAAATTAGTCGACACGATGGTTGTTACTGATTGGCATCCATACGACCGAATCAACATAGAGCACACTGGGCGTCTAGTCCTTGGCAGGGGTGTCTTTAGCGTAAAAGAAATCTCAAAGAATACATGTGAATTTATTTGGCAAGAGATTACGCCCGTGCCATTCGGACTAATTGGGCGAGCTGGCCTAGCCATCTTTATGCCACTGTTCAGGATGCCATTCGACAGGTCTCTGAAAAAATTAAAGTTTAATATCGAGCAATCACCTTCTGTTAAGTAGGGAGCGAGTAGAAACATGAACCTGATGTACCAAAACTCCATTATAATCTTCTCGAATTAAAAAAACCCCGTTTAGGTAGTCCTTCATTAACTGGCTGTCGTTAGTACAAGTATTTCGAGTCTTCAACGATAAATGATTATGCCGATAACAATTGAGCCTTCTACTAACATGTATAAGGTGTATGCGATGACCAATGGTTTAATTTGATTCTTAATTCCGTAAATTAACCAGACAAGATTATATAACTGAAAATAGCTCCATGTTAACAGCGAGACATTAGCAGCACTTTTATTAGAGTATATTTCGATAGCTTGAGGAACCTCGAATAATGGAGTCGTAAAAACTAAAAAATATAGTACGTAGTCAAACTTCGTACGTAATGTAAACGGTTTGTTAGGTTTGGTCACAAATACTAGATTACCTTGATGCTTGTTTAATTCTTATGATTGGCTTCTCTTAGTGGGTATAGTTCTTAACTTCTAATTCTGTTCTCGGCCGGGTGCATCATAAAACTCCCGTTTACGCCATTTCTTTTCGCCACGCTCCCACACGACAGTATCTTCACTAATCTTTTTGAATGCCGTCAGTACGCTACCTTTAATCGAGGGGCCCCCGCTGTTAGCGACAGACGTAAAACCGCTACCAAACTGCTTGTTGATCATGTAGTACGCGTTATTCTGAGATAGCTCGCCATGCTCATGGATGACCGATAGCATCCATGCTGCTATATCTTTTGTCGTAGGGCTTATATTCATTTCTCAAAGATTATATCAAAATAAGTAGACTTCCTGAAAAGTCTTTTATTGTGCTCATGATCTTCTGCCCTTAGTAGACATACTTCGCAGTTTTACTCTAGAAAAGGTATATATTTTCTAAGCTCTAACTTCAACTGTTTAGTGTTCTTGAAGACAATTCCATGCAAGCCCAACTTTTTGGCGGCCTGTACGTTCACATCCGTATCATCAATAAATAGAGATTCTTCAGGTTGTACCTCAAGTGTATCGAGCGCAATTTTAAAAATTTGTTGTTCTGGTTTCCATGCCCCCACCTCGAATGACAGTATGCGTGTGTCGAAAGGCTGGTAATGGCCAGCTTTCTCTAATACTTCCGCATACTGAGGGCTAACATTTGTAAGTAATGCTACTTTCAAACCAAGACTTTTTAAACTTTCTACTAATTCGTACATTCCAGTCATTTTCTTGAGTGATGTCTCAAAAGTTCGAGTAAACAGTTTTTCATGAGGTTTTACTAATCTAATACCGAATCGCTTGTGGGCGCTTACCCATAACTCGTCCTCCGTTATTAGACCCTTTCCAAGGAGAGGTAGATATTCACTGTATATTACACTTAGTTGATCGTCTGTGAGCCCTAGCTCCTGCTTTAAGTCAGTGGCCTGTTCAGTATTGGAAGTATGGAGTACACCGCCTGCATCAAAAAATACTACTCTAATCATAAGTTAATGATAACAAACAGTAACAAAATATGGTTTAGCTTTTAATAATCCTTATGCTTGGCTGGGGCTAGTTGACGAGCTTCGCACCTATAGCTGTATGAATAATATACCAAACAGAATCAACTTATCGGCAAATGAGCATATTGCTAATAAGCCATATTAGTATAAAGTATTAGTTACAATCGGAGTTTACGTGAAACATTTTGCAAGAAGTACCTATGGTCGCGAACAGTCGCATACAGAAAGAGCTGCGACACTTCATAAATTTGCAGCCATTCATCGCATAGTTGGAACTATGTGCTTGTCGGGTGGTGGATTAGCAATTTTGCACACCGCTAACCAGGATTCGCTAAACGGAAATATACTTCCTGCATTTGTGATAGGAACTGGAATATATGGACTGGGTAATGCACGCACATTTGATCAAAGTGCTGAAACTTACACTGCCGCTGCTTTAGCCAAAGAAAACATATAACAGTAGATTATTTGATAGACGAAGCTTATTTTGGTAATTTGTTAAACTGAGCAATATTGGCTGGGGCTAGTTGACGAGCTTCGAACTATTTCAAGTAATAAAAATATTGAACATGCTGGGATTATGGGCATTTACCAATGCTAGGAATAGGATGAAGTCTACTGTTAAGTGGATCGCTATTACATACAGAAGCGACTCTGTTTTTTTGAATATGTAGCCTTGAGTCAGCGCAAATATAAATACCATCGCCGGTCCCCACCCCGTGAACCCTAACTCGTATAAAAACGAACTAAACATAATAGCTTGGAATAAATTAGCCCATTTGAATGTAAAGTGGTGTCTTAGGATTCCTAAGACTGTACAAATAAAGAAAAATTCATCCCAAATACCTAGCCCATTTGTGCCGATGAATAATCTAACAATACTGCTGAAATCTGTTTCAGATGGCCAGTTTAGATAAGCGCCAGTGTTCTGCAAATAAAAAGGCAACAGTAAGTAGGCTATTACTCCGGCAAGGGCTATGTAAAAAATCTCGCGCTTAAACCACCTGCGCCCATGATGAAAGCGAAATACTATTCGGTCGTTTTTATATACGTATCTACTAACTAAATAAGGTAAAGCAACTGCCGCCGTAAGCGCTAAGCTCATTTCAAAAATATGCCCATAACTAATGTCGGTAGTTATGGGTGTAAGCCCCAAAATAGCGATCGAGCCGTGCAACGGTAAGAGATCTTTTGCGAGATCTCGCTTCGAAAGGATTAATGTAAATCCAGAAAGGAAAAGTATTGACCAGCCAGCGGCCTGATTATGGAGACCGACAAGCACGATAGTAGCCAGGCATAGCAGGACGAGATTTAAATACTTTACTGCTGACTTCATAAAATAATCATAGCAAAAGAGGCCATAAAGACCTCTTATACTGTAGTCCTTATGCTTGGCTGGCCATCGTGAACCATGTTAGAAGTAATATGGATACTAACCTAACGCATAGTCGATAACTTCACTGAGATTTCTATAACTAATCTCACAAAACACCTGATACGAACTGCTTACCCGCCGTTTAGACCTAATTAAGACTAGCCAGTGACGTGATAAACTCTTGGATCAGTCTTAATATGCCGACAAAGAAATTGATGATTGCGTTGAAAACGTCAATTAATAGTTGAATAAATTCCATGGCTCAACTTTACCGCATGCGTCGGCTACAAGCAGTAAGCTATTTAACTGTTTCTGCGCGAATCAACTCAATGATAGCTTGGGCAACTATTTCGGGACTAGCCTCAGCGTCCATTTGCATATCACCCATTTTGAGCCATCGATTTTCAAGATCGTTTTTCCAACTCAGTACCCAGCCTCTATTTACTTAAGTGCTGCCAAATTCACCGGACACTCGGGTTGATAGACGTTGCTCTGTAGTCTGGTCTGAAACCGTTAATATTACGACTAAGTCAAAAGCATCCCAAACATCATCAGTATTTGACATACCTCCACAGTAAAATGTAAAACCATTGTCCTGAGAGTCTATCAGCTCTTTGAGCTTTGTTTTATTACAGTTCCAATTGACACTTTCGTTGATTTGATTTAAATCACCTGGTATCACTTCATTAGTTTCTTCATCCACTAATTCGTACAGACCGTTCACCGACTCAATATCTAAAGCGTTATGACCAAGAACTTGTAGGGCCTTACAGACGGTACTCTTGCCGGTTCCTGAAACTGCGGTAATTAGGACGGATGTTCTCATGTTTATGAGTATATAAACAAAAAGACTTCTGAAGAAGTCTTTTATAGTGCTTATGCTCGGCTGCCCTTAGTGGACATACTTCGCAACTCAGTTTGTATAACAAATGATTTTAGAATATAAAGAACGTTGATATCCAAATGGTGAAAGCACTTAAGAGTGTAAGTAGGATGCCAGCCGCGATATAAACTATTCTCATTAATTTATTAGATTTGGAGTTGAATTTCAGATTCAATAATAATCCATTAGCGAGTCCGAACAAAGGTAGTATCAAAAATCCGAGATTGTTTAATATTTTGGCATTCAGACCTAATGCTAAATCGTGGAGCATGCCGCTGGCAATATATGTAACCAATCCAGTAATTATGCGTATTAATAGATAAGTTGCACACAAAACATAAATTATTCGAATCGGAGCCGATCTTTTCATACTTAACTGTATACTAACATATTGCTTATGCTTGGCTGCCCTTAGTAGACGTACTTCGCAACTTTAGTTATCAATTAGATGCTGAATTTGATCAACGGTTTGCACGACGGGCCCAGAATTATCAACAGCGATAAACCCGGACGCAATAAACTTTGCTAGATGCTCAGAATATTTCTCAAGACGGCGCTGATTATTTAGATCTCCGTCTCCAAATTCTCGCTGCGGTCGTGAGGTTAATCGCCGTTTGTGTTCCGCGGGGTCAATCGCCAGCGCAATTAACTTATCAAAATAGTGGTACAGACTTTCTTGGTTACCCAGTATGCCCGCCAAAAAGACAGTTTCATCAGTAACTAATAATTCCTGTAGCCGCTCTTCACTCGCATTCCAGGCGTACCGTTTCCAATCCACAAAACCAGCAGGCCATTCTACAGGTTCGCCTGTTTCTTTAATCTCAAGCCGAGTAAGATTTAGATCGCGATCATCTGCATCGAAAGCAGTATATCCACGTCTAGCTAGCTCGTTGATTACGGCAGATTTGCCCACTCCTGCACTGGCAGTTATGAATACTTTCATAGATGAAGTATACCAAACGAAAAAGACTTTTGGAGAAGTAGTTTGTAGTGCTTATGCGTGGCTGGGGATGAGGGATAGCGCACTTTAATCCAGGCGCCCGCTATCTCAGGGGCCTGTGACTAACGACCGAACCGTTCTGTTAATCCGCTCCAAACAAATAAAAATAACCTAATTGCGCAGGTCATTTTTATTTGGCTGGCCTTAGTGAACGAGGTTAGAAGCAGAATACTGGTATACCTCACCATTTAACTCACTATATATTTGCTCGGGTTCGTTGACTAGCCCCGAGATTACTTTTACAGCTATACTATTGACAAATAGCGATAACCATAGTACTGTAATTATTATGTCCGAAAAATATTCATACGCTCCTCATATAGAACATGAATCCAGCTCCTTTGGAGAATTCTCAGAAGTTTGGGAAAATACAATGGCCAATGCATCTATCGAGCTAACCCGTGAACGAGGAATAACGCGAATTGACATTCCTTCTATGTCTATGGGAACAGAATATCCGCATGCTTTAGGATTATATGCAGAAAATGTAGCCTGGAGAACTGTAGCTGGTGCGGTCGGTTTCCTCAGAGACGGTGGAAGAATCCACGAAACAAAAAGAGTTGTAAATAATTTGCCGAAGCGACCGGACACTAATGTGGTATGGGACAGGTCTATTGCTCCTTGCGAAAAGAAACTCACAGACGGCACATGGACTAGACTAAAATTCAAAAGTGCTGCACGTCATATGGTTACACATTTGGTAGATGATACTCCTGGATCTTGTGAGATTACTGTCATAACTATAGGTGATGATCTGAAAAAACCTGACTTAGTGTTATCTAGGGCTTGGCCGGGCGGTTCGATCAATATGATCCCAACGGTTCAAGATTACGAAAATATGGAAGCACACTTTGCCGAATTGGGTATTACTAGTCCTTACGATGATCCGTTAGCTGCTGCAGCCCAAATTCTAAGTAAATAAAAAGTCTTCATATTTACCTAAGCGCTCTTGCTTGGGACGAGCTAATCGATTGCCATATTAACGGCTACCTATATAGTGCTTATGCTTGGCTGCCCTTAGTGTACATACTTCGCAACTATTACTTCTAAAGAATTACCTTGTGAGGGAATCGTAATTCTCCGCAGTTGTCTTAGAAAATGTTAATTCTTGGCTAAATCCACTTTTCTGATTTGACCGCACAGCATTCACGCATTTTTCAGGTAGTGCATTAATGGCATACCACCCAATTGCACTACATTTATTAGGTTCGCCTATTTTAGGTTCGCCATCCCACTTCGCAGCTTCAAATGTATAATTTACGTAATTATTATTAAAGAAGAATTGCTCGATATGAATAAGCGATAAGTCGTCCGGCGATACGATTATTCCTATCTCTTCTTTGGTCTCACGGACAGCTGAATCGAGTAAGGACTCGCCGTACTCTACGTGACCGCTTGGTAAATCCCAGTAGCCATCCAAATATCCGGTATTCGCACGTTGCTGTAATAGAATTTCATTGGATTCATTTCGTACTATTACGAACACAGCCTGCCTTGTCAGAAATCGCTCACTCATGAACATAATTGTAGCAAAATTAAAAAATTATCTTGAAATAGATTTAAGCATAGTTAGTTTGGCTGGGGATGAGGGATTCGAACCCCCGATCGTGGAACCAGAATCCACTGCCTTACCACTTGGCCAATCCCCACTGTGGTGAGTCGCATTGCAACTACAAGGGGTGATTATACAAGATGTTAAAGGTGAGGGCTATAGTCTGATTATTAAATGATGAACTTTAAGGCGCTAGTTCCTATTTTTGGCCTAGGTACAGTAAGGAGTTTACGAGCTGTGTCGTGCGATGGTGCGAGCAATCCAATAATTTCAGCCGATGTCGCTATGTTAGAGCAGGCGCAACGTAGGTAGGTTGAGCAAATTATGCTACACGATAGTTTGAGGTCCAAAGGCTCGGAAATTAGCTGAGTAGGCTACGCCGAACCCAACTTCACTAAATTATAGCTACCCTCTAGACACGAGATTACCAAGCGATAACAAGTGTTTATTTCGGTATAAGTTAAAGGCCCGTTTGTTGCTGCCATTCCGTTTAATGAAGTTGTTGAGATGTTCGTTGCCGATCGTATGAGCGACGATCACATAAGAGGCGCCAGCTTCATAGAGTTCGCCTGCGTCGTCTAAGTTGGCAGCGTGACAGATGAAGATAGCGTCTTCGTTTGATTTAGCAATCTGTTCGGCAAGCATCTTATTAGTGTTGACGTCGTTAATCGTACTGACGACTAATTCCGATCGCTTGACACCGATTTCGTCTAACAATTCCAAATCGGTGGCATCACCGTAAATGTGATTGATGTGTTGATTCTCCATGATTTCGATGATGTCCGGGTTATAGTCGATGACGACGTAACGTTTCTTCATTTGCCGGAATGTTTGGACGAAGCCGTGACCACCGGTTTTGTAACCTAGCAAGACTAACGGGTAGTGACTTAAGTCCCTCAGCTCCCGTTTGGTATCGCTGCGTTCAAAGAACGACAATTGCTTTGAGAAGCGGCGGTAAAGTCGGTCGTCGTATTTCATCAGGTAGGCGCTGACAGCAATCGTAATCAAAGCAGTCAGGGCTGCGATCGTGATAAGTTCATTACTGACGATCTCTTTATTTACAGCTAGGACGATAAGTACGATGGAAAACTCACTGATCTGGGATAAGTGAACGCCGGCTTTGAAGCTAGTTTGTTTGGTGTAACCCAGCAACCCTAAACTGACCATGGTCAATAATGGCTTAGTAATTAGAACGACAGCCGACAATACTAAAGCAGGCAGAATAGTTGAGTCCAGATTGCTCAAAACCAAGCTGCCGCCCAACCCGACGAAGAATAAGACGATGAAGAAATCTCGAAGCGGCTTAAGTCGAGTTGCAATCGATTGGACATAAGGCAAATGCGCTAAAGTCAGTCCAGCGAATAGAGCTCCGACTTCGATGGAAAAACCGGCGTAGTAAAACAAACTGGCGACACCGAAAGCCCACCCTATAGCAAAGATATACAAGAGTTCCTGACTGGCAGCAAACAGTTTCGTCAACTTAGGCATCAAGTAGCCGCCGACGAAGGCCATGGCAGTACCAAGCAAGATGCCCTTGGCTAGTAGCAGGATAATTCCATTAGTCCCAGCATTTCCTGAATTTGCGGTCGAGACGAACAGTAAAGCCAGAGTGGCTGCGATATCTTCTATAAGTAAGATTCCGACCGCTAACTGGGCATATAGTCTGGACTGTTCCTTTTTATCACTCAGTGACTTTACAACTATGATCGTACTGCTGAAGAGTAGGGCGACGGCTAAGATCAGGCTCTCGACAAGCGTAAAGCCAAAGAAATAGCCGACTAAAAAGCCAAGGCTGCCAACCGCTAGTGATCGGGCTAAGAAACTTAGTAGGACGGCACGTCCAGTCGTCTTAATGATACTCAAATTAAGGCCAAGACCAATAATGAACAGCAATAAGGTGATTCCCATCTGGCTGAAAGATTCAAAGGCTTCATCATCATGGATGATGTCTAGGACAGATGGACCAGCTAGGAAGCCAGTAGCGATATAAGCGATGACAAGCGGCTGCCGAAAAGCTCGGGCGACCAAACACAACACGGCGGCTAGGACCATGACGATGCTAAGTTGAAAGAAGATTGGTTGTTCCATAATTTGATTTAAGTTTTTGTTACAAGTAACTATCTATCAGTATAGCAAATAGACACTCGGAAGTTGATTTGTTACACTAATAAAGCTTTAACAATTTAAATATACAGAGTGTGGCGAGAGATCTAGCTTTACGACCCACCGGCAACCTGCGTCAGCAAGGTGCTCCATCTAGTCCCGAAATTCGGGAAAGATATTAAAATACTCTTTTATATCCTTTCTCGGGCAACACGGGGGAAGGATATTTTCATGTCAGACTTAACAACTAAACTTTTTACGAGCGAGAGCGTTTGTGCCGGACACCCGGACAAGATTTGTGACGCTATCAGCGACGCCATTTTAGACGCCGCCTTGGCTCAGGACCCAAATGCCCGGACCGGTATCGAGACCGTGGCCGGCGCTAATAAGATCGCCTTATTTGGCGAGATAAAGACGACGGCCGACTTGAATTATGAAAAGATTGTCCGGGCCAAGGTCGCGGAACTTGGTTACACCGACCCGGCCTGGGGCTTTAGTGGCGTGTCCGAATTCAGTAACGACTTACATCGTCAATCACCAGAAATTGCGCTTGGGGTCGACGATGGTGGCGCTGGCGATCAAGGGATGATGTTTGGCTATGCCTGTACTGAGACGCCTGAGCTGATGCCGCTGCCGATAGCCTTGGCGCATGCCTTGACCCGAAAGATTGACGAGGTTCGTGAGAATGGAACGCTGCAATGGTTAAGACCCGATGGTAAAGCTCAAGTTACCATTAGATATGAAAACGACAAACCAGTTTCGGTGGAAAAATTAGTTGCAGCCGTAGCGCACAGTGAGTCAGTTACAGCCGTGCAAGTCCGCAAAGATTTGATTGAAACAGTCGTGAAGCCAGTCTTAGCTACTTATAATTTTAGTTTGCCGGCCGACAGCGACATAGTTATCAATGGTACGGGGCTTTGGCATATCCCAGGACCAGATAGCGATGCCGGCTTGACCGGTCGAAAGATCGTCGTTGATACTTACGGTGGCTACGCCCGGGTCGGCGGCGGCGCCTTCAGCGGCAAGGACCCAAGTAAGGTTGACAGGAGTGGTGCCTATGCGGCTCGCTACATCGCTAAGAACATCGTTGCGGCTGGCTTGGCGACGAAATGTGAGGTCGGCTTAGCCTATGTCATCGGCCAATCACTACCATTGATGCAAACTATTGAAACTTTTGGTACCGAAACTGTCAGTCCGAAAGAATTAGAGGATTTCAAAAACGAACTTATCGACACTAGTGTCAACGGAATCATCGAAGCTCTGGATCTCCGCCGTCCAATTTACACTCAGACCAGTTCCTATGGTCACTTCGGTAAGGATGGACTACCCTGGGAAGCTATCGCGAAACTTAGCTAGCTAGACAAAAAACATAAGAGGTATACAATGAAACTATAAATAAGGATACCAATACTATGATCAAAACATCACAAAAGTATAAGTCACTTTTACCGGGAGCAGCCTTGGCACTCCTGATAGTCGTCGGTTCGCCAAGTATCGCAACGGCTCGGCCGGGTAGCGATGACCGCGAAACTGTTACTACGGCAGTAACTGACGATTCGCAGATGGCAACTTCTGGTGCGCCGGTCGCGGAAACCGAAACCGAAACCGGACAGCGCGAAGAATTAAGGTCGAGAGGTGAAGCTAAGGTCAAAGCTTTAAGGGCTGAACGAAAAACTGACACGACACCTCAGAAACGAGAAAAAATTTGCGACAGCCGAAAGAATGGTCTTGAAACGAAGTTCGCCAGCATTACTCGCAACGCCGAACGTTACCAAGACCGAGTCGACGGAGTTTTTAACAAACTGCCGGCAACTGCCATGACAAGCGCTCCTGCTGAATACGACGCCGCCTTAAAGGCTCAAGCAAAAGCAATTATTTCCGTCAGAGCTTTAGGGGACATAAAAGCATCAACTCTGATTGACTGTAAAAACTTGAACGTTGCGAACGAAGTAGCGACATTCAAGACAGCTGCCGCGACAGCTCGGACCGACCTGAAGGCTTACAAGATGTCCGTTAAAGACGTTTTAAAAGCTCTCAAGACAACCACTGTCAAACCTGCCGAAACGACTAAGGAGACAAACTAATGACTAAGATAAATCAATTTGGATTCGGGCTAGTTATCCCGTTACTAGCCGTCGTAATAGTTGGACTAATCGGCTTTGCCGGTTTCAAGATCTATGACAACCAAACTAACTCCAAAGAAGCTGTCACGACTTCAAAAAGCACCGAACTGACGGCGATTGAATCGAGCAAAGATATTGATGCGGCCGATAAGTCACTAAATGACCCAAGTTTAGATAGTGGAGTCGACGACAGTCAGCTCGACGATGACATGAACTCGTTACTTTAAATTAAAGAAATCGGCATTAGAAAGCTCTGGGGGAAGAAAACCGCCAGAGCTTTTCTTATTGACGACGTGAGCTTGACCGGGCGCATTCCTAAGCTGAAAAGGGACTGGCAGGTCAGGGTGTAGTTGGGCGGCGGATTGGGCAGCCGACATAGCATTGGTAACTTCTCGGGACTTTTGCGCTTTAGCCAACACGGCGGCGCAGTGATAAAGATTGTAGTTGGCTTCCGGCAGTCCGATTCGCTCGACGGCTAAGAATGTCGAGACGGCTAAGTTCAAAGCCGCCGGCGCGGCCAACCCGATGTCTTCCGAAGCAAATATGACCATGCGCCGGGCAATGAACTTCGGGTCTTCACCAGCCTGAAGCATACGGGCTAGATAGTACAGGCTAGCGGTGGCATCCGAGCCGCGCATGCTTTTAATAAAGGCACTTATGACGTTGTAGTGGGTTTCGCCTTTTTTATCATAGCCGGGCACTTTAGTGCCGGCTGCTGTCTCAATTAGTTCTGGTGAAATCGGCTTTCCGCTTGAAAGCTGCAAAGCTAATTCCAGACTGCCTAATGCTACCCGAGCGTCGCCGCCGGACAACTCAGCTAAAAGTTCGATACTCTTGGCCGGTAATCGCTTCTTAGTCAGACTTAATTCTGACGCTGCTCGTTCGACTATCTGAACAAGAGCTGCTTTGTTCAGTGGTTCCAGAACGACGACTCGAGCTCGACTGAGCAAAGGATTAATTACTTCAAAACTTGGATTCTCGGTAGTGGCACCAATCAAGCTGATCAAGCCGGACTCGACATGAGGCAGGAAAGCATCCTGCTGAGCTTTATTGAACCGGTGAATCTCGTCGACGAACAGTATCGTCTGCATGCCAAGGCGCTGATTCTGTTCCGCCCTGACGATTGCCTTGACGACATCGGCCTTGCCGGAGGTTACGGCACTCAGCTCAATACATTCGGCTTCCGTCGCATTAGCTATAATACGCGCTAATGTCGTTTTGCCGCTGCCAGGCGGTCCCCAGAGAATTAAGCTGGAGGGCTGTTTACTAGCGATTATCTCGCGGATAATCTTACCCTTGCCGACGACATGAATCTGTCCGACGACGTCATCTATTAAAACTGGGCGCATCTTTTCCGCTAGTGGGCGACCGTCACGTATATATTCCATACTTAAAGTATACGACGGCGTCAGGCGTATCTAGTAATCGTTGGTTGAAAGCTTGCAACAGTCCTTGCCAGCCGGGTGATTGTATATGGACAAGTAAGAACTAAACTCACGATTGCCATCATATGATGAGCCATAGCCCTGATCACGCGACTTTTCTTTGAAGGTGGCACAGACTTCGTAATAGTAAGTCTTATTACGCGACACCGAACTACTAAAGGATCCCTGGTCGTTGTTATTGAAGTCGTTTAGGCGGTCAGGGCCAGCTATGTTAGGAGTGTAAGTCAGTAACCCTGAGTCAACCAAGGCCTTTGTGTCATTACTGACGTCTAAATCGTTTAGAGAAGCTGGAAGCTTGTCATTCTTGCGGGCGTAGCCACTTATGGCAGAGGTAACTGAACTAACATTGTCGACAATCAAACGATCGTCGCGAGTCGATCGCTCTTTAGCGACTGGCCCAACGATACCAAGTATGCTGATCAAGCCGATCACGATTACCATGAAAATGATGTAGAAACGCTTAACTAAAGATAATGAGGCTGGGTTCAGCGTCCGGATGAATGTTGCGACATAAAGCAGGAAGATTATTCCTGAACTTAGGAAGGCGGTTAAGCTAGATGAGTTATCGCCACCGCTCGTAATCATGATTATGACTGAAATTACAGCGCTTATTAAGGCGCCAATGCCGAACAGACCAAACAAGACCGCGTGGATAATCATGACGATTGAAGCTGGACCATGTTTTTTGACTTCTTCAATCTTAGAGTAGAAGACATCGGCTATGACTGAAAAAGGTAGTAGGACTAAGACGGCGGCAATGCCATAAGTCGTGAAGCTGCCACTATCACTGTCTTTCAAAAGACTTGATATTACCGTTACGGCTAAGACTGACGTCGCCAGAACTGTCCATCCCCATAAAGCGTAGGTCAGCCATTGCAAGACGATGTGTCCAGGGTTTGTCACTGGTTGAGCCACAGCTGGTCCGGCAGGTGCTGTTGCTGCGGGGCTAAGTATCGGCACGATCATGTCGGATTGCGAGTTGACTACAATGGTTGATTGGACCGGAGCGATTGGCTGGAATTGGCCGTCCGGGGCAGGGTGTTATGACCGATGCTTGAGGGGTTATCGGTGGCTCGGGGTGGGTTCATTTATCGGTTGTTGTTCAGGATTTACAGTCGAACTTGGATCTTGATTCATATAACCCTTTTTAATTATAGTGCTTATGTTCTTATTTATTACTTATTCGTAACAGCACACAAGACGACTACGATTAGATCAGTCTTGTTCAGAGTATTGACGCAGAACAGTTATCGTGCTAATGTAGTTAGATTGTTCTAAATGAATCCGGGTTGGTTAGTTGGTAAAGATAGATTTACTCGATTTTCATTCTGTAGCAATCGAGCTATTAAACTAATTAAACTAAAAGGATTCATTTTTTTATGCCTTCATACAAATACTCAGTATATTCATCAGCTAAGCGCAATGTCGGCGGACGCCGCAGTGGTGGTGGCGGTGGTGGCCGTTCCGGTGGTAAGCGCCGTGGCGATTACATCGACCCGAGCCGTCTGATCCGTAAAGCAACACCCAGCCAAGCTGCGGATTACACTCCAAAGCACCGCTTCGTCGATTTTGCCGTCGAAGAAGTACTTCTAAACAACCTGGCCAGCAAAGGCTACACCATTCCTTCACCAATCCAGGATCAGACGATTCCTTTGGGATTACAAGGTAAAGATGTTATCGGTATCGCCAACACTGGTACTGGCAAGACAGCCGCTTTTGCAATTCCTGTCATGCAACGCCTCATAAACGAACCAGCTAGCCGAGCTTTGATCGTCGCGCCGACTCGTGAGTTGGCTCAACAAATCGAAGAAGAGTGTCGCAGTATCGCTAAAGGTAGCGGTATGTCAGGGGCCTTGTTAATCGGCGGCAGCGGCATGGGTCCACAATTACGTGACCTCCGCGCTAACCCACGTATCGTTATCGGTACACCAGGACGGATCAAAGATCACTTAGACCGTGGCACTTTGAAGCTTCACAACGTCAACATGGTCGTTTTAGACGAAGTTGACCGCATGCTCGACATGGGCTTTGTTGCCGATGTCACCGAATTACTTCGCGAACTGGCTCCAGAACGCCAATCGTTCTTCTTCTCGGCTACCATGGACCCACGTGTTCAAGGTCTGATCCGAACCTTTGCAACCGACCCAGAAACCGTTTCTGTTAAAACTGGTGAATCAAGTGACCACGTCAACCAAGACGTCGTTTACTACGGCGGCACAAGCGAGAAAATGACGAAATTACATGACATCCTGCTTGACCCGAACGTCAGCAAAGTCATCGTTTTCGACGAAACCCAACGCAGCGTCGAACGCTTAGGTCAAGAATTAGTTATCCGCGGCTTTAAAGCTGACACGATCCACGGCGGTAAGAGCCAAGGTCAACGGATTCGCGCTTTAGACAACTTCAAAGCCAGCAAGACAACTGTCTTAGTTGCTACGGATGTTGCCGCCCGCGGAATCGATGTCTCGGACATTACCCACGTCGTTAACTACTCAATGCCACAGACCTATCAAGACTATACTCACCGAATTGGCCGAGCCGGCCGAGCCGGTAAAGTCGGACACGCAATAACTTTCGTCAATAAATAGCACCCCAAGACTGGCTTCGCATACGGAGCCAGTCTTTAAATTTATAAGGAAACCGTATGTCTACACTCCAAGATCCTACCAAAATCCGTAATATCGCGATTATCGCTCACGTTGACCACGGCAAGACTACTCTTGTCGATGGTTTGCTTAAACAATCTCAAACCTTCCGCGACAATCAGGCGGAAATGAGCCAAGACTTGATTATGGACAGCGGCGATCAAGAAAAAGAGCGGGGAATTACTATTACCGCCAAGATTACGGCTGTGCAACACGAAGACTACCGGATAAACATTATCGATACTCCAGGACACGCTGACTTTTCTGGTGAAGTTGAACGAACGTTGAACATGGCTGACGGCTGTTTATTAATCGTCGACGCCCAAGAAGGCCCGATGCCGCAAACTAAGTTCGTACTTGGTAAAGCTTTAGCTGCAGAACTGCGACCAATCGTTATTATTAACAAAATCGACAAGCCAGGTCGCCGAATCGCCGAAGTTGAAAACGAATTAGCTGATTTATTTCTAGAATTAGCTGTTCACGAGGATCAACTGCACTATCCTGTTTACTACGCTATCGGCCGAGCTGGAAAAGCCTGGTCATCGGTACCTGATGACGCTGAAGCAGACGCTAGCTTAGAGACTATTTTCGAGGCAATCATCGAAAAAGTCCCAGCCCCGACTATCGAACTCGACAAGCCATTCCAGATGTTAGTCACCGCCTTGGCTCACGATACCTTTAAGGGTAAGTAT
>Ga0326733_1000271_pt1 | contig 15900 bp, 25 predicted proteins | sample 14_GP2_308_FD_207946 | JGI IMG/M metagenome (GOLD analysis project Ga0326733, IMG submission 207946) | Glacier ice microbial communities from Ngari, Tibet, China - 14_GP2_30.8 | ecosystem: Environmental > Aquatic > Freshwater > Ice > Glacier | place: China: Ngari, Tibet | collected 2018-07-17 | reverse complement strand
CGATAATACTTAAAACCCTTTCATTATTAATTAAACTTTGGTCGGTCTCCTTTAAATTAATATCTCGTTTTGTGCGAGAGGCAATTAATTGGTTTCCTGCACTATCTTTTTTAGGGAAGTAGGTAATAATTTCCTCTGTGGTTTTATTTTCCTTACTGATATCAGCTTTAGTTTCTGATTTCGATGTTTCCGCTTTCTTTTTAACCTCCACCTCTGTTTTAATCTCGGTTTTTACTTCCTCTTTTTTTACATCGGTATTGCTTTTGTTTTTATCGGTATTGGTTTTTACCGTACGGCAGCCGCAAACGCAAACCGCCAATAATAAAAGCCAAACAATTAAATGAGGCTTTATAGTTTGAAAAGGGCTGTGTAATGTTTTCATTATTCTCTATTTAAAAATATTATTAAATCATAATCTATAAATTCTTACCAAACAATGCCTTTTCTGTGGCTTTAGCGACCTTCTCATTTATTTCTTTGCATACTTCTAACTCCCTCACTCTTTCGTCCAAGTCCAAAACCTTTTCTTTTAATTCTCTCTGTTTTTCGTCAAACTTAGCATCAAAGCTGAGCTTGATCATCTTCCTCCACTCCACACCAAACCATGTAATTATAGCGCCTAACATTACTACTGCAATGGTAACTGCTTTATCGTACCAGAATTTATCGTCCAAGCTGCTCATGAATAGGCTGAGTTAATATTAAATGTTGTTTAGCTTCCTCTATAAAAATTCTTATTGCTTCAAAGCAATTAAAATTAATTACCTCACCTATATATGCAATGGGGTTATTATTTTCGTTCCAAAGCCCTTTTTCAACAAACCTAAAAATGCCATTACCATTACGGATAGAGTTAATGGTTTTATAATCAGGTTCTGCGGTCATCAGAATGGTTAAAATCCTGTTGTTGATAGCATACATTTTTTTTAAACCTTCTCTAATGTTAAATTTAGGCATGTGAACATCCATCAAAACAATATCTACACTATCATCCAGCAAGTCAAAAAAATCTTCATGCTCACCAAAAACAAGCAAATCAACCCCATGCTGTTTTAAAAATCTCTGCAACAGGAATAACCACGTTTCATCGTCATCTACCGCCCATATTACTACCTTTATTTCAGTCATCTGATTTTGTAATTATTCAACCTGTGTAATTTCTGTTTCTGTTTTTGTGGTAGCCGTTACCTTAATAGGTTCAGCAGTTCCTTTAAAAGCCCTGATGCCTTCATTAATATTTTGCACCGTTACAATTCCGAATATTAATAATATGGTTACGTTATAAATTACTATCAACCATATTAAAGCCCACAAAGCTTTTACCGCTTCCGGGTTTGTTACTTTTTCTTTTATGATCCAAGTAACCAAATAAAGCACCCCTACAGATAAAATGGTATTTAAAACCACATACCATACATTTGTCAAAGCTCTTGCGGAGGCTTTTCCATCTTTACCTTCTACCGAAGGCTTTATCCAGTTAAATAAATTACCAATCATTAAGCTGGCATATCTACAACTGTTATAAAAATCTTCTCTGTTTTAAAAGCGTTATTTAGCCTGATCATTAACCGGGTGTAGGCATCAACACTACCTCCAACAAAATCAACACTTTTTGTGCTGCCAACTAAAATGCAGCCTTCGGTATGTTCGGGCGTGTTGCCGTTGTGTATTCTAATACCTTTAAAAAAAGGGGTGTCTAACAACAAAGGCATGATTTTTTTAAAACGAGTACTCATATTAATAATCACCTCATACCTACCCGCTAGTATTGCCGTTTTAGAATGAACCTTGCTTTCTGCACCATCAAAATTTCCATTTCTGTTAGCATCCCTAATTACATCCTCTAGAGAGTGGCAAAAGAAAACGCCATTAATAATCAACTCGCCAATGGTGCTGTTTTTGGTGTAAATTTTTCTATTAAGTTTTAGTTCCATATTAAAAGCCTGGGAAAATTTTTAATCCTGTTGGGTCAATAGTACCTGCTGATCCCTGGACATAAGTAGGAAGTAGCATGGGCAGTTCTTGTAAATAATTGGTTGATTTATTTTTAACATAAGTCAAAAGCATGGTCACACGGCTGTCTTCCGCAGGATTTTTATAGGTAGCATTATTGATCATGCTCATATAATTTGCACTTAAACCAAATGGGCTTATTTCAACAGCTAGTTGTGGCAAAATTTCCTGAATGGTTAAAAACGCAATAGATTTATAAATGCAGTCCATTAACCGCATATCTGCTGCCGTTAAGGTTTTTATTTTTCGCCTTTCTTTTAAATCAACTGCTAAAGCGGCACCAATCATTGGGATGATCATACTGGTTTCTAAATCCCTTGCAGTGCTTTGTAAGCATAAGAAAGTAAGCCTGCTTCTGTCTATGTGATAATGAGCGTTAAATTCAGTTGCATTTCTAATGAAATAGCTTTCATTAATTACTCTTATTTCGGCTTCTTTGTAGGCTAATATTTCATCCTTATTTAACTCTAAAACAGCAATTAACTGTTCCAAGGCATTCATCGCAAGCCTGCTAATTGATTGTATAGCTCTATTTATTTGCCATTCAAAAGCCGTTTTTTTATCCTGAGTAGATGATATTTGAGCTCCGCTATCGCTAATTTGGATATTTCCAGCAGGTAGGTATAAAGCAATCCCCATATTGGCAACGGCTCTTTGTGCTAACTGTAAGATTTTCTTTTTATACTCTTCTTCAGGGTTAGTATAAGCTATTAATTCAGCATAATAAGCCTGTCCTATAATTGGGATTAGATATTGCTCTTCCGCATCTAATAAATAAGGTTTAACCAAATCAAAACTTAAATTCTGATCAACCGATGTATTGGCCAACAAAGTGGCAATGTCTTTTACTATCATTTAGCCTCGTTGCCTCCTTTCGGTTTTTCAATACTGGTTTCTGTGTCTTTGCCTTTATCTAAAGTGGTTAAAATCACGTCTTCAAAAACAAAACGCATTCGTGGATATTTTTTCTTCCAACCGTTGTAAAGCGCAATAAAATTCAGTGGTTCTAAAACCTTCTTGCGGTAAGGATTAACTTTTGCTAAAAAGATTAAGAAAGCTTCACGTTTATCACTACCGCTACCACTACCCATTTTACTACCAGGTGCAAAACCTAATAGAGCAGGGTCCATACCCAGCGCATATAATAAAAGAGAGAAAGCTTCCTGGTTATCGTTGATGAGTTTACCATCAACCATTTTATTTTCTATCGGGGTGATTTTAGTGCCTGGTACGGCAACATTATTAACCACTTTATAAATAGATGCAAATGAATTTCCGGTACTTTCTACATTGGCTAAAAAGTCATTCCATTCTTTCAATACCTTTAGCCTCATTTGTAGCTTTTCAGGATCCAAAGCTTGTGTATAAGCCTTACCATATTTCTCAACAAAATAATAGTCGGGTATTTCTATATGATATTTTAAACTGATTTGATTTTCTAAAAACCATCGTTTATGCTTAACAATAAGCGACATTAAAATATCCCATTCACTGTCTAAAAAAGACATAAAATGAGCTAACTGATAAAACGTTTTTCCCGCTGTTGCATAACTTACCGGGTAAATAAATTCAGCATCCTCAATTTCAAAAGCTTCATTTTCTAAAAAGAAAGAAAACGGATTAACCGCTTTATATTCGATAGTCTCAGGGTCGGTAGTTTTTGCGTTTGGCCAATTTGCATTCAAGTAAACCGTATCACAAATACCATCATCATTTTGAGCGCTAAACCTACAGAAAGCACTATCCTCGCAATCAATCTGTAAAATTTTAGTGCCATCAATGCTCTTGGTCAGCTTCGGGAAAAAATTATAAAAAGTAAACAAATTAGTGAAAGCCTCATTAATGTAATTATGAGTAGTATTTTTATCAAGGAAATCCCATATTTCAGCATCATCAACAATGATGAATTCTTTTTTACCATTAATAATTACGGGCATTACTGGCAAAATGTCTACGCCCTGGGCAAAGCCAACTTTATCATCTAATGTTCTGGCTAAAATAGGGTTGGTAGCCATTTTTTTTATTAACTGTTGCGGAAAGTCGTTTTTCTTACCCCAATAAGCAATTCCCTTGCTGCCCTTGGTTGCTTTAGTACCTTCCGGATATTTTACAACAGGATTTTTATTTGTTTTTACAGATAATCCTGCGCTGCTTTTACCTCCCTGAATAACTGAAACTAAAGCTCCGTTTGGTAAAATTGCATGATCGCCGTCAATTAAAATTTCACTCATACCACTTCCTCCTGGTTTAAATATAAAATCAAATCGATGTGAGCTTTTCTAATTTCAGAAGTTTGCAATTGTTGCAGGTTTCGTGTTCTGTTGCGGTGATGTTCTGGCTTTTTGGTAGCCTGTACATTTCCGCTTTTGCCATAAACTTTACTTTTAATATTTCGGCTTAAAACAGCTCTGTCAAGAGTGATAATTTCGCCTCCAGTTTTACGGTTTAAATCGGCAGTACAAAACACAATATGAAAAGGAACTGGCAAACCCCTGGCAGTTGTTTGTTCCATTATGCGGGTTGCCTCCTTTAGTTTAATCATGATCCTAAAGTAACCCAGTACTCATTATTTTTATAGGACGTAAAAAAAACCGTGTTTAAGAATGTGTAGGAGGATAATTAATAAAAATTTATTTAATTGGATATATCCAACAGATATAATACATTTGGTTAATGCAAACGAACAATAGTGCTTACAAGCTTAAAACTTCGCAACAATGAAGTCTTTCACTATTACAAACACAGAAAAAAAAATTAATTGGGCTAATGCTAATTTAGACAAAAAGGATTTTACCATGTGGAATGGGTGTATCGTTATAAAATATAACGCTAAGTTTCAAAAAAATGATATTTTGAATGCAATAAATTAAGAACCTGTGTTTTACCCGCGAAGTTTTTTGCGGGACAATCCCGCCTCGAAAGTTGTGGGCTTTTTAGGTAAGATGGAAAGATTTATTTTACAACAATCAGAAAAAGCAGACCACTGGGTTTGCACAGACACAGAGAATTGTATAGTCTGCGTTTTCCAAAAAGGAAAATTTAACGACACTCAAAAATTCGAGATGTTGGAGGATTTTAACCCCGATAATTTTTCGCAATTATCAAAAATAATGTCCGATTTTGGAAACTGGCTAAGAGAAAATCATTACGATAAAATATTTTAATTATGAATACTAAAGAAGCATTTAAAGCACTTTGCTTAAACAAAACAAAATGTTTAGAAATAGGCATGAAAGACAACACGAGGTTGGCTTACATTTCTTACCTGAAAGTAAGCCGCTACATTAGTTTAGATAAAATGGAAGAGTGGTTAATAAAAGCAGGTTTCACCGTTAAACAAGAGAAATTATGGAAGATAAATTTTTTGTAGTGTTTATGTATTTAAACGGAGAACAGGCCGGAGCAGATAGTATTTGCTCAATTGAAACTAGTTTACCAGCTGCATATAATACTTTGGAAGAAGTAATTGTAAATGATAAAGATTGGGGAGAAATAGTAGGAGTTCCCTCAGGTGATAGATTTCATCAGGAAGAGAAGTAAGTCTGTTTTGTTTCTTTTCAGACATTAAAAAGAAAGCATCATCCGCGTAAGCGGATTTTTTTCAAGCCTAAACCGCCCAAACTAATAATAGTTGGCGGTTGGCTTAGTCCTTTTTCAGTGGTTTTCTTTAGTGCCTAAACCGTCTCAAAAGTACGTACTCCAAAATACAGCATAAAGGCATAATCTATTAGTAAGCGTCTAAAAATTGGTTCAATTCAAAAGTAAATTTTGCAGGGTCGCTGTCTGCAAGTTGTTCCGCATAACCATCCCAATAAATAGAGTTTATGAATTCAATAAAAGCATCAATCATTTTGTTGCTCTCCTTTCAATGGTTCAATCTGTGCATTTGAGAAAACATAAGCCATCGGAAAAAACTTTTCTTCTTTATTCTCCTGCACTGCTTTATCCTCAATTTTTCCTACCCCTTTTGGTCTTGCCCACAACAAAAAAGCTTTCTCCCCTTTTTTTACTTGCATACCATCTGTTTTCCATTGCTTGTAGCTTTTAAATTCTTTGTGGTCTCCTTTGGTGTAAATTTCAATTAAGCCTTCGTTAATGCTGTCAACTGCTCCGGCTTTAATTAATAAACCAATTCCTTTGCTTAAGGCTTTCAGTTGTTGCCTTTTTTCGTTTACTTTGCGTTCCATAAAATAACAATTAAGTGATTTAATTAATCCCCTATAGGCTGCAACCCATAGGGGATATTTAATTTTTAAGGCAATACAATTTCGGCTTCAATTTCTGCCGTTTTATCCTCAAACCTTTTAGCTAAAAATTCCGCTACCTCTTTAATCAAAAAAGGGTTTTTCAATTCAAACTTGTCTCTCTTGTCATCTGAAATAGTTAATGCGCAACCGTTGTAGTGAGATTCATTTTTGAAGTCTTCATCCTTTTGCTCAATCTCAAAACCTCGCAATCTTTCGGCATAAAATTTTAGCCTGGTCAACTGCTTAGACTTGCGATAAAGCTCCTCTACAACTGTTAGCGTTTTTTCTAGGTTTAACCCTATTTTAACAATTTTTGCGGTCTCCGCTACCTCTTTAATGGGTGCAACTAGCAAAACTTCTTCTTTTTTTAAAACCGTTGGTTTCTTGTTGTTCTCATTCATAACATACTATTCTTTAAGTGATTAACTACGTTAAAGATAGTTATTATCTTGGATATATCCAATATATAAAACACTTATTTTGCCAATTATTTTTACTTATTTATTTGTCATTCAGCTCTTTAAAATGGTTTTTTTTGGAAACCATTTTAAAAGCGTGTCTACTGACCCCACCATGCGCTGTGGCGTTAAAGCAATTGCACCCCTGCCCCCGTACGTTATATGAAACGGGTTGCGAGTTGCAGTCGATAAATTTTGTGGATTTATTTAGAGAATAGAGTTTCTAATCGTGTGCCTGTGCCCTCTAGGTAGGCAATAGACTCCCCGACAAATAGCGTGTCACCAGCATCACTAAAATGCGTGGTCTCCCTCTGGTCTATCTTGCTTTTACGCTCGTCTGTTTTCTTCTTTTTAAATTCATTCCCTACTTGTACTACTTCAGCACTTTGCATTGATAAACGTAAATAAGATGTATTGTTTCTGTTAAACTTTGGGCGTAGGAATCGGGGGTCATCCCCTGCGAAAGCATAGCCCCACATAATGTAACGGCTGTAATGCGTTAACGCTTGCCCTATGTACCTCATGATGACATTCCATCCATTGTCTTCAAGTATTGCCCTTACTTCATCAGCGTAACTAATATCAGAACTAGCGTTTGTTCCTATCGTTGTATGGTCATAGTAGTAGATTAAATCCCTGTTTGGATAACCCTCATAGTAATCGCTAAAGTTTTTAATAACATCCTTGAGGCGTTGGGGATGCATTGCGTAAAAGGTATTTTGATATTTGAGGTATTGCCCAGAGCGTTGCCCTACTACCAATGGATTGATAGACGCGTTGTAGTCTAAGGCTATTGATAAAGGCATTGATTGGTCTAAATCATTATCCTTCTGCCATGTTAATGAGCCATTAACAGGAAGTATTAATCCTTTATCCTCATTATAGTAATTACCATCAACTACTGAATAGTTGATGTTGTTATAACAATGTAAATCCTCATCAAGCAAGGCATAAAAGCCGTTTTCTACCTGTGTAATTCTTTCATTTAAAATGGAAGTTCTAAATAATAAATCAGGTAATGTTCTTTTCATCCTGCGGATAAAGCCAATTCCTAAAACTTCAATGTTTGCCAAAGTGGAAGCTTCGGAATATAGCACCGCTGTTGCCCTTAGCTCGTTCCATAATTTTTGAAGTTTAAGGTATTTCTTTACGTTATTTTTTTGTTGAGCCTTATACATTTCAACCCTTAAAGCCATTATTAAACGGATTTGTTCTTTATCCATTTGTTGCTCTTTTTCAAGCAACCATTTAGCTTTAGGCGTTGTGGGCATATCAGTTGTCCATAATGTTGCATGATGCCCTGGTATGCCTCTAAAATATCGTTCATTACCTCTATTGGTTGGAAGAAGCTCCTCAAATAATCTATCCTTATTTAAAAGTTTAGCCTCATCACCAAAAATCCAATCAACGGACATACCGTTTGAGGTCCCTGGCCTATCTTGACTAATAATTGAAATAACAGTACCGTTTTTCCAATAAATGGTGTGTTGAGGAGTTAAAGGCCCGATGTAAGGTATTTCCCAATCTGATGGTGGTTTTTTAAACAGGACAAAGTCAACATCACGTTGATATCCCATTTCTTCCCAACCCTGGATAATTGGCGGTAATGTTCTTTCTAATGCTTGTAGATAAGTTTCTGCAACGCAAACGCCCCTAGAACGAGGCATAGAAAATATTTTATCTATTGTCCAGGGCGCAATTCGACCTGTGCTTTTTCCTGTGCCTCTGCCCCAAACATCTGTCTCATCATTAGCTCCAATTAAATGGCTATAAAGCTGAGGTTTATTGTAATGGACACGTCTGACCTCATCATAAGGCTTTTCTAAATCCTGTGGAGCGTCAATGACTAACATTACGTAACTCCTCCTCTATTATATCAGCATCAACTGCAAATTCATCATCTATTTGCTTTTTCTTTTTAGCTAAAAATTGCTTGGTAATTTTTTCTAAATCTTCAATTTCTTCTCCTCCAACTAAGCGAGGATCATAAACCATTTCATTTTTAATAAATTGAATAATTTTAGGAGCTTCAAATTCTTTATCATAGCCGCCAATTTTTATCAAATTGGCATCAAACATTGCTACCAACTTTAATTGGCCACTGGCTTCGGCTTTGGCTTTATTCTTTTTAATAGATTCAATTAAAATAATTCGCTCAAACTCTTTATTTGTTTCTTCCAGGCGAACATATAATTTTTGAGCAGCTTTAACATCACGATAAGCCTGGCGTTCTTCAATGCTAAATTCTTTCATTACTGCGTTAGCAACTTGTCTATCGTTGCTTACTTTCCAGCTGCTGTAAACATTTCGTATAAACTTCCAGCGTTCAATTTGCTTTAATAAACTATCAGATAGTTTAACATTATCCGGGTCTGAAAAATAGTATTTAACTACTTTATCCAGATTCTCTTCAAAGCGCATTAGATCAGTTTTACTCAAAATCAACCTCCTTTGCATTTTGTTGCTCAATTAATTTTTTTGCCATTGTTTGAGCAGGTCCACTGCCTTGTTTTGCCAGGTTTAGAATTGATTTATTTAACTCGGCTTCTAGAATATATTTACCTTTTAAATAGGCTTTAGCATATTCATGACCATTGTTTGTTCTTAAATTTAGGTAAATAGAACCCTGATTGATATCAAGTATGATTTCAATTTCACGAGGGCTCATTGCTAACTGCGCAAGCTTTGTTATTTCGCTTAAAATTTCTTCCTTACTCATAAATCAAATGGATTAGCGCTTTTTAATTCTTGTTGAATCCAAGCTTTATGAAATTCAGCAGTAGCATCATGTGTGCTGATCACGCCAGCTTCAATGCGAGGGTTGTTTGTGTAATTGGATGAACCAACAATGGAAATTTTCCAATTCTCATTTTCAATTACGGTTACTTTTGCATGAAGTATGCTTGTTTTAGCCTGGCAAAAGTTGTGCTTTGCAAAAGCGTAAGTCTCCGGTGATCTACGCCTCACCCTAACATCAAAAATCCCAAACATTTTTTTTATAATGCCCGAATTCAAACCAGCAACTAACATTCTAGCAGGTTCTTCAGTAATGCTCCAGGTTGCTATAAATACATTAGCCGGACCGACAATGCTAAGCAGATGAAATAATAATTCATGAGTGCTCCACATTCCTCCAGAAGCGAAATGATAAGCAATTTTTTTTTCTATTAATGGAAGCTTTTCCTTTAGGGTGTGTGTTGATTTAAATAACAAAGTTAGCTCTGCTCCTGCCTCACTTTTAAAATCAGCAAATTCATTAGCTGGTTTATCATAGCTTAAAACATCATCGGCACTAAACAGCATACTTTTGAAGTTTAGCATTAACAATGGCAATTTCTTCCTGGTATTGCTTTAGTTTTTCGGGATGGTTTTTATACCTGGTTAAATATGTTCTAAGAGTGGTTTGCCTTTTTTTAAGATTTACTGGCTCATCATCAGGCTCAATTAATCCTGAAGGTAAGTAGCCAAAAGTTTGGAAGAAGTTATTATCATCTTCAATTTTATCAAGAGCAGATGTTATTTCTAAAACTCGAAAAGCAATGTTTTTACGGTCTTCTTGCTTTGCGTTATCTTTAGCTAAAAAGCGAAGTTTTGCTTTGAGTTCTGTTCTTTCATCCAATAAATCTTTTATGTTATTATGCAAAAAACCCACGTTATGTGTTGATTGCTTAAGTTCTACAACCTGTGTACCTGTGTCAAAGTAAATTGGATGTTGAGGCGTGTCTTCCTGCAATCCAATGCTAGTGGTTTCAATTGCATCTAAAATTTTAGCAATTTCATCATACAAAATGGACTTGTTGTGGCTGTCATTTGCTGCCTTTAACAACATCATGGTAAAAGAATCACAACCCAATTGTTGTAATATTTGAACTCCTTTATTGTAATCTGATGTGTTTGTGAGCCATTCTCTGGCTGTAGAAATTGCATCCATGCTGCAATATTGCAGGTGCAATTGTTTTTCTATAGGACAGCTATTTGCGTTTCATTAGCCAAACAAATTGTAAAGCTCCGGCGTGTGTTGCCGTAAACTTAAATCCAAAATCTGTTAAAGCGGTGATGAGTTCGGGGAATTCAAATCCTCCTGAAGGAATAAATTCGTTAACTGCCTGAATTAAATCCTGTGTGGTTATTAAATCATCACAATCACGTAAGTTGTTAACCGAGATAAAGTTTTCATCTATCACGGCTACAATCTGATCTATTAAAGGATTTCGCTCCTCAGCAGCTTTATTCATAAATGTAAGGTCTTGCAAACGAAAAACAGTGTCTAACGTTCGGCAGTATTCAATATATTTCTGCCGAGACCTTACATGCTTTTAGTCATGTAAGAATTTCGACACTGTTTTCTTGCGCTGTAAAAATAAAAAAAAATCCCACACAATTAAGTGTGGGATTTTCAAATTATTAATCTTAAGTATTATTAGGCAGTTGGTTCTGCGTTTTCCTCAACTTTCCATTTAATATACTCACATTCGTTTGCTATCAAATAATCAACATCACTTGGTGTTAATTCTGATAAATCAAATGTGCTTCCTTTAAAAAAAATAGGTCCAGGAACTACACCAATAATAACATGCTCTTTTATTGGTGTTGGTTTTTGCTTACCCATTATACCGCCGGAGTTAATGGAATAGCTGCCTCATAAATCAGAATGTTTGGCATCATACATTCAATCACAAATTCGGTGCCTTTAGAACCTGAGTTTTTACCAGTTTTAAAAGTTGGCATAACATCACAAGTCCACTCTTCAGTTCCCATTTGGATCATGGTACCGTCTGATAAAGGAACAATCCAAAATGTTTTATCATTTTTAACATTGTTCTGAAAAACAATAATTTGTTTTTTACTGCCCGGATGCCAAAACTTTAAAGAAAGCTTATTACTTTTTCCATCACGTTCACCCTGTAAAGCAGCTTCTAACTCAGATGTGTCCAATGTGCAGTACATTTTACTCATCTTTTTAGCGGTCTTCATTACGTGAGAAGTTTTGATGGTGTACTGATCATCGGTTAATAAATCTGCTACCAAAGGTTTTGCCCAGGTTAAAACATTCGCATGTCTGCCATTGAAAAGAAACTGTTGTGTTCCTCCCATGTTATTTCCGGTCCCATCAGGGCCGAGTAAATCTTGATAATTCATTTTTATGAAATTAAATTACGTGAATTAATTACTTAATACTCCAGAGCCCAACTTGATCAGTTTTTCAACTATTTCGGGCTTTTCTTTTAAATCAGCGCCAGTGTAAACAATGCCATCTAATTTGAAAGAGTTGATCAATATCTTGTACTCCTTATTTTTATGAGTAACCGTTAAAGCTTTCCCTGCTTTAGCTATTTCGGTAGTTACTTCAAGCTTAGCCTTAATGCCACCAATAACCTCTAATGATTTCTTATTAGATTCTTCATGAGCAGCAATTTCATTAGCTAAAGCTGTTTCCGCATTTTCTCTGCCAGCTTGTTCAGTTGCTAATGCAGCCTGTAAAACATTTACCTTTTCATCAGCTGTTAATTCTTCAAAGTTTGTTTCAACTTTGGTATTTTCTTTTTTATCGTTTGCCATAATTTTATTGAAAAAAGGGAGTGCTTAACACACTCCCGAAGGTTAATTACTAAGCCTGGTCATTAACTGCCAAAGCGTTTGTGTGGGTTTCTTTGAAGATAACACCGCCTTTGAAATCAATTAGAATTTTGATAGTTCTATCAAATTTCTGAATATCCATGTTAAAGGTTTTAGAATCTACACCGTACACCATATTTTCTTTTGGTGTGGCAATAGTTCTTTGAGAACCTGCTAATCCTGGCTCTCTAACCAAAGTACAATTAGTACCTTCTAAAACTCTACGATTCATGGTAATCCCTGAATAGTTGATGTTAGAGCCAAAATCACTTCTAAACTTTCTGCCGTACCAATCAAATATTTGAGGTGCAATTTTAACTTCTGTCGCTCCACCTTTGTAAGCCTCGCCTAAATCATCGTAAACAGATTCTAAAGCGGTAACTACGTTAGTCGGTGTAATCACTCCTGTTACGGTTGGCGCAATTTTTAAAGCTGTAATTTTATCAGAAATTTGCTTTAAAAAACCGTCCATAGTTGCCTCTGGTGTAGTGCCAGCTGCATTATAAACTCCTTTATAAACCGCTTTTAAAATCAAGTTTTCCTTAATTTTTTTACCGATGTAATCCATAATGAAAGCCTCAAAAGGTAAATCGAAAGGATCGCTTGATTTCTTCATCTTACCTAACCAAGTTTTTTCTAACACAGTTGGGTTCAACAATAAATCAACCTTAATAGGTCTTACTTTTAAAATTTCTGCTCCAAAACTTAAGGCATTGGCTGTAGGTTGGAATAACTCCGCATTACCAGGCTTAATCAAATCGGTAATAGAAAGCGTTGGCATTGGTAATTCATCAGTTACATCATCCATTACTTCAAACCTTTGGTCAAAATCATCTCCTTGAAGTGATTCGGTAATCATGATGTCTCGATGTTCCTGGCAGTAGGCTCCTAATGCTGATACTAAATCAACTATTTTGATACCTGTAAATAATGCGTTTTTTTCTGCTGGCGCAACAGCTGCTATCATGAATAATGCCGCTAAACCGTAAACAACAAAGTTGGTTTCGGCTTGGGGTAAATTGGTTACTTCTCCAATAAACATGGAGGTTTTGACGATTGCGACTAATGCCAGGCAAATCATCAATAAAATTAAAACGGGGTTCTTTTTCATTTTTATTGTTTTGGGTTTAATTACTCTTTTACTTGGCCAACTTTAGCAATGGCTTTTTGCTCCCAGCTACTTAATGCTTTCTCTGGCTGTGTGTGGGTTACATCGCCTTTAGAAATTGCTTTTGCTTTTTTTTCTCCTGGTAACTTAGCTTCTAACTCACTTACTCTTTCCTGAGCTGTGGTTAATTCGCCATCAACTGCAGTTTTGTCTTCAGTTGCCTGGGTTGCAGCTGCTTCTAAAGTTGTGATTTTACCATTTGATGTATTTAAAGAAGCCTGAGTTGCTGACAACTCGTTTTTAGATGCTGTTATAGCTGTATTTGCTGTTTGCAAATCGGCATTTAACTTGGCAAAGTCTTCCATATTTACTAATCCGAAATTAACGCCACTGGCTGTTAATTCCTCATTTACAGCGGTTAGCTCCTCTAGGGTAACCGTGTTGGCAGCTTTATTAACTAAGCCGCTTAATTTTGAAAATTTACTCATATTGTTTTTTCGTGTTGGTGCTTTTTTATCATGGATGTAACTGATCATGCTATCCATGTTCATAATTCCATCAATTAAACCATTGGTGATAGCTGTTTCAGCTAAATAGACATGGCCCGTTAAAGGCTCAAAATGACTTACCTCACCAATTTTCTTTTCGGTAAGTTGAAGTTTTGAACCTCTAAATTCTTTAATTGCTTTTAAGAAAATATCATTGGTAGGGTTTAACATTAATGCTTTTAGGTCGGCATAGTCACCTTCTAAAGCTTTAAGGCTTACCGCATTTTTATCAGGAGAGGAATCTGCATTGATATAATGCTGATTTACTCCGGCTCTTTTTAAAGATTCTTTATTATCAGAAAATTTGTAAGCGGTACCAATAGAACCAATTTCTACCGTTTCGCTACTTACAAATACTTCTCTTGCAGCTGCTGCAATCCAATAAGCGGCACTGGCAATTAAACCTTTACCAAAAGCGTAAACAGGTTTAATTGTATCTGTTTCGGCTATAACGTCAGAAAATTCTTTTGTACCGGTTACTGTGCCTCCACCAGAATTAATCACTAATAAAACTGCGGATATGTTTGAAGCTTCGCGGGCATCCTTTAACCATGTAGTTAAAGTTTCTGTTCCTGGTGCCCCGCAAAAATCATCCTGCATAATAAATCCCTCAACCGGGATGATGGCTATAGAACCATTTGGGTAGCCAGCAAATAAATTGCTGGTTGGGTCTAACATCGTTTTTTCCAGGCGATAATCTGAACCTATCATCACCGCAACCTGTGGGGTTTCGGTTTCTTTTTCTTCTTCGCCAAAAAATGAAACTGGTTTCCCTTCCATATAATCAGATATCACTCCTGCATAGGAGATAATATATCTGGGATCAAGAAGAAAGGTACCTCTGGCAATAGAAAGTGCCAATTTGTTCAGCTTCATGCTGCAACATTAGGCTAAAACCGCTTTTATGTATAGGACAGCGTATTATTAGAACGTATACACTGGTGGTTCGTTTGTTAAAATTGCAGAGAAAGTAAAAGCGTAACTTCTTAAGCCTGCCATACCATTACCGCTTCTTTTCTTATAAGTAAATTCTAACCTTTCGGTTAAATTACCGCCTACAATGGTTAAGCCTGCGTTTTCTTTATATTTAACAATAAACGCATTCATAATAGCCATTTTAGATAAAGCTCTTTTTAATAATAAGCTATCGCCACGTATAACGCCACTTAATTTAAAATCCCAAATTTGCCCTGCATCAGTTTCTTTTGGTTCGCAATTGTAATCTAAACTATTTTCAATCACTTCTATTACAAACCAACGGGCACCAGCTTTAAAGGTGATTGCTGCCGTTAGCTCAACATCTACATTTTCTGGAAATGCAACCACATTATAAAGTGGCGTAAATTCTACTTTTAACCCTCCGCCTGGGTTGCTGCCTTCTGGCCTTAATATATCTTCCATGCTTTAAATTTTACAATTGAGCCATTATGTTGCGTGGGACGCAAACGTGGGTAAATTCTTTTAATTCTTTTTGCTTTTGACGATGCCTTTGATAAGCCTTTCTTAAATTTTGATAATCCATTTCTAAATCATTAATCCCATATTTATTTCTGAAATTAAAAATGCAGTTGATAATATAATTGCTGCTTTCGCAGTTTTGATCAAGCGTTGTAAACAGCTCATTCATCATCATCCTTTCTACCACGGTGTTAAATAAAGCTATTTTTTTATTACTAATAAACGGGCCATACCTTGCGTGATAGTATTTTGGTATCTCAATCAACATTCTATCATTATAATCTAGCTTTTGTTCATCGCTGGTTATCCAGGCTTTCCAGGATAAGGATAAAAATAATAATGAGCCATACTCATTATCAATGGTGACACGAAAAGGGTTAATGATAACCTTAGTTTCTAAAAACTTTTTAATGTGAGATTTTACAGGAATATAATAGTAGTAAGAGTAATCT